>Ga0209335_10004912_pt1 | contig 12516 bp, 11 predicted proteins | sample COG_09_FD_184753 | JGI IMG/M metagenome (GOLD analysis project Ga0209335, IMG submission 184753) | Pelagic Microbial community sample from North Sea - COGITO 998_met_09 (SPAdes) (version 2) | ecosystem: Environmental > Aquatic > Marine > Neritic zone/Coastal water | place: Helgoland, sampling...
ATGAAGAATTCAATACACGTTACGGTAGCTTCCGAGGTTGGCAGATGGCTATCGAGAGAGTTAAGCCCATACCTCGGCATACAGCACGGATAAATTTGAGCGAGATGATACTAGAGCAAGACATAGAAACCACGGATGAAGCGGTGAGCTATCTGCTCGCACGCTTTATGCGAGTTCAACCGGGCAGCGAAACGCGCAGCATGTTGATCGATTTTCTTAGCCAGGACCTGGGCACTTCAAGCATTGTAGATGCACAAAGCTATATGGAAGATTCACTGCGTCTGGTCTTACATCTGATTATGAGCCAACCGGAATATCAATTAAGTTAATTTGAAAAGTCTGACTTAGGATCCTGAGTAGACGGGGCAAAAGATATGAAAAAGAGTAAGTTCAGGTCGAGCAATGCACTTAGCCGCCGAGAGATGTTGACCGGCATGGCCGGCTTGGGGGCCTTAAGCATGGTACCTCCAGCGTTTGCACAAGCGGCACAAGCGGCGGCCGCAAAAGCTGCCGCCAATGGCAAGGTCCTGGTTATCCTGGAACTCTCCGGTGGCAACGATGGCTTAAACACAGTAGTACCTTATGGCGATGATGCCTACTACCGGCAGCGGCCTAACATCGGGATTCCCAAGAATAAACTCAGAGTAATCGATGATCACTTCGGTTTTAATCCCGGCATGGCAGGATTCGAACGCCTGTACAAAGACGGAAAGATGGCAATTGTGCACGGCTGCGGCTATGAGAACCCTTCATACTCTCATTTCACATCTATGGCCTACTGGCATACAGCCGCCCCCAATAGTGGCAACGAGTATGGCTGGGTAGGAAAGTTGGCAGACGCGATTGCTCCGTCCGCACCACCCAACTATTTGGTAAACATAGCTGCGAGGCAATCTCTGGCGGTACGCAGTGAAAAACACGTGCCTGTAGTTTTCGATGACCCGAATCGATTTATGCGCGAAGCCTTTGCTGCGGAGAAAGATGCTCTGAATGCAGTGCCCGAGATTGGCGAATCTGAAAATTCATCGCGAAGCTTCCTGTTGGATATTGCGCGCAGCGCAAATGACGCATCCGCCCTCGTTCGCGATGCCTGGACCAAGTACGATTCGCCGATTGACTATGGCGTGAATGACCTGGATCTCCAGAAAGTAGTCGCTCTGTTAGATGCAGGCATGCCTACAGGTCTTTACTACGTGGCCTATCGAAACAATGCCTTTGACACACATGTGTTTCAGAACAACTTACATCGGCGGCTTTTAACCTATACCTCCGACGCCGTAGCAGGGTTCATTCAAGATCTTGAGCGCATCGGTCGTGCCGATGATGTCGCGCTCATGATCTTTTCCGAGTTTGGCCGACGCGTGCCAGAGAACGTGAGTCTTGGCACCGATCATGGCGCGGCAAACGCTATGTTTGTCGTAGGCAATCAAGTGAAGGGCGGACACTATGGCGAACTACCAAGCCTGACCGAATTGGCTGAGGGAGACAACCTGGCCTACACAACCGACTTCAGAAAAGTTTACCAAAGCATGACACAGGGTTGGCTCGGGCACTCTGATTCAAACAAATTGCTAGGTGGCAACTTCGGCACCTTCGATTTATTTAGTTAGAAAAAGTTGTCTGCAATGAATTTTGGTATTACAAAGACCATACCCGCATCCCGCGGGGAAGCGGGAATAGAATCTCTGTTCGATGGCTCGATCGCAGAGTTTGAATTTCACATGGCAGGCAAGCCTTCCAAATTAAAGGTGGGAGATTTCGTCTACGCAATCTTCAATGATGAGCTTAGAGGTCGACTAAGAATTCGTGAATTGGCCGGTGGTGCCGTGAACCCTATATCGGGCAGACCAAGAACTCTGATTCTAGTGGAGTGTCCCGGTGAGAGAATCACCAGGCCCGTTGCCCGAAAGGGGCATAGAGGTACGCGCTACTATGACGGAACGGATTGGAACTAAGGCTAGATATTCGCTGAATTGAGAACCAAGCCAACACCCAGCCACCGATTCGGGTTATGGTTAGCCACTACCGACTCGAGAGCCCTCCATGTTTGACACGAATTATCTGCTTATCAGCCTGGTATTCAGTTCAATTGGGCTTGGATATTTCATCTATGGCAAGAAGCAGAAACACACGGTCGCCTACTATACTGGCCTTTGTCTGATGGTGTACCCCTATATGACCACCGATCCGATGTTAATGGCAGGCATTGGCGTTGGACTAATGTTTGTACCGAAATTTGTGCGAATTTAAATTCCCCCGATCTCATCTCACCCATAGTTTAAGCAACCCAATTCAGCGTAGAATACGCCCCTCTTTAACCACGCAACCTCCCGGTGATTCCTAACTGGGAACGTAGGATTGCAATGCCCCCTACCCAGTCAAGCTCTCCAGTAATAACCCAAAAAATCGCCAATGAACTAAACGTCAAACCGTCACAAGTTAGCGCTGCGATTGCGCTACTCGATGAGGGTTCGACGGTGCCCTTTATCTCGCGCTACCGCAAGGAAGCGACCGGCGGGCTCGATGATTTGCAATTGCGTGATCTCGAATTACGCCTGCGCTATCTGCGCGAGATGGATGAACGGGTAGAGACAATTATTACCAGCATCAGTGAACAGGACAAGTTGACACCGGAACTGGAAAAACAGATTCGTGGTGCCGAGACGAAGACCATCCTGGAAGATTTGTATCTTCCCTATAAACCCAAGCGTCGCACCAAGGCCATGATTGCCATCGAGGCGGGCTTAGAACCTTTAGCCGATGAGCTATTTGCTGATCCGAAGCTGGACCCTGATACTCAGGCTCTCAACTACATCGACAACGACTCACGCAAAAATGACATCGAAGATGTCAAAGCTGCCCTCGAGGGCGCCCGCGACATTCTCATGGAGCGCTTCAGTGAAGACGCCGCACTCATGGGCAGACTGCGTAACCACCTTTGGGACAACGGCGAACTTCGCGCCAGCGTCGTAGAGAAGAACAAGGCAGATGCTACCAAGTTTAGCGATTACTTCGATTACAGTGAACGCTTGAACAAGATTCCTTCCCACCGCGCGCTCGCCGTTTTCCGCGGGCGTAAAGAGGGATTTCTGTCTGTGGAGATTGGTAGCGCGGGTGTTGAATCCGGGGCGACCGATCCCTGCGAGGGCATGATTGCCGCGCATTTCGGCATAGCGAACAAGAATCGTCCGGCGGACGCTTGGTTAGGCGGCGTGGTCACCTGGACCTGGCGTATCAAGCTCATCTATCGCCTCGAGACCGACCTGTTAGGCCAGCTTCGCGAGCAATCAGACGACGAAGCCATTCGCGTGTTCACCGAAAACATGAAAGCTATCCTGCTGGCACCACCGGCTGGCAACAAAGTCACTCTTGGCCTCGATCCAGGCCTGCGCACCGGCGTGAAGGTGTGTGTAGTCGATCGCACTGGAAAATTTCTGGAAGACACCGCGATCTACCCTCATCAACCGAGGAATCAATGGGACGAATCCATTTCTGTATTGGCCAAATTGGCGAAGAAGCACGGTGTCGAACTGATTGCCATTGGCAACGGTACCGCCTCGCGAGAGACTGACAAGCTGGCTGGCGATCTTATTAAGTTGCACAAGGAACTGAAGCTCGACAAAGCCATGGTGAATGAAGCTGGCGCCTCCGTGTATTCCGCCTCTGACATTGCCAGAGAAGAATTTCCCGATCTGGATGTGACCGTGCGTGGCGCCATCTCTATTGCACGTCGCCTGCAAGACCCACTGGCAGAGCTGGTTAAGTTAGACCCAAAGTCAATCGGTGTAGGTCAGTATCAACACGATGTGAGTCAATTCAAATTAGGGCAGAGCCTGAATGCGGTGGTCGAAGATTGCGTGAATGCCGTGGGTGTCGATGTAAACATGGCCTCGGCTGCATTGCTAAAGCAGGTCTCTGGCCTGTCATCGTCTATCGCGACGAATATAGTGGAGTATCGCAACCTGCATGGCGAGTTTAGGAATCGGCGCGACCTGAAAGCAGTTCCGCGCTTTGGCGAAAAAAGTTTCGAGCAGGCAGCGGGCTTCTTACGTATCATCAATGGTGACAATCCACTGGATGCCTCTGCTGTTCACCCGGAGTCCTATAGCGTAGTTGAAAAGATCGGCAGCGCAAGCAAGAAAAAAGTTGCCGACATGATGGGGGATCGCAGCTTTCTGACGAAGCTAAACCCTGCGGATTTTATCGATGAGAAATTCGGGCTGCCCACGGTTACCGACATACTGAGCGAACTGGAAAAACCCGGACGTGACCCAAGGCCCGAATTCAAAACCGCAGAATTTAAAGACGGCATCGAGTCCATGAAAGATCTTAAGGACGGTATGCTATTGGAAGGCGTGATAACTAACGTAACCAACTTCGGCGCCTTCGTGGACATCGGCGTGCATCAGGATGGACTGGTACATATCTCCGCCCTGTCGAATACCTTCGTGAAAGATCCGCACACCGTAGTAAAAACAGGCGACGTCGTAAAAGTAAAAGTCATGGAGGTGGATGTGCAGCGAAAACGCATCGGCCTATCTATGCGCCTCGATGATGAACTGCAATCGAAGGCTGACAAGGAAAGTGGCAGCAGGAAAGATAAAGGAAAGGACAGAGGAAAGGAAAAAGGCAAGACCAGCCACAGGACCAACAACAGATCGCCACAAGCCAACACCGGCAGACCAGCATCGGCAAAGCCTGCAGCGCCTGCCGTCGGTACTTTCGGCGCCTTGCTGCAGAATGCCACCAAGGCTAAGAAATAATAGTGGCCATCTAGCCTGGCCTGTCCATAGTGAAAAGTGAATCCTTGTCTACACGACTGTAGTCGTTATAGCCCAATCTTCCTATGACCAGCAGTTTAGCCACGTCGACCAGACCCTCATCGGTGATGAAGTTATCATCGATGTGGATCCCTACTACCTCAGCGAATATCACCCGGTAGGCATCCGCTTCTGTCCAGCCGGGAATGTCCACACTCTTCAAGTAGCAGCATTCAAGATGCACGGGGGCCTCTTGAATTCGTGGGGCACCGACGATGCTGGAGGGGATCGCAGTCAAAGAGGAAAGGCTAATCTCATCGACATCCGCTGGCACCGACATCGACGATCGGTTCATCTGCTCTCGCGTGTCCCAGGTAGCCAGGTTACAGACGAACTCCCCCGTCGCCTCAATGTTTCGAATCGAATCCTTCATACCATCCGCTGCCGACCCTACACCACCAGAGAGCATGACTGTCGGTGGGCTATAACTTACCGCATTAAAGAAGCTATATGGCGCGAGGTTGTGAACACCCTCTTTATCAGCAGAGCTTATCCAGCCTATGGGTCGCGGAACAATTAGGCTATTGAATGGATTCTTCGGTAGACCGTGGTTTTTCTTCTTGGGCTCGTAAAACATAGTTATAGGATTCTACTGGTAGATTAAATAGTAAGGCCTGGGAACCCTGCCCTTTAGGCTAACGCTCGGGACAGGGTGCTTAAGGTAAGAAATTATTAACGCTTAACTGCGATGGCCTGAATCTCGAAGCGCGCATCGAATAAGAGACTGCCAGCACCGATGAAGGCTCGCGCAGGAAACTCCTGCGTAAAGAAGGTGCGGTATACATCGTTAAAGACTTGATACAGCGAGAGATCGGAACAGAAGATTTGCACATAGGTCAGATCGTCCATGGTCATGCCAGCATCCTCTAACTGAGCCTTAATCCCATTCATCACATTGCGTGCTTCCGCCGCAGGGTCAGATGGCACTTGACCATCCTCCAAGCCCAGCGTACCCGATATATACAGAGTATTGTCGGTTAGCACTGCACCACTGAAAGGTGACACATCTGCCTGCGATGCATGATTAGGATTAATATAAGCTCTTTCCTGAGCACAGGCGCTCATTGTAGCGAACATGGACAAGACTAGTGCGACAGGTAGATAGCTATTCAGACTGGGCATGATGTTGTTTCTCCTCTAAGAATTCATAGTCAGAGCATGACCGACAATCAACTGCGGCGCAAGTTGCAGCGATTGCGTCTAAGAAAATCCATGTGTTCGTTCTTAACTGCGCTTATCCATTCAATAAAAAACTTGCTCCCTATTCGCTTCACACCTAAGTTTGATTGTGTTCAGAACCCTACCCGTTTAGTGAAGGAGAAATAGATTAATGATAATAGTTAGCGGTAGCATTAAATTCGAATCAGTAGAGGAACTCGAGAACGCGAAGCAAGCCCTGATGGATCGTGCAGCACGTAGTAGAGAAGATGTCGGCTGTATCGACTATGTGTTTTCTCAAAACCTGGAAGACCCAGCGCAGATACCCCTTACCGAGAAGTGGGAGAGTGACGAGCTATTAAAGGCCCATCTGGCAATTCCCGACGAGGAGTTTGGCGCGCTAATGGCCACTGCAAAAATTGCATCTGCAATAGTTGTATCCAGTGAATCTGGCGAAGAGCAGATTCTGATGCAGCGATAAATAGGTCCCGTTTCACCACAATGGCTGCTATATTAGGCGCCGCTTTCCGGGGGTATTTATTGATACTCATCACCGGGAATAAGAAACATTCATCGTTTTTATAATTAGAGGTACACCATGTCCGTGAATTCCACCTACCTGCAAATGCTCTCCACCGTTACAGAAACCGGAGAATTACGCCTGGAGCTAAAAGAGCAGGAAACACCCAAGCCGAATGCCGATCAGGTTCTGGTCAGAATCGAAGCAACTCCGATTAATCCTTCCGATCTGGGCGTTATGTTTGGCTTTACAGACATGAGCGCCGCCACATCTACCGGAACTGGCGGCGATACCGTGCTTACAGCACCCGTCTCCGAGCAAGGCATGCGAGTCATGAAGGCACGGGTAGGACAGGCACTGGCAGTGGGTAACGAAGGTGCGGGTACGGTAGTTGCGACTGGCGACAGTGACGCGGCCAAGAGCCTCGATGGCAAGATTGTTGCTATAGCCGGAGGCCAGATGTACGGGCAATATCGTTGCATAGAGGCCGCCTCCTGCCTGCCTCTGCTAGAGGGCCATACAGCCAAAGATGGCGCGTCCAGCTTCGTGAATCCAATGACTGTACTGTCGATGGTCGAGACGATGAGGATGGAAAATCATACTGCCTTAGTTCATACAGCCGCGGCATCGAACCTCGGCCAGATGCTAAACCGAATCTGTCAGGCCGAAGGTATAGATCTGGTCAATATTGTGCGAAAGGAAGAGCAAGTCGCGCTACTCAAAGAGATGGGCGCCAAATATGTGATCAACAGCAGTGCCGATACTTTTATGGCCGATCTGACCGATGCGATCCATGAAACCGGCGCGACCTTAGCCTTCGATGCAACCGGTGGCGGAATGCTCGCATCAAACATTTTGTCCTGCATGGAAGCTGCCGCCGCCAGAACGCCCGGCGCCTATAGCATCTATGGTTCGGTCAAGCACAAACAGGTTTACCTGTATGGCGGGCTCGATACCTCTCCTACCACATTGAACCGAGGCTACGGCATGGCTTGGGGAGTCGGTGGTTGGTTGCTACCCAATTTTCTTGCTAAAGCCGGAATGGAAGTAGCTGGACGCTTGCGTGCTCGCGTGGCACAAGAGCTCACCACTAGCTTTGCCAGTAATTACACCAATGAGATCTCTCTAAGCGAAGCCCTGGACGCAGACATCATGAAGCAGTATTACGCAAAGCATACCGGCGAGAAGTTCCTGATCTGTCCGCAAAAGTAAGAGCAAAAGAGAACAAAAAAGGCAAAAAAGGGGTAGTAGGGATTTAAATTAAATCCCTACTACCCCTTTTTTGTTGATCTTCTTATATTGACCTTAGAGTACATTCTAGGGTTTATACTGAACTCTCTATTAGGCTGGCCTATCCAATGCCCGCACTGCGCAGGGAGATATAGAGTGAGTAATCACGAAAACGAACAGCAACAGGTAATCGAGCTCAAAGACCCGGTCTGCGGCATGACTGTCTCAACAGACTCTCAACACCATGTTCACCATGCTGGCGTGGATTACTATTTCTGCTGCGCTGGCTGTAGCAGTAAATTCGAATCTGACCCTATCAAATACCTGGAACCGCGCGAACCGGAACCGGCAGATCCAGGCGCCTGGTACACCTGCCCCATGGATCCGGAGGTACGCCAGCTGGGACCCGGCACCTGCCCCAAGTGCGGCATGGCGTTGGAGACGGAGATGCCTAGCCTGGAAGACGACGGCAACCCCGAGCTGACTGACTTCAGCCATCGCTTCTGGTGGACATTGCCGTTCTCATTCGCCGTCTTTATCTTGGCCATGTTCGGTCACGGCCGCGAGTGGGTGCCGGCCGACTGGCAGAACTGGATCGAACTACTATTGGCAGCGCCGGTGGTGCTCTGGGCTGGCCGGCCGTTCCTGGAGCGCGGCATGCAATCGATACTAAACCGCAGCCCCAATATGTGGACACTAATCGGTCTCGGTACCTCGGCCGCATTTACCTACAGTGTGGTGGCAACACTTGCGCCACAACTCTTCCCCGAATCGTTTGTTATGAACGGTCGGGTCGGAGTCTATTTTGAAGCGGCCGCCGTCATCATCTCCCTGACACTGGTCGGGCAGATATTCGAACTCAGGGCTAGAGCCCAGACTTCCACCGCAATTAAGGCGCTTCTGCAACTGGCACCGAAGACCGCGCGTCGCATCGATGCCGATGGCGGCGAGAGCGATGTGCCCATCGATGAGATACAGATCGGCGATCGTCTTCGCGTTCGCCCCGGCGAGACGCTTCCGGTGGATGGCGATGTGATTGAGGGTAATAGCTCCATAGACGAATCAATGCTCACCGGCGAACCTTTACCAGTAAGCAAGCATCCCGGCGACAAAGTCATAGGCGCGACTCTGAATACCAGTGGAAGTTTGATCATCGTCGCTAAACACGTAGGCGCTGAATCAACACTGGCGCAGATCGTTAATCTGGTTGCTCAGGCACAGCGTTCCCGCGCGCCACTACAACGCCTGGCCGATATCGTGGCGGGTTACTTCGTCATGACGGTCGTATCCATCGCCATCTTTACTCTCATTATATGGGGCCTGCTAGGCCCGCAGCCCAGCTGGGTCTATGGCCTAATCAATGCGGTCTCCGTGCTGATCATCGCCTGTCCCTGTGCGCTGGGACTCGCCACCCCCATGTCCATCATGGTGGCAACGGGAAGGGCCGCCAGCAAGGGCATCCTGTTTCGCGATGCGGCCGCAATCGAACAGCTGCGGCAAGTCGATATCCTAGTGGTAGACAAAACCGGCACTCTTACTCTTGGTCGCCCCAGCCTGCTGAAGACCATAGCGCTAGCCGATCACTCAGAGGAAGAAGTTCTGCGCCTCGCTGCCAGCATCGATCAGGGCAGCGAACATCCGCTTGCCAAAGCCATCGTCGAATCCGCACACGCGCAACAACTTGAACTAGAGGCCGTGAGTGATTTCGATTCTGCTTCCGGCATCGGCGTAACGGCTACGCTTCTCTCAGATGCAGGCAATGCGCAACAACTCGCACTAGGCAACACCGCTTTCATGCGGCAACTAGGCGTGGAAATGAAGGACTTTGCTAATCAAGCCGATGACCTGCGGCGCGATGGCGCCAGTGTAGTCTTCCTCGCGATGGAGCAAACACTGCTCGGCCTCTTGGCGGTAGCCGACCCTATTAAGGAGTCGACCCCCACAGCACTGAAAGAACTACGAGACAGTGGCCTTCGCCTGATCATGGCGACCGGCGATGGCGAGCTCACCGCACTCGCGGTAGCAAAGGAACTAGGTATTGAGGAGATCCACGCCGAGGTCACCCCGGCCAAGAAACTGGCACTGATAGAGCAGCTACAGAGCCAGGGTCATAAGGTTGCTATGGCCGGCGACGGTATCAATGACGCACCTGCCCTTGCCAAGGCTACGGTGGGCATCGCCATGGGCACCGGCACCGACGTCGCCATGAGCAGCGCGCAGGTGACACTGGTAAAGGGCGATCTGCGCGGCATCGCCCAAGCGCGACTCATATCGGAACAGACCGTTGCCAATATGCGCCAGAATCTGACCTTCGCCTTCCTCTACAACAGCATAGGTGTGCCGATCGCTGCAGGAGTTTTATTCCCCGTATTCGGTCTGCTGCTCTCACCCATGATTGCAGCCGTCGCCATGAGCCTGAGTTCGGTGTCGGTGGTGAGTAATGCGTTGCGCTTGCGGTTCTGAATTCTGAAATCGACCCAGATAAGCGAATAGGTCAAGACACCTTGATGGCTCGATAAAACAGTAAAATGGTGCCAGCTCCTTTGCTGCCACGTCTACTTTGCTTTTTATTTCACATCCGTGTTGCACTAACTATTACAGTCTCTAAGTCAGATACTATGACTAGGGCTCCAATCCAAGCTGCTCCAGGCGTCGGGCCCCGCCCAAAATACCGACCATGCCATAGTTTCCCTCATGGCAGGCGTACTCATAGATGTTTTCGTCAATCCTCGATAGGGCGTATTCACCGGAAAACTGCGCACTAAATACAGTTGGGTCATCCACGGTAAAACCATAGATCATCTTGTTGTTTGAATCCCGGCGGAAGGTCTCGATGACAGTGAGGTTATCTGTTGGCACACCGTACAGTGTCTGCCAGTTGTTATAGTGCTTGGTTTCAACCACCAAGGTCTCGCCTTCCCAACGCCCTATTGAATTTCCCATCCATTTTCTATGCGCGGCGGCCGCCGGATTGTGTTCGTCTGTAATCTTAACAATGCGGGTATCGTGGGCCATCTCGGTGGTAATGCTGATGTAACCTGGCGACTGATTAAATGTAAGGAGGCTATTGTAGATGCTCGGTCGCATCACCGGGCTGCCAAAGTTGCCATTCAACAGACAACGCTCACCCAAGCCACGCCCCTCCGGGCCGTCGCTGTTTCTACCCCGGCTACCTCGCGCCGCCATGCGCTCGTCGAATCCAGCCACGCGTTCAGGCATGCGTCCATTCGCCGGGTCGGTAATTGCAGAAGTTCGAAATTCACCGTCGATAGTCGGTATGAATTTAGCATCCTCGCGCCAGAATAAGTCATAGTTGCCAAGGGAAGGCAGAGCCTCACCTACCTCTGGTGGCGCCCGATCGGGACTCAATGGCTCATTAGCCGCTTCGAATTTCTGCTGTACTGCGCCTTCCAGGACCAAAGCCTCTTCCTCGGTGTAGGCTCGCTTCTCACCCAGCTCGACAGGCCTCTCGAATGGCATGATTGTGGCGTGTTTCCATACACCGTGAAAATTAGGCACACCCCATTCTGTTTTGGGTACCGAGTATTCTTGAGCAGTCACACCAGCACTGAAAAGACTGAGTGCTAACACTGTATAAGTAATTCTCATAATTTTTCTCCCGTGAAACACTTGCCTTAACCATGTTGCTGAAAGGCCGATTGAATTGCTTGGCTTTACAACGCACTAGTCAGAGTATTCTCCATAAGCCTGCCGCAACCATCCTTCTGTATTCTCATTCGCCGGAGCGAAACCGTCTGCCGGCTCACTCGCCAGCATCTCATCGACAGACATGCCCTGCACCTTCGCACGAACCAGATTACCACGTATCACAACCAGCATATTGCGAAACTCTAATAGATCATCTCTGGTCGCGAGTTGACCATGACCGGGAATGATTATAGTACTCTCGTTTATCAGGCTAGCAATGTTCATTAGTGCGTCGATCATGCCGTCGGCAGTGCCTCCATTGTCTCTATCGATGAAGGGCAGTCCGTAGCGCACAAACATATCACCGGTGTGGATGACGTTGGATTCGCGAAAAAATACCTGCGCATCGCCATCGGTGTGACCGTTGCCGGTGTTGATGATGTCCACCGCGTTGCCGTTGAGGTAGAAACGCATTTGCTCCTCGAAGGTGATCTTGGGTAGACCTACTGCCTCATAGGCTTCCTGCACGCGACCACTTCCGGAGAGAACCTGAGTGCTCTCCATGCGCTTGCGCGCATTGTCCTGCGCCACTATATACGCTCCGGCCCTACCGAAGTTGGTATTGCCGTCTGTGTGATCGTAATGAAAATGGGAATTCATAACAAAAGTCACCGGCTTGTCCGAAAGCTCGGCGATAGCCGCCTGGATCTTCATGGTCAACGGACCAAACTGATCGTCCACGATGATGACTCCGTCATCACCTATGGACACACCGATGTTTCCCCCGCTGCCCTGTAGCATATAGATGCCATCGCGTACTGGGGTGGTGGTGATCTCGATCTCGTTAAAATCCTGAGCGACTGCCATTAGCGGCAGTACTACAAACGCGAGCAATGTCAGTCGAATTGGCATACGGCATGATGTATTTTTTTTCATCAGATTGATCTCTTTATTGTAGTTAAGCTAATGCGCACTCACGTGCGGTATGACTGCTGAGCAAATAGGCCCAAGCAGTCAGCGAATATCCTTGTGTAAATCTCTCTTAAACTGCCTGGCTTTTTCGACATAGACCTCGGCACTTTTTTCAAGTTGTGCCTGCTGCTGCTCAGTCAGAGTCTTAACAACCTTAGCCGGAGAACC
>Ga0209335_10004920_pt1 | contig 12508 bp, 10 predicted proteins | sample COG_09_FD_184753 | JGI IMG/M metagenome (GOLD analysis project Ga0209335, IMG submission 184753) | Pelagic Microbial community sample from North Sea - COGITO 998_met_09 (SPAdes) (version 2) | ecosystem: Environmental > Aquatic > Marine > Neritic zone/Coastal water | place: Helgoland, sampling...
TTCAGCGTCTCAAAAAATTGGCCTAAACCTGAGTGCCGAAAGAGCAGTAAAGATATCTAAAGACTTTACCGATCCAATTTTTCAACCCTTTATTTCGGGTAAAGAGTTTTCTGCTGAGACATGGGTAAGTCATGCTAATCAGTGTCACGGTGTATTACTTCGATGGAGGGATAAGGTGGTTGACGGAGAATCTCACCATTCTACTGTTTTTAGAAACTCGGCATGGGAGGCCAAACTAAGAAAAGTGTTTGAGCATCAGGGTGGTGCACGCGGGCACTGTTTAGCTCAAGTACTTGTTGATTCCAGTGGCGGACTGCACCTGATTGAAATTAACCCTAGGCTTGGGGGGGCAAGCCCACTTGCATTTCGTGCAGGCTTGCATTCAGTTGAGTGGCACTTACTGGAAGAGGTTAATCAGTTTAATCCAGCTAACCAACCACCAGTTTTTACGAGTGGTTTATATTTAAAGAAGGAGGGTGGTAAGGTTTCATTTGGGCCTTGAAAAAGTTTGCCACTATTGCCTTAACTCACTTGTTTTACCACAGATTATGCCTGCAGTAACATTTGCCATAGCGAACCAAAAGGGAGGTGTTGGAAAAACCACCACAACCGTAAGTTTAGGTCACGCACTTGCACTCATGGGTGTACCTACGCTTATCGTAGATATGGACCCACAGGCAAATGCTACAAGTTGTCTTGGATTGGAGAAGAAGTCTGGTTTTGGGATTTACGAACCTTTACTGAATGGCACAAACCTAGCAGACCGTGTAATTTCAAGTCGCCGAAAGAACCTTTGGGTCATACCATCTGAGTTGGATCTTGCTGCTGCTGAATTAGAACTTAGTAGCCAAAGTGAATATTTAATTAAGCTCAGATCTTCTTTACTTTCATTAAAGGAGAACTACGGGTTGCAGGTTATTTTAATCGACTGCCCCCCTACCCTTGGATTGCTTTCAATGAACGCACTTTGTGCTGCGGACTTCCTGATCGTTACACTACAGTCAGAATACTTGGCCATGGAAGGGTTAGGGCAAATTACTGGTGTAGTCGAAAAACTAAAGCAAGCTGAGGTTAATCCGAGTCTTGATCTTGGAGGTATTGTGATGACCATGTATGATTCTCGCACTCGCCTATCTTATGAAGTCTGGCAAGAGGTGAATCGTTATTATGCCGAAAAAGCCTTCCGTACGGCCATACCACGAAATGCCCGTTTGAGTGAGGCACCAAGTTTTGGACAGACAGTCTTTGAGTATGCCCCCGACTCATCCGGTAGTTTGGCTTACCGTGCATTTGCTCGGGAGTTTGCCGAAAGATTCTTATCCAATAATAAAAGCTAATGAGTTTCTTCGCTATTTTTAAAAAAAACTTGATTGGTAAGGGTGGAACTAAAGACGCTCCAACACCCAATGGTTTAGAAGGGAGGATTGGCTATGAATTTAAAAATAAAGCCCTACTCAGGGAAGCTCTCACCCACCCTTCTCTTGATCACCGGATTTCTAACGAGAGGCATAATCAGAGATTAGAATTCCTTGGGGATTCGATATTGGGTTGTATTATTGCGAAGTGGTTATTTCTGAAGTACCCAGATGTAACTGAGGGAGACTTAAGTCGAAAAAAGTCTCTGCTTGCTCATGGCAAACATTTAGCGGAACTCGGTAAACATATTTCATTGTACCAATATTTGATGGTTGGGAAATCTGAAAAAATTAGCTCCGGTAATTTTCGGCCATCTGTTTTAGAGGATGCATTTGAAGCATTAATCGGAGCCATCTACCTAGATAGTGACTATCAATCTGTTGAACATATTGTCCTTCAGTGGGAAGAAACTTTTTGTAAAACGATCGAGAATAAAAGCATGGGTTTCAATCCAAAGGGACAACTACAGGAGTTCCTTCAATCATTACCGGATAACCCGCCAATATCTTACCGAATGATTAAGCAATATGGACCAGATCACCGAAAACAGTTTGAGGTCGAGGTTTTGGTTGCTTCTGAAAAAATTTCCACAGGTAAGGGAAATAGTAAGAAAAAAGCAGAGGAAGTGGCCGCCCAGTCAGCGTTACTTCTACTGCAACAAACAAAGAAGTGAAAAGAATCGAGCTCCCAAGCTCAACAGCATCGCTGTTTATTCCTAATTGTCCAAGCCAAGGTTCGACCTTTCTACTGACTGATATTTGGGAGAGATATGGCCAGGTGGTTGCGGTAATTATCGGAGAAACTTTAAGTGAAGCTGAGACAAAGTGTGAAGATATCGCGGCCTTATCTGAAGCAATTCACCCCAATGAGAAAATTGATTTTCATTGCTTTGATAAGACTCCCAATCCCGATCACCCCGACTCATTTGACCGGACTTGTGAACGATTATCCCTGCTTTCTGCACTAAGAAGGATTGATGAGCTAAAAGAAAATGACTCCAGAGTTATCGTAGCCACAACCTTTGATGCCTTGCTTGGCCCCTGCCCGATAATTGAGGACGCTCAAAAGTCCGAAATCGTAGTTCGACCTGACTCAGACTTGTCATTTGACAAGTTTTGCGAAGATATTGCTAATCAGTTTGATTACTGCTGCGAAGTCGTCTGCGAAGAGCCTGGTCAATTTGCGATCAGGGGGGGGCTTGTTGATATATACCCAGTAAATGCCAACTTTCCTATACGAATTGATTTTTTTGGGGATCATGTCGAGGAAATCCGTTCGTTTAATCCTACTTCTCAACGGTCTGAAGGTCGTTTAACTGAAGTTAGAATTTCTTCGATAGGAAACGAACAGTCCAAAGAGCGAGAGGGTGAGTTCTTTAGGTACCTCCCTCGTTCTGTGCTGTGGTTTTTTGAAGAACCTGAAAACCTGTTAAGGTTGAGCCCTTATGCTTTTCATCAGTCAGAAAATAAGGCATTAAAAAAAGCTAACTTTTCAGATGCTTGGAGCAGGGGGGAGGATTTAAATGACTTCTTTTTATCTACCAGCGAAATTAATGTAGGTTCGGGAATTTTCAATCGCTCAAACAATCTTTTGCTCAAATTGTCTCCCTTACTTAAGGAATTAGACCAATTCAATCATAATTCCCTTAATATTTCGTTGGGTGCAGGAGATAAAAAACAAACCAAAGCAATTCTAGAGCGGTTAGAAAAATATTCAACCAAGGGCTACAAGTTGGTCATTGCCGTTGGTGTAGAAACCGAAAAGAAACGCATACTAAGTATTTTAGCAGATCATGGACTTGAACGAATGCAGGTTTCTTTCTTCTCCGTGGCATTGCATGATGGTTTCCTCTATGAAAAAAGAGAGAATAATGAGATGCTTTCGACCTTTTTGGAAGATGGTCAAAGCGGATTATTGCTGGCTACATCCAGGGAAATTCTAGGAAGGGAAAGAAGTCGTCGACCGATAAGATCTAGAAAAGCCCAAGTACAAAGAAAAGAAGTCGATCAAGCATTGGACTTTACAGATTTGGTTGACGGCGACCTTTTAGTACATCTCCAGCACGGTATTTGCCGCTTTTCCTCAATGGGGAAAATTGAACAGGATGGGAAGTCTGAAGAGGCCATCACCGTTGAGTTTGCAGATGGAATACTTCTTCATGTTCCTTTACAGGAATCCCACCTCCTCTCCCGTTATGTTGGGTTAAGAAAAGCAAAGCCGAAGCTCGCCAAGCTTGGCGGCAGAGCTTGGGCAAAAACAAAGGAAGCGGCAGAGCTTGCAGCTATTGACCTGGCTGCAGATCTCCTTCGCTTGCAGGCTGCCCGTGACTCAGATAAAGGGTATGCCTTTTCGCCTGACGACCAATGGCAAAAGGAATTTGAAGATTCATTTCCTTACACCGAAACACCAGACCAACTTCGTTCCATTGCTGAAGTAAAGGAAGATATGGAGTCGGAAAAGCCGATGGACCGTCTGGTTTGTGGTGATGTTGGTTATGGCAAAACAGAAATCGCGATGAGGGCAGCGTTTAAAGGCATGATGGACGGTAAGCAAGTCGCACTACTTGCCCCTACTACCATCCTCTGTCAACAACACCTGCAGACATTCATGTCCAGAATGAGTGATTTTCCTGTAACCATAGAAATGTTGTCACGCTTTCGCACCTCCGCACAGCAACGAAAAATTATCGATTCCTTAAAACTTGGTTCCTTAGACATGGTCATCGGCACACACCGTATGTTTTCTGCCGACCTCGAGTTTCGGGACTTGGGATTATTGATTGTGGACGAGGAACAAAGGTTTGGAGTTGAACACAAGGAACAGTTGAAGAAACTGAAGGCCAATGTTGATGTACTAACCCTAAGTGCAACACCAATTCCCCGTACTCTCTATTTTGCAATGGTTGGCGTTCGTTCTTTTAGTACCATAGAGACTGCCCCAACCAACCGCAGACCTATAAGGACCGAAATCGTTAAAGGGTCGGATGATATTCTGAAAAAAGCGATCGCCCTGGAATTAAGAAGAGGTGGGCAGGCCTTTTATCTTCATAACCGGGTAAAAACGATTCACTCTGTTACTCGCAGATTGCAAAGTTTGTTTCCCAGGTTACGGATAGCGGTTGGGCATGGGCAGATGGGAGAGAGTGAACTCGAAGAAGTCATGGTCGAGTTCATTGAAGGGAAGTACGATTTATTAATTTGTACGACCATAATCGAGTCAGGTTTGGATATCCCCAATTGCAACACCATCATCATCGAAGAAGCAGACAAATTTGGCCTTTCGCAATTGTACCAACTCCGAGGGCGAGTTGGGAGATTTACAAGGCAAGCATATGCTTATCTGCTAGTTAATCCCCTACTCCCCATTAAGGATATGGCGCGCAAGCGTTTATCCGCTCTGCGTTCAACAAGTAGCTTGGGGGCTGGTTTTAAAATCGCACTGAGGGATCTTGAATTGCGTGGTGCTGGAAATCTATTGGGTAGTGAGCAAAGTGGACACATTGCCGGAGTCGGTTTTGAGATGTATTGCAAGTTGCTTCGTGAAAGTGTCTCGAGGCTGAAGGGCGACGAGAATGCCCTTCGTCCCACTGCAGTCGTCAGAATGGATTTCCTGCATACGGACGACTCATTGTTTTATGATGAGCAGGATGCAACCATGGCATCCTGTTTCCCGGCAGCTTACATAAGTGAGCCTAGGTTGCGTATTGAGTGCTACAGGAAAATAGCTTCAATCGTGAAAATTGAGGAAATTACGACTTATGAGGAAGAACTCAGGGATCGATTTGGTCCGATTCCTGACCAGACCCGAGCTTTATTCTATGAGACGGAGATTAAATGCCTTGGTCAGGAAGCTGGATTTGATTCAATCTCAAGCAAAGAAAATGAATTATTTTGCAGGGAAGTGAAGAAAAGTTCAAGAGATGGCGTGAAATATTTGAAAAAGATGGGAAGAATTCCACGACTTAATGAAAAACTTCCACTTTTAAAGTTGAAGGAAATCATTCGATTTCTCAAGATTCACATTCATGGGATTAAACATGTTAGCTAGGTTGTTTTTCATTATCATAGGGTCAGGCTTTGGCTACCTAATTGCAGAGGATGAGTTAATTGAGATAAATCGAATAGTTGCCCGGATTAATGACAGAGTCGTCACATGGGGGGAAATTGAACTTGCGATGGAGAAATTAAACTTTTCTGAAAAAGAGAAGCTTCAAAGAGCTAGTGAATTTGTGGATGGTAAAATTGACAGACTTCTTTCGCAGATCGCATTTAAAGAAAAGGGCATGGAGCTCCCTGCAACTTATGTTGAGCAGGAATACTCAAATAAATTAATGTCTAATTTTAACGGGGACCGCAGGTTGTTTCGCGAGGTTTTACAAAGCAATGGGCAATCCACACTAGAGTATAAGGAGCAATTAAAGGAAGATATTATTCACATGCATATGCTCGCTCAGAGGAAAAGAAGTGGAGACGAGATTAGCCCGCAGAGCGTAGAGAATTACTATCAAAAGAATAAAAATGATTTTAGAGTTGGAAAGAGAATCAGGCTGAGTGAGATAGTTTTTCCTGGAGATAATAAGGAGCCAGGAGACCTGAATTCTACCGCCCAAGAAGTTTATAACCTTATTCAAGAGGGTTCTGATTTTAAGGATCTCGCATCCAAGAATGGGCAAAGCCCTTTCCTTAAAAATAGTGGGAGTTGGGGATTTTTTGTCTCTAAGGACGAAATTAGAAATGACCAAATTCGGGATATTGCATTTAGACTCAATGAAGGAGAGAGTTCCAGGCCTTTTGCGGTAAACTTGATGGAAAGAAAGGCAGACGGTTCAGTTGCCTCCTCGCAGAATTTGGCATGGTATATCATAAAAGTTGATAAGATTGAAGCTGCCAAAAATTTACCGATCAATGAAGTTCGTGCTGAGATTGAAGGCATCCTGGCAAGGAAATCTGAACTTAACGATCAGCGGATATGGTTATCTCGCCAAAAAAGGGATGCATATGTTGAGGTAAACTTGCCCGATTAATTTGATTTAACATGCCATGAGTAAAGATCCCCGGGGCAAGAATGTATCCCTGCGGGATTTACCACCTAGTGAACGCCCCCAGGAAAGATTAGAGAATCTTGGTTCTAAGGCTCTTTCAGACCGCGAATTACTCGCCATGATTTTGCGTTCCGGAACAGCCAGATATGATGTTTTGTCTTTAGCTGATATTCTAATCAGTCAGGCTGGTTCCCTTGCGGGACTTGTGCGCTGGGATGCTTTGGAGTTCCGAAAGATTCCTGGGATTGGTAAAGTAAAGGCTCTGCAATTAAGTGCCCTGGTTGAAGTTGCCAAGAGAATTTCCCAGGGTAATAGATTGGAAGCCATTTTCTTTGATGAACCGCAAACGGTGTGGAACCTTCTTTATCCGGAGTCCCTTGTCGAGTCAGTGGAGAAAGTCTGGGTATTATGCCTGGATCGAAAGAATAAATTATTAAGATTGGAAAATATCACTACTGGTACGGCAACAGGAAGCCTTGTCCATCCCCGTGAGGTTTTTAAACCTGCGATACGCTGGGGTGCCACGGCAATTATTCTTGCTCACAATCATCCAAGTGGTGATCCCACGCCAAGTTCAAGCGATTTAAAGGTAACTCAAAAAATATCCGAAGCCGCAAGGTTTTTGGATATCGATTTTCATGATCATGTAATTATAGGTGAACCCAATAACTGTCCTACGGGAATAGGATATTATAGCTTTGCTGATAGCGGTGTAATTTAATCCTTTAATTTTGGTCAGCAACGAGAGAAAGAATCCTTATACTCCAGCGGTTAACTGCAAAAGATAGTCCGTTTGGTTGATTATTCCTCGGTTCAGCAAAGCTTACAAATCGGGTTGATCCAGCAGCACCGTGACCCGAATAATTCGGGGAGTCTGTATCTAGAATAACCTCCCACATACCAGAGTGTGGACACCCCCAGTCCCTATGCTTCAAAGAGTCCGAGAAATTGCATGCCACCAAAAGCGTATCATTGGGATAATTTCCAAACTTAAGAAAGCTCAAGGTTTGTCCTCCCGAATCGTTGCAATCTATCCATTTGAATTTTGTGCCGTCATGATCAGATTCAGCCCAAGTTGGATGTTTTTGATAGAGTGCATTGAGGTCAGAAATTAGGTTGCATAAGCCTTGGTGATTAGGGAACTCAAGCAATTGCCAATCTAAGGCAGCCTGGTAGTCCCACTCCTTCCACTGGCCAAATTCACACCCCATAAATAAAGTCTTTTTCCCAGGCCAGGTCCACTGTAAGGCAAGTAAAGCCCTCAAGTTAGCGATCCTATCCTCCTCGTAAGCTAAATTCATCTTATTAACCAACGAACCTTTTCCATGAACCACTTCGTCGTGGGAAAAGGCTTGAACGAAGTTTTCTGAGAATTGATAGATTGCTCCAAAGGTCAAGTTGTCGTGCTTGCTTGTCCTGTGGTTTGGATCAGATGAGAAATAACCCAGAACATCATGCATCCAGCCCATGTTCCATTTGAGGTCAAACCCAAGCCCACCCATGAAGGGGGGCTTGGTTATCTGAGGAAAAGAAGTCGACTCCTCCGCAATACTAATAACCTCAGGGTTCTCTTCGTGAATTGCATGATTAAATTGTTTGAGGAAATCTATAGCCTCAAAGTTTTCGTTTCCACCAAATTGATTCGGGCACCACTCACCATCTTTGCGGGCATAATCAAGGTAGAGCATAGAGGCCACTGCATCGACCCGGAAGCCGTCAATTCCGAACCTATCCATCCAGGCAATGGCACTCCCTATTAAAAAGCTTCTAACTTCAGGTCGATCGTAATTGAAACAAAGAGTGCCCCACTCTGCATGCATTCCCTTTCGGGGATCTTCATGCTCAAAAAGGCAGGTTCCATCAAACCGGGAGAGTGCAAATTCATCAGAAGGAAAGTGTGCCGGGACCCAGTCTATGATCACGCCAATACCTGCAGTTTGTAATGCTTCAATAAGTTGAAACAAGTCCTCAGGGGGACCAAACCTGTGAGTGGGTGCGTAATATCCAGTTACCTGATAGCCCCAACTTGGATCAAATGGGTACTCATTAAGTGGTAAAAACTCAACATGAGTAAAACCTAACTTAACCAAGTAATCAGGTAACTCACGGGCTAGCTCAAGAAAAGAAAGAGGTCGATTTTCTGTAGGGTGAAAACGCCATGAACTCAGGTGCATTTCGTAAATGGAAATTGGCAGAGCTCTAGGGTTCTTAGGTTTTGTGCGAAGAATTGAACTTCTTTGAAGGGATCGATCATCAATGATCGAAGAATTTCCTGGTGGTGGTTCGAATCGCCATCCAAAAGGGTCCGCTTTTTCGCGAAGGACACCATCAGACCCAAGAATTCTAAACTTATATTTATCCCCAATTTTGGCATGGGGGACAAACAATTCACGACACCCCGAACTGCCAAGTGAGCGCATTGGTAATGCGTAATGATTCCAGTGATTAAAGTCGCCAACAAGATGTACAGACTTTGCAGAAGGTGCCCAGACGACAAAAGAAACTCCTGAAGTTCCCTGGTGTAGCTTGGGGATTGCCCCAAGCTTATCAAATGGGCGTCTCTCCCAACCCTCATTAAATGCGGTAAGTTCAGTGTTATTTATGCTTGGTAAAAAAACATAGGGGTCAACCCATTCCCTCTCCCCACCATCATATATTGAAAGCAACCGGTAAGAGAAAGGTGACAATCGGCAAGGAAGAACAAGTTCGAAAAAGCCTTTATTATTAATGCATACCATATTGAAGGAATCCCCACTCTCTGTACAAAGAAGTGAAATTTCTTTAGCTCCCGGGTCCCATGTCCGCACAACTAAGCCAGCCCCATCTCCCAAAATGTGCATACCAAGCAAGTGATGGGGATCATGGTAAAACCCATCCATAATATTGATCAATTCGTTCTTGGATATAATCATTGAGTGTTCCACTTAGAGTATGAGAAGTAGTAAATAGCAAGATTGATTGAAAGTAGATCATTTATTCCTTGTCGCTTTCCGACAAAAATACATCTTTCAAACAGTGCTCTATCGAAGACTCTGTAGTTTTGTAACTTACTCTGCCTTTTTTTTGGCCTCTTGCTTGCTTGCTATTGATGGCATTACATCTGATTTGGTATTGGAATGTGATGGTCCGATTGTCTTTGATGATGAGAATAAATCCGTAACTGCACATGACGGAGCCTCGCTTCGCGGTGATGACTTTCTTTTACTCGCAGAAGAAATAACCTGGATTCGATCAAGGGGTGAGGCTACGGCAACAGGTGATGTGTGCTTAACCAAAGGTAATACCCGCATACTAGCCGACAGAGTTCGCTTGCTTACACAAAATGGAGATTATATCGCATGGAATGTTACTGGTGGTAGTCCGCCCAAAGTATTTATTGCAGAAACAATGGAAAAAAACGCATCCATTGATACCTTCTCAAATGCTCGGTTTTACATGTCAGAACCTAGCTTATTTGAACCTAATCTTCGAACGAGTCGATATTCTGTAGATAGAAATAATTCTACATTTTCTATTAAATCTTCTCAGGTTCGAATTGGCGAAACGCTTATTGGTGTCCTACCTGGCTTTCGTAGTCGGAAAAATGCAGGGTTTGGCCCCAGTTCATTATTCAGGGTTGGCGAGGATAGTGTACTTGGGTGGTATGGAGAACTTGGAGTGAATTATTCATGGGAAGCGGTAAGTTCGCAAGCTAAGCTTACCTATTATCAAAATCGTGGCTTATTCATGAAGCCCACAATCAGTTTTGATAAAAAAACAACTAACAGTTTAGTACGCACCCGGTTAAGCGGAGGATGGATTAATGACCAAGGTACAAACCTAGGGAATGACTTGCGAGGTTACCCTATTGGGCAAAGTCGAAGTTTTATACAGCTTCGCAACCTTGCCCGCTTCAATGACAGATGGAGGTCGGCTACATTAATAGAATGGGAAAGAGATTCCGATATAATCCGGGATTTTCAAAGAAATTACTTTTACAGGAATCAATGGAATCAAAGTCATTCCGAATTAACCTACGAAGGAAATGGTTACTCCGCCTCCATACTCTCGAAGTGGCAAGCTCATGAACATGAGGCAAAGGTCGAACAACTCCCCTTGGTCAGCTTGGAGTTTGGTCCTTTGCCAAAGTGGACTGCCTATCATTCGGGCTCTCTTCATTATGCCAGATTAATAAGAAGAGATGACCTAGGCAACGGTGCTGCTCCAATCGATAGAATGAGCCTTGGTTATAAAATTGAGAAGCCCTTTCGGCTACACCGGGGTATTCAGCTTACTCCTTCTTTGGCTACCGTTCACCAAGTTTATGAATTTGATTCAAATTCGATGGACAGAACCTTTGGTGAGTACGGTATTGATCTACATGCAAATCTTCATCAGTTTATTCCTTTTAAAAATACTGTTTGGGAAATTGAAAAGGTTTTTCACATCACCAAGTTTTCCCTAGGCGTTCGAAGCTCAAAACTTCTATCAGAAAGCCCAAGTTTTATAACTCCAAGTATTTACCCAGTTATAGAAGATTTAAACCTTGCACCCTTGGACCTTCTTGACGACTCCAACAACGAAACCATCGTAGAGAAAGATTTGGTTCGGTTTGGGTGGGAAAATAGTTTCTGGGGAAAATGGAAAGATGCGAACCGGAAACTTCTGTCGATGAGGGCATTTTACGATTTATGGAGCTCTTACCCCGAAGGAGTTGATGGGACTAGGTTCCTGTATGGGGACATCTCAATTCATCCAAGCTCTTGGTTCAGTCTAAGTCTTAGGCAAAAAGTTGACCTTAAGAACGGTAGAAATTATCGGAAATCGTATGGGATTAACCTAAGAGATGGTAGGTTCCAAGGAGCCAGCCTTAGCTACATTAGTTATTTAAATTTCAACAACTACTTACATTCAAGTGCATGGAAGAGATTGAATGAAAAATTGTTTTGTTCTACGAGTGCACTCTATGATTTAAAGCAAGATAGTTTAACATACTGGCGTGGTAGCCTGGCATATCGAACTGGCAGTAGTTGGATATGGGACGCATCAATGACCCAAAGGAAAGGAACACGTAAAGAAAATAATACCGAGTGGACTATTGGATTGAGCCTTAGCGGTTTTAAATTGAATCGACTAACTGAACCTGATGGATTGAACTCCTTGTAATCTATGTGAGATTGACTAATGCTCATTTATGCAAATAAATAGAATATATGAATCCTAGACCATTTAATACATCAATACCCTATAAAGACCCCAAGGTCATGGCTCACTTATTAGGTCTTGGATTAGATTGTACCGATGGACACAAACGCATCACTCAAGCTGATAAGTTTTCAATACTTGGTGGTTCTGATGAAACTCATGGTCGCATGACCGAAACACTCCTGAAGACAATGGAAGATTTATCGATCAAGGGAAAAGATCTTAATGAAACTGACCCTGAGGAGTTATCTGACATAATTGCTAAAAATTCACCCGCAGACTGATTTTTCAATATGGCAACAACCCCACCACCACCAGGCCCTAGTTTGAAGCTTAGTATTCCGGGTGGTTCAGGTGCTCCTCCTAAGCTCAAGGTTGCCGCACCCAGACCCGCACCCGCAGTTCCAATATCTTCGCAACCAGCACCCCCGCTTCCTGTCCCTGCACTTGGCACTCCTCCCCCTCCCCCTCCTTCTTCCCCGCCAACGCCTATGGCTCCTCCGGTTGGTCAACCAGTACCACCAACTCCTGTAGTCGCATCCCCTGCTGCAGTCTCCCCCCCCGGGGCTATACCTACACCACCTGGAGTTCCTGCACCCGTTGACAACTCTGAGTCCAAAACAAATTCTAGATCCTCTAAGAAGAACACGAAAAAAGCCAAATCCTCAACCCCGAATATAGACAAGAAGGCATCAAGTTCGAGACCAAGTATTACCCTCCTACTTTTTGACTTTTTGGTTTTTGGTGGTGCGGTCACCTTAACCATCTTAATATTCCTTAAATCCTGACTCTATCATGAGCGAATTAATTAACCTAAATAAAGACAGCTTCAATAAAATCACTAGTTCTAGTGACAAAACGACTTTT
>Ga0209335_10004925_pt1 | contig 12496 bp, 12 predicted proteins | sample COG_09_FD_184753 | JGI IMG/M metagenome (GOLD analysis project Ga0209335, IMG submission 184753) | Pelagic Microbial community sample from North Sea - COGITO 998_met_09 (SPAdes) (version 2) | ecosystem: Environmental > Aquatic > Marine > Neritic zone/Coastal water | place: Helgoland, sampling...
AGCATCATATTATTTCAGCACAAAAAAATGGGTTCAAGATAATTGCACTCAGTAGCACTCGTGAAAAAAGCAATTATTTAGAAAAGTTGTCTAAAAAATTTAATATAAAAAAAAAATTCTATAATTTTAAAGAATCTATTCAGTATACAGAAAAAGTCAAAAATGCCGCTTATATTATAACGTGTAAAACTATTGATAATTACAAAATATTGAATGCTCTTAAGAAAAGTAAAAAAAAAATCTTAATAGAAAAACCAATTTTTGAAAATTTTTTAGATTTTAAAAAAATAAATTCTTTAAAAAAAAATATATTTACAGGATACAATAGAATATATTATCAAAATATAATATTTTTAAAAAAAATACTTTCTAAAAAAAAAAATTTACTAATACGCGCTACTGTTCCTGAAAATAGTATTAATGATATAAATAAAAATTCCTGTCATATAATATCAATTTTATATTCTTTATTTGGCCACATAAAAATTAACAAAGTTATTAAAAATATAAATCATATAATCTGTTATATGTCTTGCAAACAAGGAGAAATAGTTATTTTTTTTAATTTTAAAAGTTCTGAAAATACAGAAATAAAAATTAATGATGAGAAAAAAATATACAAACTTTCTCCTATAGAAAAATTAACTATATATAATAAAATAATTATTAAAAATTTTAATGGAGTAAACAGTTACCATCCAAATATACATAGAGTTAAAATAGAAAATATGAAATTTAAAGCTGGATTCGATAAACAATACAAAGAGTTTAAAAAATTTATTAAAGGAAAGGTTCTTCCAAAAGCAAATGTAGATATTTCAAAACAAATAATTAAATTATGTAATAAAATTAACGACTAATAAATAAAATCATCAGATAAATTTTTTTTAAAATTTAAATATGTGAAGTTTCAAGAATCAATTTTTGTTCTTTTTTGATATTCTTTTTTTCCTATATTTTCTAATAATAGTTTTTTGTCTCTATTAAAAATTTTATAAATTTCACTATTCTTTGAATTGGAATATGTTAAATATAAATTACCTCTTGGCTTTGAGGTGCTATTTTTTGAAAAATGTGGGCATAAATTATCAAAAATTAATATTGAACCTTTACTAGCAATAATTGGTTTTGATTTATTTTCAATTTTTTTGTTTTTAAAAAAAGGTTTAATGTCGTTAATATATTTCTTGTATAATTCATTTGGTGTTCCTTTAAGTTTGTTATGAACATAGAGACATCCATTGTCATAATTGTTATCATCAAGCATCACATTCATTGTAAAAAATTTACGAGCATATGTATACCATCCCAATGTGTTTCTTTTTAATCTGTAATTGTAAGATTTAAATAATCCATCAAAATGTAAGCCATAGCTATTTTCCTTATTTTTTTTCTTATGTATAAATTTATCTTTGAATAAAATTGGTTTGAAATTATGTAAGCTAGCAAATAAATTAATAAGTTCTCTTTTATGTATTATTTTATAAATTCCAGTGTGGTATAGATTTTCAAGTCTTATAATTTTACCTGCTCTTAAAGTTTTGGTAACTTTTTTTGAATCATAATTTTTTAATAATAATTTTAATTTTTTTACCTCATCATCAGTGTAAAAATTATTTATTATAAAAAAACCTTTTTTTTTATAATCACTTTTATAAGGGTTATAGTTCATTTTTTTAAAATGTTTTGAAATATTTGAAAGTAATTATGCATTATTTTTTTTGGACCACAAGTAATTCTCAAACAATAAAAAAAATCCTTTTTAAATTTAATATCCCATTTTCTTGTGTAAATCTTTCTAAAATATAATTTTTCGAATATTAGGTCTCTTTTTTTTTTATTGTCAAATTTAAAAAAAATTGACATGGAGTTGGATGAATGGATATTTAAATTTTTCAGATTTTTATTTATTAATTTAATCAAATATTCTCTACCCTCAATTTCTCTTTTTAATTTTTTTTTTATTAATTGGTAATTATCTAAAAAAAATTCTGCTATTTTAGATGAATATATATTGGTTATGTAAGGTTGTGAGGTATTTAAATATGGTAAGATTGTATCTTTATGAGCAATTAAGCATCCCAAGCGTATCGAAGCTAAACCAAACTGCTTTGAAAATGATCTTGCTATGAAAAGATTCCTAAAATTTTTTACATGACTTACCAGGGAAAAACATCCATATCCAAAGTATGCTTCATCGATAAGAAATTTTTTATTTGGAAATTTTTTAAGCAATGTTATAATTTCCTTTAACGTAAAATCATAATTAGATAAATGATTAGGATTAACCAAAGCAATAATATGGTTCTTTTTTATATTTTTATAAAATTCAAATTTGTCTAATTTACAAAATGTATTTTTTTTTACATCTTTTAAATAATTAATTTCTTTAACGTCATAATTAAAAATTTTTAGGTAAATTCTGTACATCCCATATGATTCACCTAAAATTAATACTTTTCTTTGTTTTTTTTGATAAGAGTTTATTGTCAGAAATTCTTTAATTGCACCATCTGCTCCAGATGTAATTAGAAAATTATTTATTCTAATACCTAGATTTTTTGCAATTTTTTTTTTTAGATCAAGATAATTATCTTTTGGGTAAGAAGTAATTTCATAATTTTTTATACTATTGTGTATCTTTCTATAAATTGATTTATTCCAATCAGAGACCATTTCATTTGAATCTAGTTTTAAACCATTTTTCAAATCTCTTTTTCGAAAATATGTAACTCTCTTTATCTCATTAATTTTCTGCAGATTCATATTTAATATTATTCTATTGATGTTTTTTTATATAATTTATTATATCAGAAACGTATTTATAAATATTAGAATTTATATATTCTTATAAATAAATAAACAATATTACTTTTACTTTTAATACAAAAAAAAAATGCTTTTACATATAAAACAATAGGAAAAAATATTATTATCAACAGCAAAAAGGCCTATATAACTTTGAAATGAAACTTACATACCGCCCAGAAATAGATGGTCTAAGAGCAATTGCTGTAGGTGCTGTTATTCTTTATCATGCTCAAATAACTATTTTCGGTTATCAACCTTTTAAAGGTGGATTTATTGGGGTTGATATATTTTTTGTAATCTCTGGTTATCTAATTACATCTATTATTTTAAAAGAATTGGTCACTACCGGTTCATTTTCATTTAAATATTTCTATGAAAGAAGAATAAGACGAATACTTCCAGTGTTATTATTTGTAATGCTAGCATCACTTCCATTTGCTTGGATATATTTGTTACCAGGTAGTTTTGTAGATTTTTCAAAATCTATTCTTTATTCACTCGGATTTAGTTCAAACTTTTATTTTTGGGACACTGGTTTAGAATATGGTGCTGAAAATGGATTGTTAATGCCATTTCTTCATACTTGGTCTTTATCAGTTGAAGAACAATTTTACATTATATTTCCAATAATATTATTGGTTACTTTTAAATATTTTAGAAAATACTTAATTCATATTTTAATACTTGGTTTTGTTGTTAGTTTAGGTCTAGCAAACTGGGGAAGTATAAATTATCCATCTTTTAATTTTTATGTTTTGCCGACAAGAGGTTGGGAATTATTAGCAGGTTCTATATTAGCATATTTTGAAATTACAAAGGGTCATAGAAGTAAAAATCAGATATTAACTCTTATACTACCTGCCATTGGTTTGTTTTTAATTGGACATTCTATTTTGTTTTTTAATGATAAAATGTTTCATCCATCCTTTTATACATTATCTCCCATTATAGGAGTTTGTTTAATTATATGGTTCTCACAAAAGGGTGAGTTAATTACTAAAATACTTTCTACAAGATTATTTGTTGGAATTGGTTTAATTTCCTACTCCTTGTATCTTTGGCATTATCCAATTTTTGCTTTTAGTAAATTGATAGAATTTATGGATGGAAGTTTATTTAATTTATTATTACTGGGAATAATTACAGTAATACTATCAATTTTATCTTACTATTTTGTTGAACGACCATTCAGAAATAAAAAGAATAAATCTAAAGTTATTATAAGTTTAATTTTAATATTAATTTTTTTACTAATCATTTTCAATTTTTATGTCATTAAAAAAAAAGGATTGGTTAATAGAATGCCTAAAATAATCTTAAGTTCGTTTACAAAAATAAAAGAAGTAGAGGTAAATAACTGTTATCGTGGAAAAACATGTATATTTAACAACTCATCGAATAAAAAAGTCTATTTAATTGGAGACAGTCATATGGGTAGATTATTGAATAATTTAAAAGCTAAAGTCATTGATAAAGATTATCAATTTATCACTAATGTTTATGGAGCATGTTTTTATTGGAGAGGATTTAATAGGATAATTTTAAAAAATCAAAAGATAACTGCATGTAATGATAAATATTTTAGAAAAGTAGAATATCAAATCTCAAAATATGAAGATTCAATCCTAATTTTTGGTGGGTATTTTCCAAAATATTTATTAGATTCACTCGATTACTTCACTCCAGTTGGTAAATACAGTACTTTACAGGATTCGTTTAAGAATGAAATATTTAAATTTTCAAAAAAAAATAAGATCATATTAGTTTACCCAATTCCAGAATTTGAAAAAAATCCTAATCAAATAATTTTGAATCAATGGGTAAAACAAGGATTTCCTGAAAATTTTGATGCTCAAAATTTAACTACTTCCTTTGAAGGTTACAAAAATAGGACAAAATCAAGTTTTGAATTATTAGACTCCATACAAAACGATAATATTTATAGAGTTTATCCGCACACATTATTTTGCAATACAACCGTTAAAAATAGATGTCTTGCTAAAGATAATGCGAATATGTTTTATCAAGATAATAATCATCCTTCTTCAAAAGGTGCTGAAATGATTAATGATTTAATTATGAAACAAATAGAAAAGATAGAACTTAAATCTAATTAAACTATATCTTCTATATATCATCTAATTAAGCTTTGAACTATATTTGAGATTTTCTAATATTATTATAATAATTCTAATTCTTCACACATATAATGTAAAATAGATATATGAGCTTCTTGAATGTGAGACGTTTTATTTGAATCAATTATTAATGATATATCTGAAACTTTTTTAAGATCTCCTCCTTTATTGCCTAATAAAGATATAGTTTTAATTCCAATTTTTTTTGCTTTTATTGCTGCATTAATTAAATTTATTGATTGATTTTTTTTTTTATTTCCTCCACTTGTCGAGAGCAATATAAGTATATCTCCTTTTGTTCCAAGAGATGAAAGTTGTCTTTCATAAACAGTGGAAAAATTAAAATCATTTGACCAAGCTGTAATTATTGCAGAATTACTAGATAGAGAAATTGCTGGAATAGATTTTCTTAATCTATTTTTATATGTACAAACTAGCTCTCCAACAAAATGGTCTGCATCAGAACTTGAGCCACCATTCCCTGCAACTATAATTTTTTTGTTATTGTTTATAGAGTTTGTAATATTTTTTAATATAAGCTTTATCTTCTTTTCTTCCTTAGTTAAACTTTTAATAACATTTGCACTATCTTCAAAATAATTTTTATAAAAACTCATAATTTAAGTTATAAATTTGGTTTTAAATGAAAAGTTGAATATGTTGGGGAACTATATCCACTTTTATTTATTTGACTATAATTGATTTGTTCACTGACAAAATAATTTGTTTTATTAAAAATTTTTTTAAGTTGATTGTAATAAAAGAGTCTTTGATTTGAGAGTTGATGAAAAAATATAAACTCTGGTAAAATTGATTGGGAATTAATTTTTGATAGAATTTTAGGTGGAAAATTAAATACTTCTGTAATTATTAAATTTGCTTTTGGGTACGTAAGATTTAAATTATTTAAAAAATCTATCATATAGCTATCCTTAGCAAAATTATTTTCATGTAAAGTGAACATAAAATTGATACATAATTTTTTATCACTTTTAAATTGCGTTTTATCTATTTTATTTGTCCACTTATTAATCTTAAAAATATCTTCACAAACTATATTTTTTGGATGTTTCATCTTTTTTTTCAATGCATTAACAACTTTTGATGATAGGTCTACCCCAGCATAATTAATTTTAACATTTTTCATAAGCAAATAGTTTATTAATTCAGCATCACCTAAACCTAAATCTATAAAATTTGAGAAATTGTTTTTATTAATAATTTTTTTTATATTTTGAAAAAATTTCTTTTTATGTGCTTTTCCACTCCCATATACATTTTCAATTCTATCACAATTTATAGTTTTTTTTTTTCCTAATAAAATATCTTCAAATTTTAAAACAATATCTTTATAAGAATAAATAATATTCATTGCACCGTGTCTTTTAAAAATAAAATTACCTTCTTTTGTAACTTGATATTTTTCATTGTTCAATTTTCTTATTAAACCTATGCTTTCAAAATAATTCAAAATTATATCTACAGCTCTTTCATTAAAATTTTGATTTAAATCTTTTTTAAAAAAGATTTTTTTATTTAATATTTCTTTCTTTTCTAACAATCTGTTTAAAATAGAAATGGCAGGTAAAGAGAAGAATCCCCTTGTTAATTCTATATATTTTAATTTATTTTTAGTGAAAATTTTTTTCATTTTTAAATATAATCATATATATATATTCTTAATATTCAAAAAAACTATGATTATAAAAAAAATTAATCCAAAAATGTTATATCTTGAGAAAGTTTCCTATAAACATATCAATTTGGGTTGGTTCGATTGGGTAAACGCTTCTGAAAATGTTAGAGTTCTAAATAACCCTCCATATAGATATACTAAAAGCCAACTAGAAGATTACTTAAAAAAAATTAAACTAAAAGGAGATCTTATGTTCGCTGTTAGGAATAAAATAACAAAAGAATATATTGGAAATATAAAAATTAATGACATTGATTTTTTTCATAAAAATTGTGGTTATGGTCGTTTAATAGGCTCTCAAAATAAAAAAGGGATAGGATACGGTCAATTAATGTTATATAAAATTTGCGAATATGCTTTCGATAAATTGAAAATGAATAAAATTTTTTCACCTTGTTATGCTGATAATCTTAAATCATTATACAGTAATTTACAATTTGGAATGAGAATTTCTGGATATTTTAAAAATCATTTTAAAAAAAATAATAAATTTAAAGATGTCTATTATTTGGAACTTACCAGGCAAGAGTTTAAAGAAATCAAAAAAAAATATAAATAGAAAGATCTATTTACAATTTTAATTGAAAATTAAATGATATTTTTTAATGAATAAAAAAATTAATCATATAGCAATTATTCCAGCTCGGAAAAATAGTAAAGGCTTAAAATTAAAAAATCGTTTGTTATTTGATTATACAGAAAAGTTTTTAAAAAAAACTAAGTGGTTTGATGAAATTGTTTTTGCATCAGATGATGACTATTTCATTTCAAAATGTAAAAAAGCTAATTTTTTTTTTTATCAAAGAGACAAAAAAAATGCAAAAGATGACTCATCAATTAAATCTCTAATGCAGGAAGTTTCTAAAGAATTAAATTTAGGTCAGGAAACTATTTTATGGCTTTTTTACCTAACAATACCCGACCGTAAACTTAGTGATTTCAAAAAATTAAAGTCAATAACAAAAGAAAAGCGATTCTTAAGTGCAATGAGTTTTTTGCCCCCTAAAACTCATCCTTATGATTGTTGGATAATTAACAAAAAACTAAAAAAATTTATTAAAAATGACGTTTATAGAAGACAAGATAAAATAAAATTATTTGAACATCATCATTATTTATGTGCTTTTAAAGTCAAAGAATTAAATAAATTGAATTCAGAGCTAGTAAATAGTAACACCTATCCTTTGATTTTGAATAAAGAAATTATTGAAGTTGATACAAAAGAAGATCTAAATAAATTTATTAACAGGAAGTAGAATTGATGAGCACATTTATAATTGCCGAAATTGGAATTAATCATAATGGTGATATGAAAATTTGTAAAAAATTAATAGATATTGCAAAAACATCTGGTTGTGATGCTGTTAAATTTCAAAAGAGAACTTTAAATAAAGTCTACACTGAAGAACAGTTACTCTCGCATCGTGATAGTCCTTGGGGTAACACAACTTATGATCAAAAAAAAGGTCTAGAATTTGGATTAAAAGAATACAAGATTATAGACAGTTACTGTAAAAAAAAAAAAATTACCTGGTTTGCATCTGCTTGGGATCTTGAAAGTCAAAAATTTTTGAACAACTTCAGGCTAAAATTTAATAAAATTGCCTCAGCAATGATTGTTGATAAAAAATTTTTAGATTTTGTTGCTAAACAAAAAAAACACACATTTATTTCAACTGGTATGAGTAATATGAAAAATATTTCTGATGCAGTTAAAATATTCAAAAAAAGAAAGTGTTCTTTTGAGCTTATGCATTGTGTTTCAACCTACCCCATGAAAGATGATACTGCCAACCTGAACATGATCAATGTATTGAAAAAAAAATTTAAATGTAATGTTGGATACAGTGGTCATGAAAATGGTTTGGTAATTTCAATAGCCGCATCCGCTTTTGGTTTATCGTCTTTGGAAAGGCATATTACCCTTGACAGAACAATGTATGGGTCAGATCAATCTGCATCTATAGAACCAAATGGTCTAACATCCCTAGTATCTTCTGTAAGAAAAATTGAAAAAGCCTTAGGAAATGGTAAAAAAGTATTTTTACCAGAAGAAAAAATTATTTCTAAAAAACTAAGAGCACATTTATAATCTTATGAAAAATGAAAAAGAAATTTGGGATAGCTATAATAATCTTTTATTAAGTGATGATATTTCAAGATTAAGAAAAATTTTTGCAAGATACGAATTATTTAAAAAAACAATTAATATTCCAGGTGACATTATTGAGTGTGGTGTTTTTAAAGGAGTAAGTTTTTTGTTCTGGCTCAAGTGTTTAAAGATATTATCTCCGAATTCGTCTAAAAAAGTTGTTGGATTTGATATGTTTTCTGGATTTCCAAAGGATTTGGAAGAAGCTGAAAAAATAAGTGCTAAAAAATACGTAAAATCAAGTGAATACAAGGGACTAAAACCAGATCATTTGGCAAAAAAAGCAGAAAAAATTTTTGGTAAAAATAAATTTGAATTAATAAAAGGTGATGTTGTTAAAACATCAAAAAAATATGTTTCAAAAAACTATGGCTTTAAAATATCTCTGCTACATCTTGATTTAGATACATATAGCGGTACAAAAGCGTCTTTAAATGAATTTTTTCCAAGATTAAGTCGAGGAGGAATAGTTATTTTAGATGAATATGCAAATAGAGGATGGGGAGAAACAGATGCAGTTGATGAATTTCTAAAAGGGACCAATTATAAAGTAAATTTATTAGACAACACAGAAAGTCCTACTGGATATATTGTAAAACAATAAATAATTTTATGAAAAGTGTGAAAAGAATAAATTTAAGAAACTCTAATAAACTTTATAAGAAAGCATTAAAGATTATTCCATATGGAGCGCAGACCTATAGTAAAGGGGTTAAGGCGTTTAGCGACGGTGTATCTCCAAAATTTTTAGCTAAAGGTTTAGGATGTGAAGTTTGGGACGTAGATGGAAATAAATACATTGATTTTGTTATGGGAAATCAACCTTTAATTTTAGGTTATGCGGATCCTGATGTAAACAGAGCAGTAAACAAGCAACTTGCTCTTGGGTCAACATTTAGTGTTGCTAATAAGCTGGAAATAGATGTTGCTGAACTTTTAGTTAAACATATACCCGGTGCTGAAGGTGCTAGATTTGGAAAAAATGGTGCAGACGCAACTACTATTGCTGTAAGACTAGCAAGGGCTATCACAAAAAGAGATCACTTAGCTTTTTGTGGTTACCATGGATGGCATGATTGGTTTGTTGGAACTACAGATTTAAATGGAGGTGTACCAAAATTTAATGAAGAGCTTGCTCACTCCTTTCCATATAACGATATTGAAAGTTTAGAAAAAATTTTCAAAAAAAATAAAAATAAAATTTCTTGTGTTATCATGGAGCCAATAACAGTTTCAGGACCTAAATCAGGTATAAATGGATCAACACAATGGAGCAATTTTGATAAAAAAAAAAATTTTTTGGTTGATGTCAAGTCACTTTGTAAAAAAAATGGTGCATTACTTGTTTTTGATGAGGTGGTAACTGGTTTTAGATATGACATTGGTGGTGCGCAAAAAATGTTTGGAATTACACCTGATCTAGGTTGCTTTGCTAAAGCCATGTCTAATGGAATTCCTGTATCTGCAATTACCGGTAAAAAGGAATATATGAAATATCTAGAGACAACTTTTTTTTCTTTTACCTATGGTGGAGATTGTATTGGCTTGGCTGCCGCAAAAGCAACCATCAATAAGATAGAGAAAAAAAATGTTATTGACCATTTATACAAAGCTGGGAGTAGATTAAAAAAAGGAATGAATGAATTGATAAAAATTTATGACCTAGAGGAAATGCTGGAATGCTCAGGATATCCTTGTAGATCTGTAATGACAATCAAAAAATTTGGTAAGTATAAAAAGCCACTAATTACAAAAAGTTTAATTCAGCAAGAATTGATGTTTAGAGAGGTTCTCTGGTCTCAATATCACTCTATATCCTATTCACATAAAAATTCACACATAGACAAATCTTTAAATGCTTTTGAAGCAGCATTTAAAAAATTAAAAAATATTGTTAAAAATAACAATAGTATTGAAAATAACTTGCTAGGAAAACCATGTGAGACAGTATTCACTAGAGTGGCTGATTTTCAATCTGTAGCAACAAGTCAAAGGAAATAGTGTTTGATTTAAGTTCAAAAATAATAATTATAACTGGTGGCGCTGGCTTGCTAGGATCTAGATTGGCAGAAATAATTATTTCAAACAATGGTACTCCAATTATTTTAGACAACGACAATAAAAAAATTGTTAAGTTAAAAAAAAAAGTAAATAAAAAAAATCTTATAGAATGTCATAAAGTTGACATTACAAATAAAAAACAAATAAAAAATACAATAGATAAAATTTATAAGAAATATAAAAAGATTGACTGTTTAATAAATAATGCTGGATACAATCCTAAGCTAGGGTTAAAAAATAATAAATTTGAAAATTTCACTATAAAGCAATGGGAAAAAGAAATTCAAATTGGCTTAACTGGTTCTTTGGTTGTTACTCAAGAAACTGTGAAGAGAATGATCAAACAACAAAGTGGAAATATAATTAATATTTCATCTGATTTAGGGGTCATAGCTCCAAATCAATCATTGTATTCAAAAAATAATAAAAAACCAATAAGCTACTCAGTTGTTAAGCATGGTATAATAGGGTTTTCAAAATATCTAGCAACTTATCTTGCTGAATATAATATCAGATCTAACGCACTCTGCCCTGGAGGAATATCAAACAATCAACCTAAAGAGTTTGTAAGCAAAATTAAAAAATTAATTCCGTTGAAGAGAATGGCTAAAATAAATGATTATGATGGAATAATATTATACCTTTGCTCAGACTACTCATCTTACATGACTGGCTCAACAATAGTTTGTGATGGTGGAAGAAGTGCCTGGTAATTAAATTAAACTTTTAACTATTTTTAAATTATTTACTGCTGTTTCGTGAGCAACATGACCCCTGTTAGTTTCAAATGTAAAAAAACTTTTGTATTGTTTTTTTTTTAAAAATATGAATAGATTTTGAAAATCAATTTTCCCACTACCAAAAACAACGTTTTTACCTGATGCATTTCTATCTTTTAGATGAATATGATTTATAAATGGATAGTAATTTTTTAAACTTTTAATAACATTTTTATTTTTTACATAAAAATTACCTGTATCAAATGTAATTTTGACATTATTAAGTTTTTTAATCGCTAAAATTTTTTTGAATACTTTGAAATTTTCATTTATTTCTAAAGAAATTTTTATCTTACTTTTTTTTGACTCTTGCTTTAAAAAAAAGATAAAACTTGAAAGTTTAGGAAACTCCTTTACTGAAAAATTTTTATTATCTATTGGAACTATAAAAAGTTTACAGTTTATTGCTTTAATGCATTTAAATAATTTTTTATAATAGTTTATTAATTTCTGACTATCTAATGACTTACCCAATATATAGTTATCGCAAACTATATGATGATTGAGATTTGTTTTTTTTAATTTTTTTAAAAGGTTTTTTTGTCCTGTCTTGGACCATACTGGGTTTTTTTTATTAATTTTATTTTCTAAAAACAGCTCAATATAATCAAGATCTGTGCGTCTTAAAAGGTCAAATTCAAATTCCCATTTAGAGGGAAATTTTTGAAGAATTCCTTTTTTTTCGTTTGTTAATCTTCCTTGAGTAATTCCAAATTTCATTAGTCATGAATTTATTGGTTTTTTCTATATCAATTTTTAAAGTAAAAATTTTTTTCAGTGCATAAATCAAGCCAATTGAGCTATTAGTACTGGTCAGCTACACGCATTACTGCGCTTCCACATCCAGCCTATCAACGTG
>Ga0209335_10004945_pt1 | contig 12455 bp, 11 predicted proteins | sample COG_09_FD_184753 | JGI IMG/M metagenome (GOLD analysis project Ga0209335, IMG submission 184753) | Pelagic Microbial community sample from North Sea - COGITO 998_met_09 (SPAdes) (version 2) | ecosystem: Environmental > Aquatic > Marine > Neritic zone/Coastal water | place: Helgoland, sampling...
AAGATGCCTCTCTTAAAGTAATAGAAATAATTTTTTTTGAAGTATTAATTTTATCTATAATATTTTTACACAATACTTCTGGAATTTCTAAATTAAGTAGAGATACATGCTCATGGTTTTGTTCCAAATTTTTCCATGTACATTGACCACAGTAAGTATTTTTGTCTATTGAAATTTTATAATTTGGTGGAAATACATTTCTATATTTGCTTAAAATTTCACTTTTATCTTTTTTATTCTCTAACATATAAAAATTTTTAAAATTTTTTCTGTACATGTTAATAGATTGAAAAATTAGATAATTTAATCTTAAATTAGCCCTATCAAGTTTAAAATTATCCTCTCTTTGAAATTGATTATATTTAAATCCATTTGTAGATCCCATGCTTAAACACAAATCTATATTTTTTAAATTATTTTTTTTTTTATACATGGCAGCTACCTGAAAAAAAATGAGAAAATCAAAACTACAATTTATTTTTTCTAAATCATAAATTGCTAACAAAGTTTGATTATTTTTTTTTTTAAAGAAATTTAAATTAAAAATCATTTAAGTAAATATTCCAAATTTCTTTCAATATCTACTTTTGATGCTGAATAAGAATTTCCCATATGATTAATAACTGTCGAAGATAATAGAGATGCAATCAATAACGAGGTTGATGGATTAAATTTATTCTTTAAAAGAATAGTCAATATTGCTAGCATAGAATCTCCTGCTCCAATTTTATCTACTGGCTTTGAATTAAATGAAGGACAAAAGTATTTATTAAGTTTATTGTCAATCAATATTGAGCCAAGAATCCCTTTTGTTATAACTATAAATTTTAATTTGTTCTTAATTAAAAAATTTTTTGCCAATATCTCGATATTAGTGTTTTTATCTTTTAGCTCACTTCTTAATTCACCTTCATTAATACACAAAAGATCATAATTTTTAATATGGTTTAGTGAAAAAAATGATGGATTATTTGAATTTTTTTGAACCATTGCACTTATAAATTTTTTTGATTTCAAGATCTTATTTAATACTTTTTGATCAAAAAAATTATTCGAAAAGTCCGAAATAATTATTATATCATTTTTTTTTAATTCTTTATTTAGTTTTAAATCTAAATTCCTGTGAAACATTGTAAATTCTAAGCTTGAAATAACATAAGACCCAAATAATTTATACTTAGTTAGTGTATCTACAAATCTTGTTTTTACACATGATTTATATTTTTTATTTGGCAATATTGGCAAATGTTTAATATTTTTTTTTAAATTATTTTTTAATAATTTCTTAATTTTTATCTCATTACCACAATCAGTAATAAGAGTAATTTTTTTAATAAAGTCAGATAAGTGATTTGCTATTATCGCCGAACCACCTACGTAAAAATCTTCTTTAGTTTGTCCAAAAACCATATGGGGTTCTTTTCCTGACTTACCTAAAACACTACCATAAATATAATGGTCTATAATTAAATCGCCAACAACAAGTACTTTATTATTTTTTAATTTATTTAAAGCTTTAATTATGGATTTAAAATTCTCTTTTTTTTTGACTTCATTCAAAAATTTTATTTGTTTTTCATCAAGGTTCATACCTAATTGATTAACAATTTTTGATGAACTCATTTGCATTTCATTAGTGTAAATAACTTTTCCTTTATTTTTTTTAACTGCATCAATTTCATAAAATATTTTTTTTGTTCTATCTAATAAATTATTTTTGTAATCATTCCCTTTAAAATAGAAGTCTGGTTTAATTAAATTTATGCTATCAACTCCACTTTCACCACTTGCAATAAACACATGATCAATTAATTTGAGATTTTGTAAAAAAGATAGACGTTGATAGTTGTTATTTATAGGTCTATTCAGTCCTTTTTTAATGAATTGATTTGATGTAATGGAAACAAATAAATAATCACATTTTTGTTTAGCAGCTTCAAAATGTTTTAAATGACCATAATGTAAAACATCAAATACACCATGGCACAAACCAATAATTTTTTTATTTTTTTTGAGAACTTTAATTTTATTTTTAATTGAAAGTAATTTTTGCATCTTTTAATTTAAAATTATTTTTTTATAGTTTTTTATGCTATTTTGATTATTAATTAAATACAATTTAATATTGCTTATGAAAAAAATCTTAATTATTGGAAGTAATTCTTTTGCAGGATCAGACTTTACTAATTATCTTTTGAACAGAAATTTTAAAGTTTATGGTGTATCTAGAAGCAAAGAAATAGATAAAGAACACCTGAGCTATAAAGAAAATAAAAACTTAAAAAATTTTAGATTTTTTAAAATAAATTTAAATTTAAGAAAAGATATTAATAAATTAATACAAATTGTAAAAAAGCAAAAAATTGAATATATAGCTAATTTTGCTGCACAAGGTATGGTCGCAGAAAGCTGGATTAATCCAGAAGATTGGTACTTTACAAATGTGGTTTCTAATTCTATTTTAATAAAAGAACTTTCAAAGTTAAAAATAAAAAAATATCTAAACTTTAGTACGCCTGAAGTTTATGGCAACACTCCAGCTTTAATAAAGGAAAGTAATATCTTTGCACCAACTACGCCGTATGCTATCTCAAGATCTGCACAAGATTTTAATTTATTAGCACATTTTCAAACTTTTAATTTTCCAGTCGTTTTTACAAGAGCTGCAAATATATACGGGCCCTATCAACAAAGTTATAGAATCGTCCCAAAAATAATAATTTCAATATTGACAAAGAAAAAAATACCTATTCATGGCAAAGGGGACACTTTAAGGTCATTTATATATATGCCAGATGTTTCTAGAGCTCTTTACAAAATTTTATTAGATAAAAAAAATTTTGGACAAACATTTCATATCTCAACAAAAAAATTTATCAGTATTTTAGGCCTCACCAAATTAATTAACAAATTAATGGGTGTAAGATATAAAAATATATACCATGTAAACGAAAGAGATGGAAAAGATTTAAAGTACACTTTAAATTCAAGTAAAATCAGAAATAGTTATTCTTGGTCTGAAAAAACTAATCTAGAAAGAGGTGTAAAGCACACCATAAAATGGATTAAAGAAAATATCAAATATTTTGAAAAAGCGTCATTGAGTTATAAACATAAAAAGTAAGTAAACTATTTTAAGATATTAAAATGTAATTTATAATAGTTTATCTTTTTTTTTAAAACTTAATAATGGCCCTATTGATTTTTCCAGCCATAACTTTATTAATAGCTTTACGTATTTCATTTAACCTGAAAAAAGAAATCTTTCCATGAATTGAAAAAATATTTTTTTTATTAAAATATTTAAAAATATTATTTATGTCATTGTCTAGTTTGCAGTTACCACCCCAACTACCATAAATTTTTTTTCCACTAATTAAATCATGAGGATCTAATTTAATTTTTCTGGAATTTTGAGGATGTGATGCAAAAATTAATTCACCACTTTTCTTAATTAAACTAAAACCTTCTTCTATCATGGTAGTAGTGCCTGAAGTTTCTATACAAAAATCAAATTTGTTTTTATAATTTTTAATATTTTCATTTTTTATAATTTTAGCATTAAACTTTTTAAGATATTTCTGTTTATCTTTATTTTTTTCGACAATATAAATTTTACAGTTTTTTTTAATCAATGCTAAAAATGCAGCCATACCCACACCACCAACTCCAATTAAACAAACATTATGATTTTTTTTAATTTTTTTTAACTGATTTATTACCATGCCTGCTCCAGTTGGTATCGCACAACCATATAGAACTGCTTCTATTGAAGACATATTTTGTGGTTTTAAAAAAACTCTATTTTCGGACACAATTGCAAATGTTGAAAAAGTTGATATGGGGCCAAAATTAATTTTTTGTTTCTTAAAATTTTGGAGTTTGAAACCACCGTAATCCAATCCTTTACCCTTAATCCAGCTTAAAATTACTTGATCATTTTTGGAAATTTTTTTAACTTTTTTTCCAATATTAAGAACTTTTCCTGTTGCCTCATGACCAAAGGCATGTGGAAGAAATAAATCTTTGCCTCGATTCCCTAAATATTCCATAATTTGTGATCCACAAATTCCTGCATATTTTATTTTTACTAAAACTTGATCATCTCTTAATATATTAGGAACTTTAAAATTTTGAATTTCAATTTTTTTAGATTTTACGAGAATAGCACTTTTCAAATTCATAACTTTAAAAAATAAAAAAATTTATAAAACACTTCATCATATAAAAATAAATAAGTTAAAAATATCAATATTTTTTTTTTGTCTCATCTTTTAATTGGTTTAATTATCATATTTTGATAATACTCATTTTTAGGCAATAAAGGCTCTTGATCTTCGTTTGGACGTCCAAATTTAACTTGGGGAGAAACACGTTTATTTTTATTAATTACAATCTCACAAAAACTTTGTCTGTTTCTAAAACACTTTTTTATTCTATTTGGTATTTCATTATTATATTTAATTTGAGATGTATTAATACCAAAAGCATTGATAACTTTACGAAAGTCAATTTTTGCTAAACCCCCTTGATATGATGATCCAAAATAATCTGAAGATAACCACTGATCTTGTGTTTGTCTAATCATCGATTGTCCACTATTATTCATTAAGAATACGTAGATTGGTAAATTAAGTTTTTTTATTAGTGAAAATTCATGAAGCATAAATGATAATGATCCATCTCCTACTAACACAATAATTCTTTTTTTTTTTGATAGTATGGATGCAGAAATTGCTGCAGGTATTGACCATCCCATGGCAGTATTATTAAAATCATGAAAAAGTTTTTGACCCTTCTTAAATTTAAAGGCCTGCATTGTCCAAGCAACCGTGCATCCAGTATCAACACAAATAATATCATCTTTTTTTAATTCATTTGAAATTTGATCAATAAACACATAGGGATTGACTTCATTCTCTTTATAATATTTTGGTAGACATATTGGATAATTTTTTTTCCAGGTTAAAATTTGATTTCTCCATCTCTTAAATTCATTTTTCTTTGATATCCATTTAGCTTTTAATGAATTTTTTAAAAATTTTTTGCAATCTTGATTAATTGATAAATCAATTTTTAAACCAAACTTTTTGAATTTATTAATTTCAGATTTATCAATATCTATAATAATTTTTTTTGCAGATCTAGCAAATGTAGTAATGGGTGAGCCTGTTGCTTTTGTGTCTAATCGTGAACCTATTGATAAAATGAGATCAGAATTTTGAACCGCGTAATTTGCATATCTAGTTCCATGAGTGCCCCAAGTACCTACATTAAGTGGATCTGCATAATCCAAAGTGTGTGCAACTGCCCATGTTGATACAACTGGTATTTTAGTTTTTTTAATAAATCTATCTATTTCTTTGTATGAATTTGATAAATGTATACCCCATCCGATTATAACAATAGGTCTCTCAGACCTTGAGATCATTTGAAACATTTGATTAGTTTTTTTTTTTGTAACTAATGATTGGTTTGTTTTTATGATATTTCTTTTTTTAACATGGCTTTTTAATTTTTTAGGATCAATTATTTTTCTTTGTATGTCATCTGGTACATCAATTAACACTGGGCCCATGCGACCACTTTTTGCTAAATGAAGAGCTTTTTCTAAATGAAATTTTATATCATGAGCTTTTTCAACTTTTACGCAATATTTAGTTACCTTACTATACATTTCTACACTATTTGTCTCTTGGAATCCTATTTGCCTAGTACCTGTACCTTTATTTGACCTTGTAGTGCTAACTTGACCAGTAATATATATACAAGGAACAGAGTCAAAAAATGCTCCACAAATTCCTGTGGCCAAATTTGTAGCGCCAGGTCCGCTAGTTGCAAAAGCTGCGCCAATATTTCCCGAAACTCTATAGTGCATTTCTGCTGCCATCGCGCAAGTTTGTTCACTAATTGGGAATACCAATTGTAAACCTTTTTGTTTTTTTGCCGAATGAATTAAATGCAAAGAGGCGCCACCAGTTACAGCAAAAATTTTTTTAACACCACTTTTTTTTAAAAATTTAGCTATATAATCTGATACTTGCATTATTAGAATAAACTTATTTTTTTTATTAGGTTATCTTATTTTATATCTATTAATTAATATATTATTTATATATTAACTATAAAACATATTCATACTAAAAAATCAGAAAAAATTTTAAATATTTAATTAATAATTAATAATTAATAAATTATCTTAATAAATAAAATTTACTTAAAATAGAGTGTAAATAAAAAAACTGATGCTATTATTGAAAGGCTTATATAAAATATACCTTTATGCTGAAAAATAAAAAAATTATAATTATATCAATTTCAAGTGATTTTGGTCATTCCATATCTTCTTATTATTTAAAATTTAACAAAATTATTGGAACATATAGAAAAACTAATAATAATTTAAAATCAATTTCAAAAAATAATAACCTTAATTTGAAAAAAGTTGATCTCATAAATAATAATTCTATAAAAAATTTTTGTAATTATATTTTAAAATACCATAATGATTGGACTCATATAATTTTTTGTAATGGAGACTTAAATCCTATTAAAAAGTTTACAAAAGTCAAATTTGAAAAATGGACTAGTTCTATACAAATTAATTTTTTATCTATATCAAATATTTTGAACCTTCTTCTAAAAAATAATAAAAAAAAAAAGAAAATATTATTCTTTGCTGGAGGTGGAACTAATAATGCGGTCAAATACTACTCATCTTATACACTTTCAAAAATATTATTAATTAAATTTACAGAATTATTAGATTATGAAGAGAAAAAAATTGACGTTAGCATATTGGGACCTGGTTGGATAAAAACCAAAATTCATCAATCTACATTAAGATCAAAAATAAAGAATTTTAAAAATAAAAAATTAGCAAAAAAAATTTTTAAAAAAGATAATAAAAATGATCTAAATAAATTGAATTTGTGTGTAGATTGGATGCTTAGATACTCGTCCAAAATTAGTGGAAGAAATATTAGTCTTAAATTTGACAAATGGGGTTTTCAAAGCATTTTAAAGCGTTTTAATAAAAATAAAAATTTATATAAACTAAGAAGATATGGAAACTAATATTTACAAAAAAATTTCTCAGAAATTAGCAATTAAAATTTTAAACGATGACTTAGAGTCACATATTAGATCAAAAGAAACATATAGAAATTTAGAATTTTTTTTTAAAAAGATATTTGAAAACCATATTAAAAAAAAACAATCTAATTTGTTCATAGAAACGATTGGAAATTTTAAATTACCATTTTTCAAAATGGGAAAAATAAACTCTTCTCATTTATTAGGACTTGATGAAATCATTATTTTTTTATTTTACAAAAAATTACGAAGATTAAAAATTAAAAGGTTTGCTGATTTAGGAGCAAATATTGGGATGCATTCTATAATTTTAGGAATGCTTGGGGCAGAAGTAAAAGCATATGAGCCTGATCCTATTCATGCCAATCAATATTTAAAAAATATCAAGATTAACAGATTAAAAAATATGAAATTATTTCAAAAAGCAGTTGATACACAAAAAGGTAATGTAAAATTTACTAAAATTATGAATAATACTACAGGTAGCTTTATAGGTAACACTAAAATTAAAACGTATGGACCTATTAAGCAATTTACAGTTGAGACAGTTAAGTTTTCTGAGATACTTAAATGGGCTGAGGTGATTAAAATGGATGTTGAAGGTTTAGAGGCAAAATTAATTAATGAAATAAATAAAAAGATTTTAAAAAAAAAAATTATTATTTTAGAAATTGGTACAAAAAAAAATGCTAAAATAATTTTTAATCACTGCAAAAAAAATAAAATTTCAATTTTCTCACAAAAAATAGGATGGAAGAAATCAACAATGTTAAAGGAAATACCCACATCATATAAAGAAGGTAGTGCAATTATTAGTTCATCAAGTATTTTTCCAATTTACTAGCATTTAAGCAAAAGTTTTAAATATAATTTTGATTAAATTTTTAAAATATAAATTAAATTTTTTAAAAAAGTTAGAATATAAAATAATTATATAACTTTACAGAATATTTAAACTTTTAAAATGGACCTTTAAACCACTCTCCAGGTATGTCTCGTTTAATCAATTTATCTCTTTTAATTTTTTTATTAATTTTAAACATCTTTAAAACTTTATTAACGATAGTGTAACGATCATTATAAAAGTATTTAATTAGTTGATGGCTAGTTGGCTCAGGACAGAATGGTAAACTCACAATTTCAACTTTGTTTTTTAAATTATTTATATTTTGGTTAATAATTGATGCTATCGTCGATGATATACCACAAAAATTATTACTCGTGTCAGCAACTAAGGCCCTTCTGGTTTTTTTTAATGAATTAATTATAGTTCTTTGATCTAATGGACTGATTGTACTAAGATCTACGATCTCCGCATCAATCTTAAATTTTTCTAGCAGTTTAGAAGCCTCAATACATTCTAGTGTCATATAAGATAAACTAATCAATGTAATGTCTTTCCCTTTTTTTAAAATCTTACATTTACCTAACTCATTAGTTTTTAATTTTTTTGGAAAGGCCCCCATTGAATTATGCAACCATCTATGCTCTAAGAAAATTACAGGATTAGGATCAAAAATAGAACTATACAACAAGTTTGCTACATTATCTGGAGTAGAAGCTGATACTACTTTAAGACCAGGAATATGTGAGAAAACTGATTGAAGATTTTGAGAATGTGTTGGACCTTGACCCCACCCTCTACCTATAATCATTCTAATTGTTATTGGAACATTCAATTCACCTCCAAACATATATAACCATTTTGCAGCTCCATTTATAATTTGATCTAAACTTAAAAGTGCAAAATCTAATCTTTGATGTGTCAATATTGGCATGGATGAATTAAGAGAAGCTCCTATTGCAAAACCAGTTAAAGCATTTTCAGATGCTGGAACATCAAACACTCTATCAGATCCAAATTTTTTTTCTAAACTAAGAGTTGTTCCAAAAACACCCTTGGGGTCAGTAACTCCAAGTCCAAAACATATAACCTTATTTGAGTCATACATTGCACGAGAGATTGTTTTATTGATTATTTTATACATTGGAATTTTTGTCATTTATAAATATCTTTCAAAAGCTCTTTTTTATTTGGAAATTTAGATTTTTCTGCAAATTTAAATGCATTATTAATTTTAAATGTTTGTTTTTTTTCTATTTCTGCAATGATTGATTTGTTTATTTTTAATCTTTTTAACAAATTATAAGAATTTAATAGTGGATCACACTTTTTCCAACTTCTAAATTCTTTTTCTGTTCTATATCCAATATTATTGTCATAATTTGGGCCACAGTGTTCCCTCCACCTATAATTGTTGAATAAAAGAAAAAATGGCTTTCTATTATTTCTTACATAATCTATTCCTTTTTTACAGGCACTAAAAACTTTTTTAATATCATTTCCGTCACTCTCTAATGAACTAACCCCAATTGATTTTACCATTTCTTTAATATTTCTATTTTTTGGTTGTCTAACATTCAAAGGAGAATAAACAGAATAAGAATTATTTTCACAAATAAAAAGAGTTGGCAATTTTTTAACTGCAGCCAAATTTAAAGACTCATAAAAAACTCCCTCTTCAATCGCTCCTTCTCCAAGAAAAACTATGGATAAATTTTTATTTTTTGATTTTAATAAAGTATATGAAAGACCTACTCCTACTGGTATACTATTGCCTACTATTGCTGAAGTTCCATAAAATCCTACTGACTTGTCAATCAAGTGCATAGATCCACCTTTGCCTTTAGAACATCCAGTTACTTTGCCATAGATTTCAGCAATCATTTTTTTTAAATTTCCATTTTTTGCAATATAATGTGCATGCCCTCTATGAGTACTAACTGCAAAGTCTCTATTATTGAGAAAGTGAGACAATGTAGCTGGCACACATTCTTGTCCAATAGATAAATGAACAGGACAGCGCATTTTTTGATTACTATACTCCCCAGCAATCTTTTCTTCAGTCTCTCTTATTAAAAAAATTTTTTTATGAATTTCAAGAGCTGCTTTTTTGTTTAAGGTATAAACCAAAAGTAATCTCCATCATAATTATTTTGATCAAAAAATTTTATCCATTCTTCAACTGACATTATTGTTTTAGCTGTTAAATTCCATGCATACATTCTTTGTTTTTCCTCATTATTACGATATGCATCAACTGTTAAAAATGCATTATTTTTAGATACTCTAGAAATTTCTTTTAAAGCAGTAGCACATTCTGCTTTATCTAAGTTATGTATTGTATTTATAGCAATAACTAAATCAAAAAAGTTGTCTTCGTATGGAAGATTAGTAGCATTTGCAACCTGTAATTTATGATTAATTTCAGTAACGCTATTTTCTATTGCATATTTAGAAATATCTACACCATGTAAATCCAAATTCGAATTTAGTTTAAATAAATCATATAACATGAAACCTTTTGCACACCCAACATCTAAAATTTTACTACCATCATCTAAATTGTAATAATCAATAAAATCTTTAACAACTTCTGACCAATATTTTGAATTATACGAAAAGCCACCATAACCAAATTTTCTTTCACCATCAAAAAATTCTTTATCAAATTTTCTTGCTACCGATCTAACTTCTTCTGTTTTGTTTTCTAATCTCTTAGTTAAATCTCTTTTAGCTTTCGGATAATTTTTTAATAAGTCTATTTCTTTACCCATTTAAAACCTTATTCTTCATCCATTTAACCGTATAACATGAATCATCATCAACAAGATTGTTGTTGTAAAAAGCATCGGAAATTTCATCTATTGCATTATCTACGTTAAATTTTTGCTCGAATCCAGTTTCAATAAGTTTATCTGAACATTGTCTGTATGATCTTGGGTCATTACTTTCAATTATTTCAATTTCACAATCAATCTTGTTTTGTATTTTTTTACCTAAGTCTAAAATTGAAATATTTTCAAAACCAGCATTGTATATTCCTTGCTCAACATCGCTAGTTAGAATATGTTCGTATACGCCTATCATATCATTAATATTAATATTGGGTCTGGTTTGACTACCTCCCATAATTTTTATTTTTTTATTTTTTAATGCTTGTAAAGTTAATAAATTAACACTCACATCAAATCTCATTCTTGGAGATAAACCACATACAGTTGCAGGCCTTACAATATACACATCTATTTTGTCTCTATAGCTTAATAAAAGTCTCTCACATATCATCTTTGTTTTATTGTAAGCTGAAATAGGTACTAAATCTAAATCTTCTGTCACTTTCATCTCTTTTTTTACCCCATAAACACTTCCTGAACTCGCGTAAATAAATTTTTTTACCCCTGCTTTAATGCTTTCTTCAATTACATTTTTTGCCGCTAAAACATTTACTTCCCAGGAAAGAGTCTGGTCAAGTTCAACGCTCGGATCGTTAGCTATATTCGCTAGATGTAAAACCGCATAAGTGTTATCATCAATAAAATCTCTATTAAGATTTCTTATGTCCTGTTTTATATTTGTTAAATTGTTATCTTCTTTTAATTTATTACCAAACCATTGAGTATCTACATTTTTAATGGTGTATTTATTTAAAAAACTATGTATCATAAAAGATCCTACGTATCCACATCCCCCAGTTATAAATAATTTTTTCATAGTTTATTAATTAAAAAATATATTTTTAATTTTTAAATTTGGCTTTAGCTATAAAATCTACTATTGATAAAAGCCAAATATGATGTGTCATTTCTATTAAATTATAGTTTTTGCTATTTAACCATAAATTAATGTGTCCAATTTTTCTTACTTTGTTTTTTTTATCAAAACCCGTTAATGTAATTATTTCACAGCCCATTTTTTTTGCAAACTTTGCTCCATTTATTATATTTTTAGACTCTCCGCTGCTACTTATACATATTAATAAATCACCTCTATCAGCATAAGAAGATAATGCTTTTTGAACCCAATTTTCATATCCATAATCGTTTGCAAAACAGGTTAATAGATCAGCTTCATTAAAATTTACAGCTCTTATTTTACACATTTTAGTTAGGTCAACACTCACATGGCTTGCCATCGCAGCACTACCACCGTTTCCAACTAAAATTACTTTTTTTTTATTCTTTTTTATTTTTTTAAGAATTTTTACAATATTTAAAAAATCTTTGTAATTAAAGTTGCTTATATGATCGGAAAACTTATTTAGATAATCGGTAATGTAATTGTTTTTCACTTTTATTAATTATGTATAGATTATTAAAAATATCGTCAATATGTATTAATAATTAGGAATAAAAGAGTAAAATTTTGAAATTTTATCCTTTAAAATTTACTTAGTTTTTTTAACATTTAGTTTATCAAATTTTATAAAAATTTTTTTCAGTGCATAAATCAAGCCAATTGAGCTATTAGTACTGGTCAGCTGCACGCATTACTGCGCTTCCACATCCAGCCTATCAAC
>Ga0209335_10004948_pt1 | contig 12445 bp, 8 predicted proteins | sample COG_09_FD_184753 | JGI IMG/M metagenome (GOLD analysis project Ga0209335, IMG submission 184753) | Pelagic Microbial community sample from North Sea - COGITO 998_met_09 (SPAdes) (version 2) | ecosystem: Environmental > Aquatic > Marine > Neritic zone/Coastal water | place: Helgoland, sampling...
GTGAAAAACCAGTTGAAGGTGAAAAACCAGTTGAAGGTGAAAAACCAGTTGAAGGTGAAAAACCAGTTGAAGGTGAAAAACCAGTTGAAGGTGAAAAACAAGAAGTAAAGAAACCTGAAACAAGTCAAGAATTACGTAATTTTGTCAATACTAACTTTGAAGGATTGGTAAAAAATGAATTTAAATTTTGTGAAACAAAAGGACACAAAAATGGAGAATTATGCTCAAAAGATTCAGATATAAAATCTGGATTAACAAAATGGGCGAAAGGTAAAAATATCAGCACCGATACTACCCCACCTAAAACAATGATTGTTCAAATTCAATCTTTTTTAGATCAACAAAAGAAGACGGAAGAAATGAAAAAAGCTGAAGAAGTTCCTCCTCAAAAGCAAGAAGTTATTCCACCTGAAAAAATGATAACTGAACCACCGATTCCACCAACTGACTTATCATCAAGTGAAAGATATATCGCAAACATACAATATATCAAAGATAAAATAAGAATAAAGGATGAAAAAATAAAGATTGAACAAAAGAAAGAAATAGAAGAAATAGAAAAAATGAAAAGAAAAGCATCAATGGCTGATAATAAAGCACACGCTAAATTGACAAATCAACCTATTATGGTGAAATGTTGTATTGGTGTTGGAGAAGAATATAAATATAATCCACATAGTTGGTATAGAAAATGCGAAGGAGGAGAAAATGCGAACATAGAAAATTGTAATAAAGATAGTTTACTGTGTGATTTACCTTCAAAAGATCAAAATACAGAAGATTTCAAATCTAAATGTAAGCAAATTCATGGTGTATCTCAACCTGTTTTAAGAAAATCATGTTTGTATAAAAAAGTTGGTAACTCTATTAGAGAAGATTGTAAATCAGGTCATAACTATGTTCGTATAGATACATTACAAGATGATAATGATAGTATTAATTATGTTACTCAAAGTTTAGGGATGAATCGCTCTAAACTACAAAGATCTGCTAAAGGTTCTTGTAGTAATTTGGTAAAGGGGTCCCTTGAATCTGATAATCCAAAATGTGTTGGTAATGGGGGGGATAGTTGGGCTTGTAAATTCCCAGATACAAGTAAAAATGTGATTATGTTACAGTGGACTGGACCTCAAAACAGAGATAATAAAATGATTTATCCTTCAAATAGTATGGATCAGAACCAATCAAAGGATTGGTTAAATAATCATAAAGGTAAAATAATTTATATGATTGTAAATCAAGGAGGTAAAAAGTTAGCAATGATGAATCAATCTTATAATCTAGAGTTTGAAGAAAATATGAATTTAATAAAAAATGAAATAAATAATTCTTCTAAATGGACGCAAGGATTACGATTAGTTCCAGTTGAAAAAACTTTATTTGATGTACAAATGAATAGAATTTTTGGAAAGAAAAATGATGAAGGTGAATATGTATCAGCGTATATCAAGAATCCAGGAGCGAAAACACTTGAAGGAAAATATGGAACAAGATCATTTGGAAAACAAGGAGATATTCATAATAATGATAAAGCAAAAGAATCTGCTCACGATATTTGGTATTCTCATTTTCCAACACAATCATCTCTTCAAACAAATTCTGTAGAATCATCTTGTATGTGTAGACAAGAATAAATACGTTTATCTATTTTTAAAATTAAATTGTTATAAATTATTATGTCCTTATATGAACAATTTCATTCTGATATAAACAAGAAATTTATGTTTGATATTCTCAAAAATGAACTTCTTAAAAAAAAAATAGAAATGAATAATGATGAAAGCAATTATAATCAATTTTTAACATATTTTCCAAAAATTTTTGATCAAAATAATGAAGATGAAATAGAAGCATACAATAAATTATTACTTGATGAAACGATAAAACACTTTTCAGAAAAAGATCAAACGCAAAAAACAATGACTGATTTAGAACAAATTATGCGTGAAAGAGATAATATCTACACAACTATCAATACTAATGAGAATGAAAATAATGAAAGAATAACAAGTGAAAGCAGTGTTATGGAAAGTATTGTTGAATATAGTCCACCACTCAATACAAAAGTAGATAAGAAAGTAGTCCCTTATACAGAAATTGGTGATCTAAATGTAGAGACGATTGATGAAATAAAAGAGATCAAAGAAGTTGAAAATGTAAAGAAAATAAAAAGCAATGTTCAATATAATATCGTATCTAGTAAAAGGTCAAATATAAATTCATCTAGATATAATTATCGTATAAGTTTAAAGAAAAATAGTATTGATTCTAGGAATTTACATAAGATATCAAAAATGATCATTCCAATTGAAGAAAATTTTATATTTGAAATACCTGTATTAATGTTATCCATTCCGGAGTTAAATTGTAAAATACATATGAAACAAGAAGAAGTCATTGAAAATAAAAATAAATGTTGCGGTGTTTATTTACCAATGGTTGATCATACAATTGATGTTGAAAATGTTGATAAAATAACAATTGATGTTAGAGATATCACAGAAACTAGATATCCTATGAATGATATTTTAAAAATAAATATTGTTGAATTAAAAGCAAATACAGTTGAATTTACTTGTTCAAATATAAACCGTCTTAATTTTAAAGTAAGTGATAATATTAAAATAATTAATATTCAAGATAGTAGTAAATTAGAGATGATTTTAAATAGGCCATTTAAAATCAAAAAAATAAATAAAAATGTAATTATTTGTAAGTTAGATGAAAGTTATGAACCGGAAGTATTTAATGATATTGATATGAAAATAATGAATATGAGTAATCAAAATATCATTTATTTTAATTAGAGTCTTTGAAGATAAATTTTACCATCTCTAACTAAAATAGGTTTTATCATTTCAGTTGAATAATAGTTTGCTTTATAATCTACATATTTATATAAACGAATAATTCTGGAGGTTTGTTTTGGAGAGTAGAAAAGTATTTCACTTGGATTATATTTAATGATATAACCTGTTAAATTTTCGGTTTTATTAAGTTCTTCTAATTCGGGGAATATATTTTTTTCTATTTTACCTTTTACAATTGAATCAGGAATTTCATAAATACTTTGAAATACTGATAATTTTTTCCCTAATAGTTTATCAAGTTCGTGTGATTTACCTTCATAAACTAAAATTAAATTTCTATCTGGTTCATAATCGGCTAATCTCAAACCATTTTCACGAATATATCTTACATCTATATTTTGATTTCCCGATTCAATAAAGTAATAGATAAAGACATTTTTGTTTTCTTTTTGAGCTTGAATTACATATGTATTATTTTCAAGTGGATAGATAAATGATGATTTAAATTGTCTTTGATCAATTTCATTTAATTCATTTGATGTGATACCTGGGAAATGAGATTCTTCATCGGCTACTTTAGATGAAAATCTTAAACATTTTTCATTTAATTGTATATCATCACGGGTTGTTTGAATACAATCAACCGAAGATTCTTTAATGATGTTTTTAATTTTATTACTAATTATATTTTTCTTTTCCATGATATCAAAAAGTATTTGATCAATTGACCGACCTTTTGTTTCTTTTTTCATTGAAATAATCTTTTGAATTGTTTTGTAAACTGATTTATGATCTGCGACTAATTTTTGTTTAATATTCGCTGTAAAATCTATTTCATCAACTTCGGGCCAATTTAATTCTTTCATAGACATAAATATTTCATCGGGTGTATTTCCATCAGGTAACATAGCTAAATATAAATATTGTTCAACGTTTCTTTCTCCTTCCGGAAGTTCAACATGAGATCTCATACGAATCGCACGGCCCAATACTTGATCAACTCGAATAAAATTCCAAAATGGTTCCATAATATGAACTTGTCTTACACAAGTTAAAGAAATACCTTCAGCACCACTGCTTGAGATCAAAATAATATGAATATATTCACCTCTTAAATTTTCAGGATGATTAAATGATTCTTTATTTATCTTCCTTTGTTCTTGAGACTCTTTACCTGTAATAAATGTATATCTCTTTTTTTTATCATTTGTTGAAACCAATTTATTGATGTCTTTTTTATCAGAATCATATTTTTCATAACCATTTGTCATTAATATTCTTTCAAATGCATCAGATCCATATCCACTATGTCTAAAGTCACTATAGTATAATATTTTACCGGTAGGATTATCTTCCCCATCTACAAATTTACTAATATTTGTTAAGATCTCGTAGAATTTAGGCGAATATAACTTTAATGTTTTATTTGTTGAAAAATGACCATTTTTCGCCATGCTTTCATATACTTTTATTTTTTTCTCGTCATCTTTTTCAGCTCTAAATGAATCATCTTCGTAAACAATATTACTATTTTGTCTTATAAAAATATTGTAAGTTTCATTTTCTTTATCATTATACATATTTTTCCTTCTTATCTGTTGAATTTTTTTCATCTTTTCTCGCGTGTATTCGTATTCATAAGCACCCCATTGAATGGATGTCATATAACAAGGAATAATATTGATGTTATTAATAATACTGTAATTTGAATACAGGGGTAATATCTTCGGTTCAACAACTTCTGGCATATTTACAATTGATGAACGATCAATTGGATAATAAGATGTTAATCCAAGTAACATTCTTCTTAGCAATACTTGTTTTTTATCTGGTATGTTGAACATATCATCAAAGAAATATTCCATAAAATTTTCATTATCAGATAAATCTAAAAGTTTATCATTTTCATAAATATCAAATAATTTCTGTGAACGGTTAAATACAAGATCAATTTCATTATCAAATGTCATTCTTTTACCTGATTTTAATTTTTCAATTGATGAAATATCATCTATATCTTGTTTAGATGGAGTGATATCTTTTTGTTCAAAGACTTGAATCAATCCTTCATTAATTTCATCAAAAAATTGTTTTAATGTATGGTCATTATATTTAATTGTTTTTATTTTATCATCTTCCAAAATAGACTCAAAATTAGCCTTATTTTTTGTAAACGAAATTATCAATTTACCTTTACTCTTTTTCACGTGTAACTGTTCAATACTTGAATTTTCTTTGTAAAAGATATCTCTTAATTCTTTTTGAACATCTATTTCATCTCTGTCAGAACGTACCGAAAAATTATAAATATGAATAATACCTCGTAACATATTATATAAGATAGCTATCTCAGCTGGTTTATTAATAACCGGTGTTCCGGATAAAAAGATAAGTTTTACATCTTCACTATTAACAATCCAATTGTAGAATACATTTGCGGGAGCGCTTCCATTAATAATTTGATTGACAAAATTATGAACTTCGTCAATAATTATTACATTATCTTTAAAAGGTGATAAGATAGATAAATTTTTCTTATTTGAGATATATTTCTCGGCTAGATCTTGTGCTAATTTTTGGGTTGGTGTTGGATTCTTTTTAAATTTAGGATTATCATAATTTATCTTATGAACTTCAGGGAAACCATTCCAATGAATAAAATTATACTTCAATTGAATTAATAAATTAATCTCTTCTTCAATAAACATTTTTTGTTCTTCTGTAAGTTTATTGACTTTTCCATTAAATGATTCTCCTTGTTTTAAAATCGCATCACCTGTATATGTATATATTTCTCTATTTTCTTGAGAAATATTTTGACTTTGTAAGAATATACCTTTAATTGAATTAATTTTTTTCATAATTGATTTCATTTTGTCATCATAATCTGAGTTTTCTTCAATATTTTTCTTAAGTTTCCGTTTTACATTATTGAAAATTTTAGTGATTACTTTTTCTTCAATACCATATGTATTGCTTAACATTCTTCTTAATTTAAGATCATCTTTAATCTCTTTTTCGGAATAAAAAATCCAATTATTTTTCTTAACATTAAAAAGAGTATCTCCCCAAGTCTTGACTTCATTCACATAATTTGTTTCAAGGGATGCTGGTAAAATAGTATAAATTGACATATCTTTTGAAAGTCCTTCTGATGTAACAACTGATGTAGCTGTCTTACCAGTACCTAAGCCATGATAAACTAATAATCCTCTAAAGGGTGTTTCTATTGAAAGATATTGTTTGACGAAAAACTGATAAATTTTAATATTATTGATTTGTTCTTTATTTTCTTTATGTACTTCAAGTTGTTCTTTATAAAAAACATCATTGATCCAACTGATAAATGCTTTTCTTTGAGGAATGATTGAACGATATACACTATCAATTGTTTTGATTCCATCCTCTTTTTCTATTTCTTCAATATCTTCATCACTTGGTGGTGGGGATCCAGGCGCATATGTTGGACCATCTTCATCTTCAGACTGCTCCACTTGTTCATCGTCATCTTCATAATCATATGGAAATTCTTCTTTTAATTTTTGAAGTTTTTCTTCGTTTGACCATTCAGGATAAATCCATTTCATTTTCGCATATTTTTTAGGATCTTTCTTTTTAATATCAACTATCACTTTAAAAAATTTGTATATTTTTACATCTAACACTTCTACTTCTTGACCTTTAAATTTACCTTTTCTTAAAGATTTTAAATCTTCTAAATTAAGATTTGTGATATCTCCGTCAAAGTATTTTAAAAGATAGATATATTCTTTATCCTTAATTTCAAAATTTTTCATAAATATATATATTATCGTATATATTATTTATGTCAATACATTAAAATGGATTAGTGCTTTTCTTGAAACATCTTGTTCTGCCTTTTTCTTACTTTTACCAACACCTTCAATAATCATTTTATCGTCCTTGAATATTTTTGATGTAAAATTACCTTCTTCATTTTTCATAGTTTGATACTTGGGATAAATATGAAAAGCTTGCTGAAAATATCTTGATATTTGATCTTTATAATTGTTATCAGTTAATAGTATTTCTGTGAAATCAAGATATTTTTCAATTACATTAATTAAGAATTTTTCAACTGTTTGATAATCGGTATCTAGATACATCGCCCCAAGAAATGATTCAAAAACATCTTCTAAAATGTTTAAATTCTCTCTACCATTACAACTATCTTCCTGATACTTTGAGATTACTAAATGTTCTTGAAAATCTAAACATTTTGAAAGTTTAGATAATGTTTCACCACAAACAATACGAATCTTAAATTTTGTTAAAAAGCCTTCATTTTGTTTATGTATTTCATAATAGCGTTTATAGATATAAGATGCGACAATACTACCCAATATAGAATCGCCTAGAAATTCCATTGTTTCATATGATATTTCTTGTAGAGGTAAGCAAGGTGCTCCAGGATATTGAAAATCAGAATATTCCGATAACTTACAATATGATTTATGAATAAAAGCAGTTTGATAATATTGAATATTATTAATGTTAAAATCATTAATATTAAGTGATTTCATAATATTAATGATGTCATTTTGAGTGATGAGTTTATTATTAGGATTATAAGGATCTTTCTTAAAAATATCGGGTTTTTCCATTTTATATATTAGTTATTATTTTTATCTTTAAATTTATTTTCAATTTTTACTAAAATAATTTATTGAGCTGATACTCCAACAGGTGCTGAACCAGGTGGTGCTTTATTACATGTGCTATCATCGCTTAGTGGTTTTCTCATTAAATCAGTATCAATTGTTGTGTTCATCCAAGGGCTTACCTGCATTCTTGGATTTGGTGGTTCAGCCCTTAAGTTGAGATTCGCATTTCTTAGACTTTGACCAACGGTATTTACACCAATGTGGAAACCAGCATCTAAAAAGTTAACACCCTTCAAAATACCTTCACCAGCATTGGGAACACTTTCAGAGAAATTCTGAATAGCATCAGCTTCACCTTCTGGTAATAAGTCTGCCGGTTTTAGGGTATTCTGTGGGTAGCACGAAGAAGGAACCGTTTGAATACCCTGAACAGGCTGATTTACTTCATCACCCTGTGGTTCGCTTGGAAATACTTGCTGCATCGCAGGTCCTTCAGAATTAACTTGTCCATTTCCAGGTGGACCAGGCGAAGGTGGTGCACCCATTTGAGGAGAGGGTTGACCAGGGGTTGGCATTTCAGGTGGAACGACAGCGGGTGCTGTTCGAACAACCTGTGGTTCAGATGGCGCTGTAAGAGACGGCTCAGCTAAAACAGATGGTGGAGCAGCAACAGGGTCAATGACACCTTCTCCTTCAAAACCTTCTACGAAAGGCAATTTAATTCCACAAACATCTTTAAGAACATAAACTCCAACTAATAGAAGAATTCCATAAAGTATTAATTTTTGACAATCCATTTTATATATATATTACATAAAAAAAAAATGAAAATATTTTAATTTTTCAATAATTTTTCCATCTGAATCCTCTTTTTTTCTAATTCTTCTTGATCTTTACTAATTTGTTCTTGAATTAATCTAATTTTTTCCTCTTTTTCTCTTTTTTCTATTTCCTCTTTTTCCTTTTTTTCTAATTCTTCTTTTAATTTTTTCTGCTTTTTTTCTTCATCCGAAACAAATGAATCCAAAATTTCTTCATCAAAAATATTCTCATCATTATTTTCACTATCATCAATCATTGAATATTCAGGAATTATATTGTATTTTGAAAATTCATTTTCTTGAAATACTTTAATTTGTGAAATATAACAATCACAGTAAAAATACTGCTTCAATATCTTTAATCCACGAATATGTAATATCAATACAACATCCATATTTTCTTTTACTTCATCCAAATCAATAAATACTTTTTGTTGATTATAAACTCCACACTGAATTTCATTTTTAATAACAGGTAGTTTAAATCTTAATACTGGATTATTGTCTTTCTTGAATGGTTTAGTAATCCTTTTATACATATCATCAATTACTTCTAATGAAAGATCTTTATTAAACCATCCATTTGAATTACTGACAGTTGTTTTAATATTTTGATCATCCAAACTCAAAAAAAGATCATACATATCAAAACTTCCTTGTGGTATTTCCAAATCCAAATAAGGATTTTTTTTATCTTTAATATCAGATATATTTGTCTTACACTTTAATTTGGGTGTTTGAATATATAATGGACGCAAATTTGTCCCATAACTTAATGATCCAAAGTAAGATGATCCTAACTTCTCAGGCTTAGAATAATTTATCTGATCCAATTCTACCTCATCATATCTACGAATACTCATTTTTATTTATGAAGTAGAAAGTATCTATTATTTATTAACGCAATTTATTGTATCAATATCTTTTTCACTTTCCACTTACAGATAAATCTTTCATTATACTTCCATATTTTATCAATGTAAATGTCACACCTCATCTTACTAAAATTATAAACATTTGATAATGAACAATCTTTATCTTTATTTTGAATTTCAACATCATATTTATTCGCACTAAATGGTATCTTGACTAATAAATTTGGATCATATCGTCCCTTTTTATCATATCTTATTTGAGAATTATATTGTTCAGAATCATCGTCGTCTAAACCCAAATACTCCATTTGTTTCATTTCCAAATTTTGAATAAAATTAAAAAAACTATTCATTTCAGAATTAGTCTTAACATTTGTAAACTGTAATGTCATTTGATTATTTTGACGATTAAATCCAAATGGACAAACCATTACAGGTGTTGTTATATAAATTAAATATTTACCAACCCACATCTCAATATATCCTAAATTTAGAATATCCTTGGGCTTTTCATCATCATCATCTTTTTTTTCATATTCTTTTTTTTTTTGAGTACAATCTTTACAAATGAATTTTTTAAATATAATTGGTTTATTCTCAAATAAATTATGATGATAATTTTTTAAAAAAGAAACATTCCCTCCTTCCATTTATTATAATAATATATTAATAATCTTTAACTAAAGACTTACGTTTAGTCATATTATTCCATATAGATGTACATCCCGATTCTAATGGACCATTGTTTAATTGTCCTGTAATCTGGACACATGATTCTTTTAAAGGTTTATGATAACCAGTTGATATAGATGGTTCACAACTTTGTTTCCATTGTTTCTGTGTAAGACAATTTTGTTGCTTCTTAAGATGTACATTTTGTTTCATATTACTTTGATAAAATTCTGATTCTGAAAAAGGATATATATTTTCAACTAATGCTGGATCCATTTTATTATATTATATATATTAATATAATATATTTTATGAAAACACTTGGAGTATTAATTGAAACTGAAGATGAAGCAGTATCTAGAAAATATTATCAAAAAAATAAAACTTCATTACAATTCTTAAAAGAATATGGAATTTATATGAGTTATATTCCTTATGATTATGCTATTTTCGCAGAAATAAAAAAACAAGGTGAAAAAAATGGTATTAATGTTATCCCTTTATTTGGAAATAGTTTAACACTTGAAGATTGTAATCAATGTGATTCCATCTTTTGTATTTTTGAAGGTGTTTATGCGTTTATGAATGGCGGATACAAACAATATCATAATCATATGGATATTCTTAAAAAAACAAAAGCAAAAGTATTTCCTTCACAAAAAATGCAACAATTTGTAATCAATAAACATCAATATCTTACCTACTTTAAAAAGAAAGGATATGATATCGCTCCAACCAATTTCATTAATATAGATAAATACAATGTTTCAACAATCATGAATTTTATTCAAAAACATAAGTTTGAAAAAGTTGTCATAAAGCCTGAATTAGGTGCTTTCAAAGAAGGATTTACGATTGTTGAAAATCCAAGTTCACAAAAACTACAAAAATTATTCACAAAATTAAAAAAGAAACAATATAAAAGATTATTATTACAACCTTTCTTAGAAGAATTTAATAAATTTGGTGAAATAAAAACATATTGGATAAATGGAGAACACCTTTATTCTTATAAACAAACATGGGAAAAAGGAGATGGTGTATTTGAATCACAAGAAGCAATTGATCCTGATCTATTAAAAAAATGTCATGAAACAGCAAAAAAATTATTAAATGATATCTCAAAAGATCACGAAAAATTAATTCAATGTAGAGTTGATTTTGCCTGTTGTATTGATAATACAAACATCTGTAGAGATTACTTTATCAATGAAATTGAAATTTGTCCTACAATTCCAGAACAAGAATCAAGGGGTCACGGTTATGTTCCTTTGGCACAAGCTGTTCTTAAAGCTTGCGTTTAGATTTCTTTCTTTTCTTTCTTGTATTTTTCTTTCTTTTACTAGTTCTTCTTTTTCTAGTAGATTTTTTCTTTGTAGATTTTCTTTTTTTCTTTCTAGATTTTCTTTTCTTTTTCATTCCACCACCTTGATCAGCAGCAGTGGTAGCCACAGGATTCATTAAAACCATAAAATAAATAAAATTTGGTCTTGAATATGATAGCAAAGCTGATCCCCCACCTAAATGAGATAATGGTGTATATTCTGTACCTTCTATTAATTCCCCTTTTAATTTTAAGATAATATTTCTAGCATTTGAAAATCTATCATTTGAAAAGAAAACACCTGGATGACCATCAGAATTTGGAAAAAGCGCATATAATTCTTGTGAATTATCTCCAACAGCTTTTAATGGTATATGTTGAAGACATTTATCAAATAAAGTCTGATCTTTCGCAAAGTCTAAGTCATCTATACTACTTATTTTAGCATCTGAAATTAATCTTCTCATAACTTCTGTAACAGATAAAGGCGATGATTTTTCAAAATCTAAATCTGATGCATTTATTTCTAAAGGAAATCTTCCTACACCACCCTTTACTTTAAATTTTATAGTTATTAAATCACGGTCATTTAATATTATTTCTGTTGTTATACTACGTCCATTTTCGCTTCTTACAACATATTTTAGATTAACACCTCTTCCATTTTGTGTAACTTCACTCATTTTATTTATTAATGGCATTGGATCAATACGACTAGCTAGAGAAGGATGAGCTTTAACTGTCTCTAAAATAATTTTAGTATCTTGACCTAAAATAATTGACTCATCATTAGCCCTTCTGTATTTCCCTGATGTTAGATTATTTTCGGATAAAATAGATTGGTTATTTGTAGAATGTATATTACCATCTACTAGAAAACGAATACTTTTTAGTTTGTCTTGATTATTTCTGGAATCGTTTTTACTATCTATTATAATAGGTTTGCCAGGTGTATGTGGAGCACCAGCTGCTGGCGGCGTCCCGTCGGCTGGCAGAAGGGAAGCTGCCCATTCTTGAATTCTTTCATTTACTAGTTCATCAACCCTTTGTGCGGTAACTGATGGCGATTTAAAAAAATTAAATACATCACCAAATATATCAGTAGGATTACGGGTGACGAGATTTGGTAGTAGTCTGTCAAAATATTGTCTTTGAAAATTAACTAAGAAATCATTAACTTTTTTAAAATCACCTGTGCTAATTTTTACTTTTGTAAATCTTGCCTTAAATAAGGGGAAATTTTTTTCAATCCATTTATCCCAATTATCTTCTCTAAGTTTTGATTTAATTTTAGTTCTAGTTGTACATAATTGTAATA
>Ga0209335_10004958_pt1 | contig 12425 bp, 11 predicted proteins | sample COG_09_FD_184753 | JGI IMG/M metagenome (GOLD analysis project Ga0209335, IMG submission 184753) | Pelagic Microbial community sample from North Sea - COGITO 998_met_09 (SPAdes) (version 2) | ecosystem: Environmental > Aquatic > Marine > Neritic zone/Coastal water | place: Helgoland, sampling...
TTTGATTAAGCATCCTTTAGCTTTAAGATAATAAGTTGGCCATTTTAGTGGAAGAAAATAATCTGGTCTTTTTGATAAAAGCATATTACCACCAGCTATTATATTTTTTGTATTAGTCCAAAGTTTATATCCTTCAGACATTTCACTTCCTATATTTCTTATTTTTTTTGAATTAATAAATATTTCATATTTTATTTTATCTTTTTTCGTTAATTCTCTTATATTTTTCTTAAGCTCCTGATAAGAAAAAAAGATGTTGGATTTCATTTTTTTAAAAATAAAGTTCAAAAAATTTAAGTCTGAATTTGTATCTAATGTGAGCCTAATGTTGGAAAAATCTTCTTTATCTTTAAGGTCTATTTTTTGCAAATTTTTAATTTTATATATATAAGAAGTTACATGCTCTTTATCATATTCAGATTTTGCTTCTTGGTAGGCTTTTTTAAGAAGTTTAAATTTAAAAATAGAAAAATCTAAACCATCTGGGTAAGTTAATTTCTGTGTATTACTTACAACTTGGATTTTTGAATTTTTGATTAATTGTAAGCCTTTATCAACAATCTTACCATCTATAAAGGGACAGTCCCCTGTAATTCGTATTATATTATCATTAATCTTAAAGTTAAATTTTTTTGAACAATCATAAAATCTTTTTAAAACATTTTCATCTTCACCCTCAAATACCTCTAGATTATATTTTTTTTTAAAAAATTTTAATTTTTTACTTTTTTTATTTGTTGCAATTATAATCTTATCTATAAGTTTACTTTTTTTTAATCTTTTAATTAAAATTTCTAAAGCGTAGAAATTACCTATCTTCTTCAAAACTTTATTAGGCAATCTAGTGGAATTCAATCTAGCCTGAATGATTGCATAATTTTTCATTTTATTTATTTTTTAATTCTCTTGCTGGGTTTCCAACCATGATTTTTTTAGAATTTACATTTTTTAACAAAACTGAACCCATGCCAATAATGCTCCAAGAAAAAATTTTTACTTTTTCAATAATTGTTGAATTTGAGCCAAAATATACACCCTCTTTAGCTTCTATTCTTGATCCGATTGACACATTGTTAGAGATATAACAGTAATCTTCTAATTTTGTATCATGTCCTATCATCGATTGAGCAAAAATATGAACATGATTTCCAATTTTTACATTTGGACCAATATTTACAAAGGGGTGTATCGTTACTCCATTACCTATTTTTGACATCACAGATACATTGGCTGTAGGATGTATAATTGTGGCAAAGTTTTTTTGAGGAATTTTTAACTTTAATAAATTTTTAACTGACTGATTTCCTAAAGTTACTGATCTTAATGTCCATATAAAATAAGTATTTTTTTTTTTTATTGCTGATTGAATATTCTTTAAATTTATTTTACCTAAATATTTTATATTTTTTAATTTTTTTTTTTTATCATCTAAAAAACCAGTTACTTTAAAATCTTTATTTTTATTATTAATATCTGCTATAGTTGAAAGGATTACTAATGCATTCCCACCACCACCAATTAAAATTATATTTTTCACTTTTTATTATATAAATCGATTATTTTTTGAGCTCTTCTTATCATTGGAGGGCCAATTAATTTATTTTTAAGGACAGAAATATTTTGACCTTCATATTTTTTAGTCTTATTCGACTCAAGTATTTGTTTTGCAATTTCTAGATCTTTATTTGATGGCATATACAGCTTGTTTGTTAAATTTATTTGACTGGGATGTATCAATAAAAGACCTGAATATCCTAACTTAACAGAGTCTAATATATGCTTTTTTAACCCTTTTAAATTTTTCAAATACAAATATGGAGTAAAAATTGCTTGAACATCATTTGACTTGGCAAGAATAGGGATGAAATTCTTTGCATAATTATTATTTAATTTTTCTGAAAAATTTATACTATTCAAGTCTGCATGATAATCTTCTTCACCGTAGATTATAAAATCAATTCTATCTGTTGATTTAATTATATCATTTAAATTTACAATGGAATTTGTGGTTTCTGCTATAAAAGATAATCTAAATTTTTTTTTAATTTTTTTAAGTTTCTCTTGTTTTACAACGAATTTTAAAAGGAGTTTTAAGTCATTTTTATTTTGTACTTTTGGAAGAATGAATCCAGTAAGATTTTTATTTACTATTTTTTGATATTTTTTTTCTATAAATTTATTATTGTAAGTAATTCGTACATATATTTTACCTTTATCATAATAATTTTCCTCTAAAAAATTTTGAGTTGCTTGAAGAGCTATATCTTTTTTGTTTTGTGGAACTGAATCTTCCAAATCTATTACCAAAATATCAGGAAATTCTTTTAAACTTCTAATATATCTTAATTTATGTCCAGGTATGAAAAGTAAAGATCGGTGCATTATAAATTTTTAAATTAAGATACTTCTTTTAAAAGATAGTACATTTTTTTTTAACATCTTCATCTTCAATTAACTTCTTACATTTGTTTTCATTAATAAAATTTTAATGATTATATATTTTATCATACAATAATTATAAAGATAATTACAGCAATGAAATAAAAAATTATTGAAAATTTTTCTAAAAAAGATTTAGATTATTTTAATAATTAATTTTAAAATAAATTATCAATTTTTCATATCAATAACGCTTTTATGTATTGCATCTGAAATTTTTTTATATCCTATTTTATTATAGTGACCTGGAAGATTAAATGGAAATAAATTAAATGGGTTAATTTCTTTTTGAAAGACTAAACTATGTAAATCTATAAATGGTATTTCAAGCTCGTTAACTAATTTTTTTATCCTCTGGTAATTTGTATCATTGTATTTTTTTTTGTATTGGGAATACTCAGGAAGATATACAAAAAATAATTTTGAAGCATTATTGCTTGTTAATTTTTTTGTCTCTTTTAGGATTTGCTTAAATTTAGATAATCGTTGTCCAATTTTAATTTGTGTCTCAGAAGGCTTATATTTATCGGGAAGAAGCTCATAAATTAATCCTCTTGTATTATTCAATTTTATAAATTGAAAATAATTAAATTCATTAATAGGGTTTTTTTTTAAAATTATTTTTTTTGCCCGGTGGTCAATTTCTTTTTGTTTTAAAATCAAATTTTGATTAAATTTTGAATTATCCAAGTACTTATTCAAAACATCAATTTTTAATTCTTTAATTAGATCTTCTAAATCATTAGGATAATACAACCATAAAATATTTTCTACGTTTGGTCTTAAGTATTCTCTCAATGTAGCAAATTCCTCCAAAGGTCCATTACCACTATAACCTAGATTTAAAACTGAATTTTTTGATAATCTTCTTAAATTTGATGCAATATCATATGGTCGATTAACACACGCACCATGAGCAAAAGAATCTCCAATAATAGTATATTTTATCTCAGGTTGATCCCATTCTGAGTCTGGATTGTTAAATCCATATCTGTCACTTTCATATGATGAATAATACCCCAACTCATTACATAATATAGTTTTTACATTCGAAATACCCGATAACGAATAAATTTTCTCTGATGGATAAAATCTAGGAGGTATAAATAATGCAATATTTTTGTTATTTTTTTGTACATCTTTGTAATATTCATATTTACTTCTAATATCATATGATTTCCCAGTAATTTTTTTATATATTTTTACTTTTTTTTTTAAAAGACGATCACTAGGTGCGTATATAGATAGATAGCTTTCAACTATATATAATCCAAAAACAACACTTATAATGATTATTATAATATAGTCTTGTTTTTTATTATCTAAAAAAATAGTAATTATAGATCCAATTAAAATTACAGATAAAAAAATTAAATGAATTTTATAATAATTATTATTTATTGAATTCAAACTATTACTAATTTTATAAATAAATGCACAAATTATTAATGCTGAAATAACTGTAATTGTAATAAAAAAAAATTTCTTCATAAGAAAACGTTAAATCTAAATTAATTCAATTATATTTTTATTTTTCAGATTCACTCCAATTTTTTAAATCAGAAAATTTTCTAAATATAGGTATGTCTTTAATAATATTATCAAAATCTTCATGAATTCCAACTACGTCATAATAACAAACTTCTTTATTCATATTTTTTGCAATATATGCTGTTGAAGAAAAGGGTAAGCATATTATTTTATCAAATTTTTTTATTACATCTTCAGGTGAATTGTTATAATGCAAGATATTAAATTTACTATTTTGTTTAAAAAATTTTTTATACTTCTTAGAGTAATCTTTATAAAACTTTCTTTTGGGTTTAATGTAAAGAGAATATTTATTATCTAGATTAGATATGTCAGTTAAAAATTTTATAATATTATTATCAAAATAATTAGGCGAGTAAACATTATAAGTTGCAGTAAATGATTTTCTAAATGGTATTGAGTCAAAAATTAGAATAGAATTTTCATATTTTTCTTTTAAGGCTATGGGTTTTGATAAACCAAAAGAAATTGGTCCAAAAATATAATATTTAGCTTTAATATCTTGATTTTCTTCAAAAAGTTTTTTTTGCTGATCATTCCATAAAATATAATTACTCCAAGTTAAATTTCTCCAGTCATATTGTTTTTCTTTAACATCGTCACTCATATATATAAAATGTTGATTTAGTGAATATTCGATAAAAAAGGTATTTTTTCCAAGATTATAAGAAAATAAAGGCCTAAAGAATGCTGTTCCATTAAAGAAAAAGAAATTATTTTTATAATAATCTTCATTTTTTGACAAGGAAGAGCAGAGTTTTACAATTTCTGAAAAAATGAAAAATTGTTTAAACCTTAGGAAAAATGAATCTATCAATATTAAAAAAATAAATTTAAAAAAATAAAAATTAAATCTAAAAACCTCTGAAATTGTATTTAATTCAGGCAAAAATAATCGATTAAAATTATAATAATTTTTACAATACTTATTATCATGCACTAAAATATGATTATTGAGAAAAAATTTTTCTTTAAGCCAATTTTTTATATTATTTGGTTGATCTTTAAATGATTTTATTTGGTCTGTTGTTAAATTTTTAATATATATTTTATTTTTACTTAATTTATCAATTTTTACTAAATTTATAATTGATTTAAAATTAATTATTAAAAAAAACAAAATTCCCAAAAAGAATTCTTTAATACAACTTAAAAAAAATAACGAACTAGAAATAAAATTATTTATAATAAATCCATTTTTTCTTAAAATAATAATCTGTTCATGTGTAAGAGGGTAATTAAATGTTTTACTTTTTAATAAAAAAAAATTTAATTTTTCAGGTCTAATAAGTTTAAAAAAATTATATTGTCTAAAAAAAGTTGCTAAATTTATTGGTAGGTTTTTAAAGATCTTATTAGTTAAATAATTATCAAAATTATATTCAACATCAAAAAATTGTAACTTTAAAGATCTAATTTTATTTTTAAAACTTTTTCTATTCCTCATTATTTTTAAATAGTATTTCAGATAAAGTTTAAATTTTATTTTATATAAAAAATTATTAATTAATTTCATAAAAATTTTTGAGTTTTTGTAAGTTTATATTTTTTTTATTACTTGGAGCAGTGTCTTCTATGTCTATTACCAAAATATCAAAAAAATCTTTTAATTTTATAACTTGTTCTATTTCATAGCCAGAAGTAAAAAGCAATGATCTGAACATGAATAAATATTAAATTAAAATAAATCTTTTAAAATAAATTATATTTTTTTTTTTTTGATTTTCTGCAAATGTTTCAATTTCAATTACATAATTCTTATTATTTTTTTTTGATTTTCTTTTTGAAAGCACTTTAGATTTTGCGTACAACGTATCTCCAATAAAAACTGGCCTTAAATGAGTAATTTTTTCATATCCTAGGTTTGCAATTGCACCCAAACTAATATCTTTCACTGTCATACCGACAACTAAACTGAAAACATATGTTCCAACAACTAATTTTTTTTTAAATCTTGTTTTTTGGGAATACAAGCTATCAATATGAATCGGATGATGATTCATGGTCATCAAGCAAAAAATATTATTGTCGGACTCGGTAATTGTTTTTCCAGGCCAATGTTTAAATGTACAACCTACCTTTAATTCACTTTTTTTTTTCATTTTAACTTTTCAAAATTTTTAAATATTCAATTTTGGCATTATTTTTAATTTTGATATTTTCTCTAGTATTATCAATTTTCCAATACTTATATAAGGAATTTTTAAATATTTTAGTATTAATATTAGAATAATATCCTAAATTAATTGTATTCTTAAAAAAAACCTCTGATGGAATATTAATTTTCTTTCTCAACAACAATACAAAATTTATTTTTTTAAGATAAGCCATCTCATAAGAGAATGAACTAAACGAAGAAATAATAACTCTAGATTTAATAATATTTTTAAAGTTAAATTTTAAAATATGAAAGTTTTTATGTTTTTTAATCTTTTTAATTAAATTGATTTTTTGATCTTTTGAATAAGCTTTTCCAATATAGAAATTTGTTTGCTCCCCCCATCCTATTTTTTTTAATATTTTAAAAATTTTAGTAGTTAAATTATAAGGATCAGATCCCCCAAATGTCACAGCCAAATTATCATTTTGATAAATATTTTTCATTTTGTATATTTCATCTCTTAATAAAAAATATTTTAGTCCTCCAAATATCTTATTTTTTTTATATTTTATTTTATTATGAATATCAGGAAAAATTATCTTGTCTGCAATTTTAGAACTCTTAAAAATATTTTGAATAATAATTACCTGATTTTTTTTTTTTAGATTTAATAGATCTTTTTTTTTATATTCATATACTTTATCAATAAAAATTATATGCTCTGAAAATTTATCTGAAATTCTATTAATAAAACTATCTTCATTTTCATTTTTTTTTTTTAAAAAAATATTTTTTATTAATTTTTTATCAAAAAATTTTTCTGATTTAGTATTTGTACATATTGTAATTGTAAATTTTTTTTTAATAAGATAATTAATCAAAATAATTGATCTATTGTAGTGTCCTAAACCATCCCTATTACCTATATCAAATCTAAAAATTATTTTTTTTTTTTTAATTAGCTTCATTAGCCTTAATTGGAGAATTTTTAGTATAATTTCTTTTAGAAACCTTATTTAATATCGTAAAATATTTACTTGCACACAATCCAATTTTAGGTCTTAAACTTTTTATATTATGCTTTGTAAATTTTTCTCCAATCTTAATTTCTTTAATTGCATAAATTGATCTACGATATTTTCTTCTAACTATTTCTTCCTGTAAAAGATAAGGTTTTTTATTACCTTTAATTACATGATCTTTAGAAATGACATTTTTTAATTTTTTTAACATTACAGGTGTTATCGAAAATTTAGAATCCAAAGTTTTTTTTTTATCAATTACGAAATGTTTCTCAATAATCTTGGCTCCAAGTAAACATGCAATACGACTAGTATCATTTGAATTAGTGTGATCAGAATAACCAATAATATTTCGATTAAATTTTTTTTTCAAATGAACAATTGATAATAAATTTGATTGATCTGGTTTAAGTGGATATGATGATCTGCAATACATAATTATTAATTTATTATGGAATTTATTTATAATTCTAACAGCATTATCAATTTCACTCATTTTTGCTGATCCACAAGAAATTATTATTGGTTTATTTGTTTTTGCTATTTGATAAATTAACGAATAATCTGTGATTTCAAGAGAAGCAATTTTATAAATTGGGCAATTAAGTTTTTCTAAAAATTCTACTGCTTTTAAACTAAATGGGGAACTGAAAATAGGAATTTTAATATTTTTAGCTAATTTAAAAGCTTCTTGATGCCATTCATATTTAGTTTTAGATTTTTTATAAATTTCATAATGATTTTTTAAATTCGATTTCTTTAAATTTGATAAGTCAAATGAAATATCATTTTCTTCATAGGTTTGAATTTTTATCAAATCTGCTCCCGCTTGCTTGGCTTTAATAATATGGTTTAAAAATCTCTTTTTACTTCCATTATGATTTGCTGAAATTTCTGCAACTATCAAAGGAAGGGAGTAATCTGAAACTATTAATTTATTTGTTAGCTTTATTTTCATCAAAATAATATTTTATATATAATCTATTATTATACTACTTCTTAAATAAAAAAATTATTCTTTAGGAGTCAGATGCCAAATTATAGCAGAAGGAGTTTTTTTGTTTTTATTTTTTACATAATCGAATTCATAACTATTACTTAAATTATATGGTATTTTCTTTTTTATATAATCAAAGTCATTGATCTTCAAAACTCCCTGTCCTGATATTTCATGAAAAAATAAAAACTCTGGTAAAATAGAAATATCTCTATTTTTGGAAAGGGTCAGTGGATCTATGTTAATGATTTCTCCAATCAATACATTTGCATTAGGGCAATTTTTTTTTATTTCTTTAAAAAAATTAATTACTCTATACCTGTTATTTTTAGAAATTTCATGAACTACATACCACATAGTTATCAAAATTTTTTTTTTTTTATTTTTTGAGATTTTGTTTAAAATTTTGGACCAGTTCTTGACATTAAATGCATCTGATTTAAAAAAAGTAATTCTATTTGTTTTTTTTCTTAATTTTTTTTTACACTCTATAAGTGCTTTTTGTGAAATATCAGAAGCAAAAAAATCTGCTTTAGAAAAATATTTTATTGATCTTGATAAATATTCCCCATCACCACATCCAATATCTGCAATAACATCGAACTCGTCTCTTTTAAAAAATTCAAATGATTTAGGGAAAAATTTTCTACCATTGGTCAAGCCGCTACCAAGAACATTTTCTTCTCTATCGCAGCTTATATTTGTTCTAGATTTTTTATCTAAAATTTTATTTATATTATTAATAAAAGGGCCATAAGAATTTAACAAATGAAATGAGCCTACTCTACTAAGTATTTTTTTTCCTAAGATTGTAATATTAAAATTTTCTTTACCTTTTATTATTTTTTTTTTTAAAATTCCTAAATTTGCCAAATAGTTAAAAATAGAATTTAAAAATTTTTTATTTTTAATATTTTTAAATTTTGTGGCATTTACCTGACTGGTTAAAATTTTTTCTAAAACTCCATTGTTACTTAAACTTATAACTACCGGTAGAGAAAAAAACCCTCTCATTAAATAAATTAATTCACTTCTAGGATTTATTTTTTTTGTCATTATGGATTTTATATATATATTGTTGTTATTAAGTAAATTAATATATCTGCATATGTTTTGAATTTCATATAAAAATTGTTCTTTATTTTGATTAAATTTTTGATATTTTAAGTTTTACTTGTTTTAAATTGAATTTCATCATTTTTATTTTAAATTTAATTTCATTATTTTTAGATTTTAAATTGATTAGTTAATATGAGAATTTCTTGTTATATGTTTAGTTAATAATGAAAATTCATGAATTATATAATTTTGCTAAAAATGAATTATTTAGATTAAACAGAAGTATTACTGGTAAAGATACATTTAAAACACTTTCTCTAATAAAAAAAAAAATTCCTAATTTAAAAATCAAAAAATTTAAATCTGGAACTAAGGTTTTTGATTGGAAAATTCCACCAGAATGGAATGTTAAAAATGCTTATATAAAAGATAAATTTGGAAAAAAAATAATTGATTTCAATAAAAATAATTTGCATCTAATTGGGTATTCAATAAAGCAAAATAAAAAAATTAGAAAGAATGAATTGCTAAAAAGATTATTTTTTCTTAAAAAACAACCTGATGCAATTCCCTATATAACTTCTTATTATAATAAAACTTGGGGATTTTGCACAACATATAAAAATTTTTTAGAAATAAATAGAAATTATAAAAAAAATGATTTTTTTGAAATTTGTATAGATACTAATCACAATAGTAATGGAAATTTATATTATGGAGAATGTATAATTAAAGGTAAATCAAACAAGGAAGTGTTAATTTCTTCGTATATATGTCATCCATCAATGGCTAATAATGAGCTCAGTGGAATAATAGTTTCTTGTGCGCTCATCTCTTATTTTCAAAAAAAAAAACCAAGTAGAACAATAAGGTTTATTCTTATTCCAGAAACAATAGGTTCAATTGCCTACATATCAAAAAATTTAAAAAAATTAAAAAAAAATGTTATTGGTGGTTACAACTTATCTTGCATTGGAGATGACAGAAATCATTCCTGTATGTTTAGCAAACAACAGACATCGCCATCGGATGAAGCAATAATTGAGGCTTATAAAAAAATTAAAATTAAAGATTATAAAATTTATTCTTTTTTGGAGAGAGGTTCTGACGAACGGCAGTATAATTCACCAGGGGTTGATCTTCCTATAGCTTCTATTTTTAGATCAAAATATGGGTGTTACGCTGAATATCACACTTCTTTGGATAATTTTAATCTAGTAACTTTGTCAGGCATTAAAGGTGGATTTAATGTTGCTAAAACAGCAATTGAAATATTATTAAACAAAATTATTCCTAAAAATAAAGTTATTTGTGAGCCTATGATGAGTAAAAAAAATCTATATCCCACAATATCAATTAAAGGGAAAAAACCACAAGTTCAAACTTATATGGATTTTTTACAATATGCAGATGGTTTGTCGAGCTTAGAGAATATTTCTAAAAAAATTAAATTAAATATTAGAGAAACTAAAAATATTTTTAACATAATAAAAAAGAACAAGTTAATAGAATAAAACTAAATATAATTAAATTTTAGAAATTTTATCATAAATATCTAATACTATATTTTGCTTAGAAAAAGTTCCACCGGCTTGACCACAAACAAATAAATTGTTAATTTTTTTTAATTTTTTATTTACATTTATATTCTTAGTTTTAATTGATATTGGAATATTATAATTTTTAACTAGTAATAATTTATTATCTTTTTTCAAAATATTTATTTTTTTTAAATAATTTAAAATTTCTTCGTTAACTAAGATAGAATCTAATTTATTATTTGGTGAAATATACTCAACAGTTACTCTAAATTTTTTTTTGATATCTTTTTTTTTCTGAAAATTATCATAGTAAGTAATTCTATGTATTAATGAGTCTTTGTCATAAATATATGAATAAAAATTTTTTTTCATTAATGATTTATCTGACAAATAATGAAAAAAATTCCAATAAAATTTTCTTTCATTATTTTTGTTATTTTTTTTTAAAATTATAGAATTAAGATAACTTACATTACCTGTCCAAATAAATAGATCTGCTTTTAGAGTTTTTTTATCTGTTTTTATATTTTCAATTTTTCTGTCCTTTATTTTTAGTGACTTTATATTTTCATTAAGTATTATTTTTACTTTAGATAAAAAGTTTTTTGTCAAAAAGAGTTGGATTATATTATTAATTCCTTTTTTTTTGGGATAAAGATTGCTTCTTCCTGTTACACCAGTTTTATATGAATTATAGGCTAAAATTCGGTCATAATATTTATTTTTTTTTAATTTATTAGAAATTTTGCTATCACCAATTATAATTTTAGAAAGGTTAAATTTATCCTTTATTGTTACTGGAAGTCTTGAAAGTTTATATCCAGTTTTTTTTTTGATTAGTGGTTCAAAAAAATTGTTGGTTAAAAAACTACCATATAAAAATTTACATCTTTCATTCTCATTTTTAAAATTATTTTTATAATTAATTTTATTTATATTTTTTAAAATCTGATTGAACGACTTTAAATATTTGTGTTTTTCTAGATTTCTAATATTTAAAAATGAACTGTGATCATACCATTTATCGTTAAAATAATGATTTTGAGGTAAATACTTATAAGAAAAAAAATTTTTTTTTTTGTTTTTAAATAAAATTTTATTTACTTTTTTATTTGTTGTCTCTTGAGCAACGTGCGAACCATGATCAAAATAATACTCTTTAAATTTTATAGAACTTATCAATCCGCCTAATTGCTTCGAATTTTCGATAATATTAACTTTAAATCCCTTCTGAATAAGTAAATTTGCAGAAAAGAGTCCAGCTAAGCCACCACCAATTATAACGGCTTTTTTCATGACTTTTTTTGAGCAATTATATGCCAGTATGATGTTGAGTATTTATTTGTAAAATTTTTTTCAGTTGATTCACTTAAAGATATAATTTTAAATTTTTTAAAAATTTTTTCAATTTCAGATTGATCAAAAAAAGTAGCTGTCATTTGTGATTTAACACCCATTGTTTTTTTAAAAGCATCATTTTTTTTTTGCTTTTTGTATTCTGAATGTTTTTTGCTAAAAACATATGATATTAAAAAACCCCCTTCATTTAGTCCAGTAAATGACTTGTTATAGATAAATTTTACAAAATTTTTTTTGTTATGAGTTAGAGAGCCCCTATCTATTATAAGATCAAATTTATTTTTCATAAATTTAAAATTTTTGAAATCACAACAATAAAATTTACATTTATTTGATTTAATAAAATTTTTAGCAAT
>Ga0209335_10004971_pt1 | contig 12416 bp, 12 predicted proteins | sample COG_09_FD_184753 | JGI IMG/M metagenome (GOLD analysis project Ga0209335, IMG submission 184753) | Pelagic Microbial community sample from North Sea - COGITO 998_met_09 (SPAdes) (version 2) | ecosystem: Environmental > Aquatic > Marine > Neritic zone/Coastal water | place: Helgoland, sampling...
GCCATAACACAAAGACAAGTAATTAATTTTCTAAAATCAAAAAATACAATGATTCATCATGATGGATATAATGAAAAAGATTTAGAAAGTGATTTGGAAGATAGTAGAAATATAGAATTAGTTTTTGATGAAATTAAAGAAATTAGTTTTAAAGAAGAAACATGGGGTAGTGTATTAAATTTAAAATATGAAAAAAATGGTAAAAAAGAGGTTTTTCAGTATTCAATAGCTCAAGATTGGGTAAAATATCCGATGAAAGAGCCTACAAAATACATGAAAGTAGATTGGGAACCATTCGTCCAATATATTAAAGAAAGGCAAAAATTTACCAAATAAAATTGGGAAAAGTTTTCGCTGTCGGTGTAGGACCTGGATCACCAAAATATGTGACAGAAATTGTAAAGGACATTGTTCAAAAATGTGATATTGTAATTGGTTACAAATACACTTTGAAAACAATAGAAAATCTCATAGAAGATAAGGAAATTTATGAAATAACAATGAATGATCAAGAAAAATCTTATCAAAAAATACTTCCAGAACTTGGTAATAGAACATTAGTAATTCCATTTACAGGAGATGTAAATTTTTCAGAATCTGAAGTAGTGGATAGATTAATTGAGATTTTTGGAGAAGTAGAAATTATCCCTGGAATAAGTTCAATTCAAGTTGCCGCATCAAGGGCTAAAGTTCCTTTAGATAAATCCAAAGTGATTACAATGCACGTAACTACTCCAATTGAAGATAAAAAATTGGAATTACAAAAAGCATTGATTGATGGTTTTAGTGTTGTATTAGTTCCAAGACCATGGCCAAAACAACCAGACAAGCATTTTATGCCATCAGAAATAGCTGTTTACCTTCGAGAAAATGGTTTTGAAACAACAAAGATGAAAGTTCATGTTTTTGAAGCAATTACGACTGAAAATGAAACTAATTTTGAAGGAACTGTAAAAGATTTAGAAGGAAAAGAATTTTCTGATTTGTCTGTAATGGTGTTTAATCAGGCAAGTTTAGACTCTTACATGAATTATAGATGGCAATGGGAAAATTAGTTAGTAAATTACAATCCAGGCAATTCAATACTTTCATTTTGAACTAATTCAATCATGTAAAATTCAACATATCCACCTGCTAAAAGAAGTGTAATTACAATTCCAATTTCGATAATTGTTGGTTTAATAAATTGGGATAGATTTGTTTTTGTAATTATTGCTTTAATCAAAATAAAACTTCTAGAAATTGCTAATGAATAAGAAAAAATTTCCATTAATCCAAATGGAGATAAAAATAGAATAGAAAGGGGTGAAATATTAGCTATTTCAGGCATAGATGTTACAATTGCTGCAAATGCATATCCTGTAGACCATGAAGAAAAAAGTCCCCAAAAAATACCAAATCCAGGAATAAACATTGGTAATGCAATAGTTGTATTATGGACAAAAATACCAAATGCATCAATATCTAAAACTAGTTTTTCAAATTCTTTCATGAACAAAGATGCTTCTTCTTGACTAACAATAGACATTGAACCAAGTTGAAAAATAACTGTAAAAATGACTAAAAATACAAAAAATGTAATAATTCGAATTTTATTCATATTGCCTTGATTTAATGGACAATATTTGAGGGTTAGTTTAGAGCAGATTTAATTAAACCAAATTGTATTTTTTGATATGAAAAAAGAGTTATCTTTTGCACTAAATTATGCATTAAACAAGGGATTCCAAATCCATCCAGATGCGTTTAAAATTTTAGATGAAATTACAGATGTAAAACAATTAGAGAAAATTATAAAAGAAATTGTTAAAGAAAAAACAAGACAGAAAAAATTTCAAATTAATCAAAATGATTTAGAAACCTATCTTGGAATTAAAGATGATCCTAGTCTTCTAAATGAAATAAAAATTTTATCAGATCCCACTAGTAAAGTCACGTCAGGGGAAGGGGTTAAAGGATACAATGCCTTGTTTTCTAGTCGTTTTAACAAACTAAAACGAATTGTTTCTGATAGACCAGAATCAAAGATGATAAAAGCTATTTCAGTTGTTAAAACAACAAAATTAGAAAATGATGTCTATGTGTGTGGACTACTTACCACAAGAAATGCTGAAAGAAACATCACAAAATTGGTATTAGAAGACCCTTCAGGCTCATTTGAGGGTATAATTTTTGATGAGGAGTTACAAAAAACAGCTGGAACATTGTTAATTGATCAATTTGTAATGGCACGAGTTGCTTCAGCCAAAAACTCTGGATTAATGATTAAAGATTTGATTTTACCTGATATTCCAGATCAAAAAATTAACAAATCAGAAAGTGAAGTATATGCAGTATTTTTATCTGATTTACATATTGGTAGTAAGTATTTCATGGAAGATGAATTAATTGAATTTGTAACTTGGATATCTAGTCCTGATCCAGTTGCTAGAAAAGTTCGTTTTGTGTTAATTGGTGGAGATATAGTTGATGGTGTTGGAATTTATCCAAATCAGAATAAAGAATTAGTTTGTCAAACAATTGAAGAACAATTACAAAAAGCAGAGGATTTGTTAGATAAAATTCCAAAAAATGTGAAAATTATCATTATGCCTGGAAATCATGACCCAGGAAGAAGAGCTTTACCTCAACCTGCAATACCACAAAAATACAACTCAGGTTTATGGGAAAGAGAAAATATTGAAATGGTTGGTAATCCAGCTCTAATTTCATTAAATGGGGTTAAGGTATTGATGTTTCATGGTCAAAGTATAGATGATATTGTAAAAACTACTCCTGGTCTAAGTTATGATAGACCTACAGATGTTATGAAAAATCTTCTTAGAGCCAGACATCTAAGTCCAGTTTATGGTAGTTCAACACCAATAGCACCAGAAGTAGAAGATCTTTTGGTAATTGAAGATATTCCAGATATTTTTCATGTAGGGCATGTGCATAAGGCTCAATTAGACATGTACAAGGGAATTTTACTAGTTAATTCAGGGTCTTGGCAAAAACAAACACCTTTCCAGGCAAGTGTTGGAATGGTCCCAAATCCAGGTCTTGCTATTATTGTAAATCTAAAAACGTTCCAAGTGTTTCATGAGAATTATAGCTCAAACTCAAATAATGTCTTGCAAAGTTAATTCATCTTTGAATGATTTTTTTATCATTTCTGAAGAAACTGTTAATTTGTATTTCTTTGTTCTTCCATGAATTCCTTGATGAATTAGTCTTCCAGAAATAATTCCAGATAGTTCAATTTCACTCAACATTTGTGTAACTCGTCTTTGAGTTAAACCATCTTTTCCAACTGTTTTACAGAGATTCTTGTAAGAGGAGTAAATCTCTCCAGTAGAGGACCCATTAGCCTTCATTATAGCTAAAAGTACCAATTTTTCATGTAGTGGGTATGATTTTAGAGAGGCTTCTTCCTTATTTTCTTCAATTTTTAGAGAGGCTTCTCTAACATGTTCAATTGTAACTTTGTCAGACTGTTGTCTTTCAGCAAGTTCTCCGGCAACTCGAAGTAAATCAATTGCTCTTCTTGCATCTCCATGTTCTCCTCCAGCAAGTGCAGCACAGAGATTTAGTGCAGGATCTTCTATGGCATTTTCAATAAAAGATTCATTGATTCTTTCTTCTAGAATTTTTTTAATTTGTTCAACATTATAATTTGTAAATACAATTTCCTCTTCTCCTAGACTGCTAATTACTCTAGGATCTAGTTTTTCTTTGAATGTTAAGTCATTTGAAATTCCTACCATTGTTAGCGAACCAACTTCTAATTGCTCGTTTGCTCTGGTTAGTTGATATAGAATATCTTTACCAGTTTTTACTACTAATTGAGCAAGGTAATCTATTTCATCAATTACAAAAACTGCATTAAGTTTTTCATCCCTAATTCTATTAAGTAATCTTTTGAAGACTTCGCTGATTGCCAGGCCAGTTGTGGGTAATTCCTTCTCATTTAGGCCTAATTGCCTGCCTAAACTAACCAATAATCCGTATAATGTTGTCTCGTTTTTAGAATTTGAATATAATAATTTAATTGGAAAATTTGATTTTTCTACTCTTTCTTGGATTTTAGATAATACTTTCTTTACAACTAATGTCTTACCTGTTCCAGGTTTTCCATATACTAGTAAGTTTGATGGTCTAGATTGTTTTAAAATTGGTAATAATGATTGGGTTACTTGTTCTTGTTCTGAGTCTCTATGAAGTATAATATTTGGAATATATGTAAAATGAAGAATTTCTCGATTTTTAATAATTGATTTTCCAGATTCTGCTGCATCAAGCATTCGATCAATTGGGTCAGACATACTCAGACACCTTCATTTCCTAACAATATCATCATACACATCTTAAATTAATGAGAGTATAGAATACAATAGTAATTCTAGTTTAGTTTGTAAGTAATTATTTTTAGTTAGTTTTAGATTTTCAAAAAAAATAAATTTTAAAAAAGATAGAGTGGAAATATTGGTGTGTGGGATCTTTGTTTTGAAAGAAAAATTAGTTAACAAAATGTTAATTTTATGTGAAGAAAATCAAAAAAAACCTCATTTTAACCCCTTTATTTCCAATCCAGGCGTTAAGAAACCTCTTAACACTGTGAATATGTCAAAATCACCCCTTTATTTCCACTCCAGGCATGATTATTTCATTACTAAGGGGTTTGATTTAGAAGTTAGATGTTAATAACAAAAAATTAACTAGGCGTGAACTAGGCAGTCAATCTTAACAAACTACAATGTTAACAAAACTGATCAGATCAGTTCAACCGTTAACATTAGATCTGTTAGATCTCAAAGATGGCAAAAAAACGTATACGAATAGATATGGAGGATGCAGACGGGGCCCGTTATGATATTAAATTAGAAGGGAACGTTACAAGGGATAAAGTCCTTAAAATATTTGAAATGATGGACTTGATGAATATTGAAGAAGAGCAAGATCAATCTGTTAAAATGGATTCTGTAGGCTCAAAAATCTGGCATATTGTAGATAAATTCTTCCCTATGGGCAAATTTACTTCAACTAACATTCTAGAAAAATATGAAGATGAGTTTAATGAACCAGTAAAACTTAGTGTAATTTCGACATACTTGTCACGTTTTGCCTCAAAAGGCAGGGTAGAAAGGGCTAGAACAGGTAGGGAATGGACATATCAATCTATTAAAATTACTCAAAAACAATAATAATTGATCAAACAATAGTTACTTTTCTAACAATTAATCTATCCTTACCAAGAATCATTTTAACATATTCTCCTTTTTGTACATCCATAAATTTTCGAAATTGTTTTGGGATAGAAATAGTGCCTGCAGATGTTATTTTTACTAATACTTCGTTTTCCTGGACTGACATAATATCATTATAATTTAATAATATATATAATTTAATATTTTATTATAATAATAATTAAATAGAATTTATGATGATTTTAGACTAAAATTTACTAATTTACAAAAAATTTCTTTAAAATATTTTTTTGATAATCTATACAACAGTTGAATTGGAAATAACATCTTCAACTTTAGACTTACCTTTTTCAGTAATAGAATATGTGTATGGTTTTGTTTCTGTATTTCTTTGAACTAAACCACTTTCAAATAATTTCTTCATTAATCTAGAAGTATGCTCTCTACTACGTTTTGTTGTGATTTGTATATCACGTGATGTCATAGCTTTGGTTGTGATTAGATGCAACACATAATCAGTTGGGCTCACATGTTCAATATTGGGAATTTTAGGCACAGAAATAGGTTTTTCAACGGCAATTTCAGGCTCCTTAATCACTTCAACTTCTTTTGTTGACTCTTCATTATTTTCAACTAATCTTTGCATAAATTGCTTCAATTCTAGGTTAGGGTCAACAGGCTTTTCATCAATTCCTTGAATTTCTAATGCATCTAGGCGTATTTTCATATCAATTAATTGTCTTTCATAGTATTCTAAACGCTCTGTTTGAGTAGGATCATCAATATCACTACTAGATTTTATGAATGGACGTACTTTGAAGAATAGATACAAACCACCTAAGCCTAACAAAAATGCTAAAATCACACCTAAAATCACTTCAGGATCAGGAATTTCTACTAACATCACAATTTCTATGCCTATGTTGTGATTTATTGTGATTGACCAATATTATTTCACACTTTAGATTAACAATCTCACACTAACAATCACAATCTCACAATGGTAATCACCATTAAACATTAATTGTAATAATCACAGTAATCACACCAATTACATATTTGATGCCTGTCTGATTAGTTTCTCTATCACACTAATCACTTCATCTTCTCTTTCAGGAAAGATATCACTCTCATTAATCACACTAATCTGTTCAGAAAGTTTAGATATCACATCAATATCATCAGGCAAAAGTATGCCTAAACCACGTAAAAGTATGATTGAATAGAATAATGCAACTAATTTCTCTCTAGATTGGCCTACTTGCCTATAATACGCTCCTTTAGATATGGAAAAACTTGATTCTAAAAGATCCTTTTGATTTAAAATTATTTCAATTTGTCGCTCTGTAAACAGTGATTTTTTGATAATTTTACTAATAATGTTGTTAAAATTAGATTCTTTAGACTCTGCCATAGCTATACAAAACTGTATACCGCTATTCCAATTAAACTTTAAAGTGTCATATACAAACCACAAATATGGCTGGAAAAGTAGAATCGTTCCTAAAATCTGAGTTAGAAAAGAAAAATGCACTACTGTTTGTGTTAATTGATTCTGAAGTTTCAAATTTGGAGGCTTCTAGTAAACTAGCTCAAGATGTTGAAAAAATAGGAGCATCTGCTATCTTAGTAGGAGGTTCATCTGCTACTGATCAAATTGAAATGTCTCAAGTTGTTAAAGGCATAAAACAAAATATACAAATTCCAATTATTCTCTTTCCAGGAAATGTAACAGGTGTTGTACCTGATGCTGATGCTATTTTATTTAGCTCCTTAATGAACTCAGAAAATCCTTATTTTATTACTCAGGCACAAGCATTGGCTGCTCCAAGTGTAGCAAAGTTTGGTTTAGAACCATTACCTACTGCTTACTTAGTGATTGGAGATGGTACATCTGCTTGGTTTGTTGGTTCTGCTAGAGGAATTCCATTTGAAAAACCAAAAATTGCTGCAGCATATTCATTAGCAGCACAATTTCTTGGAATGAGATTTGTATATCTAGAAGCAGGATCTGGTGCAAAATCTAGTGTAACTCCTGAAATGGTGAAAACTGTTAGACATACATTTAATGGATTTCTAATAGTTGGTGGTGGAATCAAAGATGTTGAAACTGCTGAAAGTCTAGTTAAAGCAGGTGCCGATGCATTAGTTATTGGAACTTTCCTTGAAAAAGGCGGTAGTCTTACAAAATTAGAAGAAATAGCAAAAGCAATTCAAAGTAGCAAATAATACTATATTATTATGTCTGAAAATGACGCAATTTCTCGTATTCGTGGTATTGAAATGCCAGATTATTACTTAGATTACTATTCAAATCTCTCAACTGAGACATATTCTATATTTGAGCATGCAGCAGCAGCAAAATCAACTCTAGTTGATTCTTCAGGCATAATCGAGCCTAAAATTGCATTTGATTTAGCAGATAGAGTTGCAAAAATGCACGAAATTGATATTGCTGACCCATTAAGAGAAATTTTAAAAATTAATGGAAAGGAACTTTCTGCATTAATTATAGCAAAAGACATTGCTTTAGGAAAATATTCACTACCAGATGCTTCTATAGAAGAGAAACTGGATCTTGCAGTTCGTGTAGGATTAGCAATAATTACTGAAGGTGTTACAATTGCACCTCTACAAGGAATTAGTGAAGTAAAAATTAAAAAAAATAAAGATGGAACTGACTATCTTTCAGTTTCAATTGCGGGACCTATGCGTTCTGCAGGAGGTACAGAATCTGCTGTCACTCTACTAATTGCAGATCATGTTAGAAAAATAGCAGGGTTATCAAAATTTCAAGCAAATTCTTTTGATGATGAGACAGGCAGATTTGTTGAAGAATTGAGAATTTATGAAAGGGAAGCTAGCAGCTTTCAATTTCATATTTTGGATGAAGATATTGAACATGTAATTTCAAATCTTCCAGTTGAATTGGCCGGTGTAGATACTGATCCATATGAAGTTGTAAATCATAAAGGAATGACTCGAATTCAAACTGATAGAGTTAGAGGAGGAGCTTTACGTGTTCTTAATGATGGTTTGATTGGAAGATCAAAAAAATTACTCAAAAGAATAGAAATGTACAATTTAGATGGTTGGGAGTGGCTTGGTGAGCTTAAAGGTGCAGTTCAAACAGGTGATAATCAAGAAGATGCTGCAGCAAAAAGAATGCGTGAAGTAATTACTGGTAGATCTGTATTATCTATGCCTAACAAATTAGGTGGATTTAGGCTTAGATATGGAAGAGCATGTAATACTGGATTTGCAGCAGTAGGATTTCATCCTGTTGTTGCTGAAATTTTAGATCATACGATTGCAGTTGGAACACAAGTCAAATGTGATCTTCCTGGAAAAGGAGCAACTGTAGCATTTGTTGACTCTATTGAAACTCCAACTGTACGTCTACTTAATGGAGATGTTGTAAAAATTCGAGATGTTAAACATGGAATAGAAATTAAAAACAAAATTGAAAAAATTCTACACCTAGGTGATATTTTAATCACATTTGGAGATTTTCTTGAAAATAATGCTCAACTAATTCCTTCAGGATATGTTGAAGAGATTTGGATAGAGGAATTAAAACAAATCATTTCAAAATCTGAGCCTAAAAACCAATATCTAGAACAGTTTTTGATCAAATTACCCTCAGTAGATGAGGCATTAAAAATCTCTATTGATTTCCAATTTTCATTACATCCACATTATCTCTATTATTGGGATAAAATTTCATCAGAAGAATTAATTCAACTTTTACAATCAAACAACTTTAACGAAAATAAAATTGAATATCCAATTGAAATTAAAAAAATTCTAGAAAAATTGGGAACACCACATAAAGTTGTAAATCAATCTATTGTTTTAGAAAATGATGAAGCAAAAATTTTCTTTAATTTATTATTTATAAAAAATCCAACAATCAATGAATTATCAGTTCCTGAAATTTTAACTAATTCATCTAAAATTAAAATTAATAATAAATTTTCTACTTCAATTGGAGTTAGAATAGGAAGACCTGAAAAAGCTGCTCCTCGACAAATGAAGCCTCCCACACACGTATTATTTCCAATTTCTGATAAAGGCGGACCAACACGAGATCTTCTTAAAGCATCACGAAATGAGCACTTTTTTGCAAATATTTACAATAGACACTGCTCAAAATGTAATGAACCATCTATTGGAATTAATTGTTCACTTTGTGGTGAAAAAACAACAATTTCTTTCAGATGTAATAGTTGTAGAGATATACTAACAGAACCATTTTGTGAAAAATGTAAAAGAAAAGCTCCTGCTCATTCTCATAAGGAATTTCCACTAAAATCACGATTATTATTGGCTCAAGAAAAAATGGGCATTCGTGCAAAAGAACCTTTCAAAGGTCTCAAAGAATTAATCAGTCAGGATAAAATTGCAGAACCTCTTGAAAAGGGACTTGTACGTCAAAATTTAGGATTAACTACATTCAAAGATGGAACGATTAGATTTGATGCAACAAATTCTCCTTTAACTCAATTCAAACCATCGTGGATTGGAACTTCTATTGAAAAATTAAAACAATTAGGTTACTCTCATGATATTGATGGAAAACCTCTTGAAAATATAGATCAAATTATTGAACTTAGAATGCAAGATGTAGTAATTCCTAATGAAAGTGGAAGGTATTTGGTTTCTACTTGTAAATACATTGATACACTTTTGACTAAACTTTATGGTAAATCTTCATTTTACAATGTGAAAAATACTGAAGAATTAATTGGTCATTTGATTATTGGTTTAGCACCTCATACTTCTGTTGGAATTGTAGGTAGAATTATTGGATATACTGAAACCCATGTTTGTTTTGGAACACCTAATTGGCATTCAGCAAAAAGACGTGATGCTGACGGCGATGCTGATTCTATTATGTTGTTGATGGATAGTTTACTTAATTTCTCACGACAATTCCTTTCTGATAGAATAGGAGGTTTAATGGATGCTCCACTCCTTGTTCAACCTCTTGTTTTACCACACGAATCTCAACCTCAAGCACATAATCTTGAAGTAACAAAAATTCTTCCTCTAGAATTTTTTGAATCTACAGTTCAACAAAGTAAAGCATCTGATGTAACTTCAGTTGAAATTATTAAATCAAGATTAGAAACTAAAAGACAATTTTATGATTATCATTTTACTCATTCAACTTCATCACTTACAACTTCTAAATCTCGAAGTGCATATTCAACATTAGGTTCTATGCTTGATAAATTTGATATGCAAGTTAGAAATGCTGAATTAATTGATGTAGTCAATCCATCTGAACTTGTTTCAAATGTAATTTCAACACATCTTGTTCCAGATATTATGGGAAATCTTAGAGCATATGCAAGACAAAGTTTCAGATGTACTGCTTGTGGAAAATCATATCGTCGAATGCCTTTAATTCAAACTTGTGTATGTGGGCATAAACTAATTGCAACAATTACTAGAGGTTCTGTTGAAAAATATCTAAAACTTGCAAAAAGACTCGTTGACAAATACGATGTTGGGGAATATCAACGTGGAAGAATTCATGCTCTATCTGATGAAATTGAATTAGTTTTTGGTAAAAGTCAGGGAGATCAGTCACTCCTTACAGATTATGCGTAAAATTATCTTAATTTGACGTATTCGTAGGCACCAAGTTTACTATCAAAACAATATTTGACTTTTTGATAATCTTTTCTCCAAGATTTGACTTTTGGAAGAATTTTCTTTGGATCCTTTTTCTCAATAATGATTTGTTTCATGAATGTTGCAATTTCTTTCATTTCATTTTCTTTCATTCCTAATCTTGTAATTTCAGATACACCTAACCTGATACCTCCTGGATGGAAATAATTTCTTCCAGCTTTAATATCTCCAGGAATAAGTTGTCTGTTTACAATTATGTTTGCTTTTTCTAATTCAGCTTCAACTTTTCCGCCATCAGAATAATCTAAAACATTAACTGCAATTTGATGTGATTGTGTAAATCCTCTACTTTCTCCTAATACTTTGAATCCTGCATCACTTAACGCTTCAGCAAATGATTTAGCATTTTTAATTACATCAGATGCATAGTCTTTCCCAAATTCTAATGCTTCAGCAAATGCAACAGCTTTTCCTGCCATATTGTTAATATGATGACTACTTGTCAAACCTGGGAATGTTGCTTTTTTAATTGGTTCTTCATGTTCTTCAGAACCTAAAACTAATCCACCTTGAGGACCAAACAAAGTTTTGTGAGTACTCATTGTCATTGTATCTGCGCCTTCACGTAATGGATCCTGGAATTTACCTCCTGCAATTAATCCTGCAACATGAGCTGCATCATAATTGATGTGTATGTCATATGTTTTAAGAAAATCAGATAATTCCTTTACAGGATGTGGAAATAAGAACAATGAACCTCCAAACATTGCCATTTTAGGAAGACGATTATTCTTTTTGAGTTCCTTTACTTTTTGTTTAGTTTTTTCAACATCAATTGTCATTTCTTCAGCATTAAATGGATAAAATTCAATTTCTAATCCGTGAACTAATCCAGCCGTTCCAGAATGTTCTCTTTTACCATGTGAAATATGACCCCCAGCTGGAATAGATGGTGCAATCATTACATCGCCTGGATTGGAATAAGCTGAGTAAACTGCTAAATTTGCAACTACACCAGAAATTGGTCTTACATCGGCAAATTTTGCTTTGTATAATTTTTTAGCTAATTTCATACATTCAAACTCTACATCATCAATGTAGATACATCCAGCATAGACTCTTTCTCCAGGCCAACCTTCGGCATATCTATTACCAAAATCAGAAATTATTGCTTCTCTTACTGCCGGACTTGGAATATTTTCGCTGGCAATCAAAGGAATTGAATTTTCAAACCATTTATGATGTTCTTTTAATTTTGCAAATATTTTATTGTAAGATTCCTTATTTTTGGATTTAACCATACATTGTAAATTGGTTTTCCCAATTTAAAAACACCGATATCTGTTATTTTTTCCCTTATCTTGATCTGGAAGGTATAAAAGGGGAATCTGGAGTTTTGCCATTTATGGGTATGCAAGCAACTTCAAAAGGAAATATGCCTGTTGTACTGCTAAAAGAAGGCGGTTCAGAAACTAAGGGCAAAGATGCACAAAAAAATAACATTGCAGCTGCCAAAATTGTTGCTGAAATTGTTCATACCAGTTTAGGTCCACGTGGAATGGACAAAATGTTAGTTGATTCCTTAGG
>Ga0209335_10004975_pt1 | contig 12410 bp, 13 predicted proteins | sample COG_09_FD_184753 | JGI IMG/M metagenome (GOLD analysis project Ga0209335, IMG submission 184753) | Pelagic Microbial community sample from North Sea - COGITO 998_met_09 (SPAdes) (version 2) | ecosystem: Environmental > Aquatic > Marine > Neritic zone/Coastal water | place: Helgoland, sampling...
AAAATTCATCTTTTGTAGTGAATTTTTTAACGAATCTTCAATCTTTAATAATTTAAAATTTTCCATTTGAATGTTAGATTTTTTAAAACTTAAGGAGATCTGCTCTTAATCCTTTAATACGTCTAATTATTATAGCGATATTTATACGTTTTTATAGCAATCACAAGAACTGAATTTTTAATTAAAGTTTATCTAGTGAGTAAATATCAACTTTTTTAAGTTTTCAAATGATTCAATTCATGTATAAGAACCACAAATTATGAGTAACAATATTCGAAACATCACAATTATTGCCCACGTTGACCATGGTAAAACAACCATGATTGATAACTTAATGAAACAAAGTGGTTCATTTAGAGAAAACGAAGTTGTGGATGAAAGATTAATGGATTCAGGCGAACTAGAAAAAGAAAGAGGTATTACTATTTTAGCTAAACCTGCATCTATAGATTGGCAAGATTCGAGGGTCAATATTATAGATACCCCAGGTCACAGAGATTTTGCAGCAGAAGTAGAAAGAGTTTTAAGTATGGCAGATGGAGCACTATTGCTTATTGATTCAGCTGAAGGTGTAATGCCTCAAACAAAATTTGTATTAGCAAAAGCTCTTAAACAGGGACTAAAACCAATAGTTGTAATTAATAAATTGGATAAAGCAGATCAAAGAGCTAATGAAGTTTTAGATGAAACATTTGATTTATTTGTAAGTTTAGATGCAAATGAAGAACAGCTAGACTTTCCTGTTGTATATGCAAGTGGAAGATCTGGTTGGGCAAGTAAAGAAGTTGACGGCCCAAGAGAAAATCTTCACCCCCTTTTAGATTTAATTATAGAACATGTTAAACCTGCGGAACTTGATAAGACAAAACCTTTTGCTATGCTTTCTACTCTCTTATATGCAGATAGCTTTTTAGGAAGAAGTTTAGTTGGAAAAATATCTCAAGGAACTGCAAAAGCTAATCAGCCTATCAAAGCAATAAATCTTAAAGGCGAAAAAGTAGACGAAGGTAAGTTGACTAAAATTTTTAGATATGAAGGGACAAAAAAAGTTCCGATTGAGGTTGGTGAAGCTGGTGATATTGTTGTAATTGCCGGTTTAGAAAAAGCAAACGTAGCTGATACTATATGTGATCCTGAGTTAAATGAACCTATTCCTGCAACTCCCATAGATCCACCTACCATGTCTATTACAATAAGTGTTAACAGTTCTCCTCTAGCAGGCACAGAGGGTAAGAAACTGACTAGTACACAAATTAGGGACAGATTAGTTACAGAAGCTCAAAATAATGTTGGAATTACCTTTTCACAAAATGAAAATGTAGACACATTTGTAATTAGTGGTCGAGGAGAATTAATGCTAGAAATTTTACTGACTCAGATGAGACGTGAAGGTTTTGAAATGACTGTAAGTCCTCCAAAAGTTTTGTATCAACAAGATGAAGCTGGAAATAAATTGGAACCTATTGAAGAAATAACTGTTGATTTAGATGAAGAATTCTCTTCAAAAATAATTGACTCAATGAATAGAAGAAAAGGTAAATTACTTGATCTTAAAGATACTGGAAAAGATAAAAAACGATTAATTTTTCATGCTCCAACAAGAGGGCTAATGGGTTACACAAGTAGATTTTTAACTTTAACAAAAGGCACTGGTGTAATAAATAGAATTTTTCATGGTTATGGAAAATTTGAAGGTGAAATGGATGGAAGGAAAAATGGAGCTTTAATTTCTATGGCTACTGGTAAAGCAGTAGCATTTGCAATATTTAATTTACAAGCGAGAGGTGAAATGTTTGTAACTCATAACGACCCTGTTTATGAAGGAATGATAGTGGGATTGGCTCCGAAACCAGGAGATATGATTATTAATGTAATGAAGGGCAAACAATTAACAAATATGAGAACGCAAGGTACTGATGAAAATGTAGTGCTTACTCCAGTTAGAAAAATGTCAATTGCAGAACAATTAAGTATGCTAAATACTGATGAAGCGTTAGAAATTACTCCTAAATCTCTTAGATTGAGAAAAGCTATTCTAAATCCAAATGATAGGAAAAAAAATGAAAAGTCTAGTACACCACTTTAATTAAAAGTTTTTCCGACAATATATAAACTTAGAGCAACTGCTGGGCCAATACCAAATGCAAACATTAAAGTTCCCACACCCACCGTTCCACCTAAATACCAACCAATAGACATGACTGTAATTTCAAGAATTGCTCTAACTGCTGCAATTGGTAAATTTGTCTTTTTTTGTAATCCTATCATTAATCCATCTCTTGGACCTGCTCCTAAATTTGCAGCTAAATAAATTCCACCTCCTAAGCCAACTATAAGAACGGCTATGATGGCTAAAAACAATTGAGAAACAAAACTTTCTGGTGTCGGTACAAACTTGATGCAAATATCTATCATGAAACCAATAATTAAAGCATTTAAAATTGTGCCAATTCCAGGTTTTTGATTCAACGGTAACCAAAAAATTAATATTATCACACTTATAAAAATAGTTATTATTCCAACAGAGAGACCCAGATTCAAATAAATACCTTGTGCAAAAACACTCCATGGTGAAGCACCAGCTGCTGATACTATTAGCAACCCTTCACCCAACCCAAATAGAGCCAATCCAAAGCACAAGAAAAAGAGAGTGGTAATTTTTGGTTTTAGATTTAAAGGTTTATCTGAACTCCACGAAACTTTGGGAACATTTTTTATAGACAAAAACATAATTAACTAATTATACACTTTCACAGGAAAAGAAAGTCTATTATTCTTTATATTAATATGAAAAAATTTTTTATTAATATTGCACTTTTTCTTTTTTTTTCTACAAGTTTAAATGCCCACATTTCTCATTACAAAAATTTCAAAAAAATTGAAATGGAGATATTTAGAAATAATAAATTAATTGGGTATAATAATTATTTTTTTAAAAAAAAAAATGATGAACTTAAGATAACTAATCAAACTAAAATTACTGTAAAATTATTAGGTGCCACAATATTTGATGTGGAGAGCTATGGAGAAGAAAAATATAAAAACAATAAATTAATTTCTTTTAATTCTAAAACTAAACAAAATAAAAAAATAAAATATGTAAACCTTTTGCTAAATAAAGAGACTAATAAATTTATTATTGAAGGTTCTTCTTTTTCAGGAGATGCTAATATAAAAAATGTTATAGGTAACTGGTGGAATCACAAAATACTTCAAGCAGATAGTCAAATTAGTCCAGTGTCTGGTAGCATAAAAGAACAAGTTGTGGCATTTGTTGCTGAAGAAAAAATTGAACTATATGGAAAAAGTTATATAGCCGAACACTTTACACTTAAATCTAAAGATTCTAATCTTCCTGCTGATAAAAAATTAAATTTTGATATATGGCTTGAAAAAAATACAGGTCTAATTCTTAAAGTAAAATATACAAGAATGGGTGATTGGGAGTATAGATTAAAAGGATTTGATTAGTTTTTACTTGCCTGCAATAACCATGCCTTCTATGAGCATTGTTGGAGCATTAGTTGAATATTTAAATTCAAGATCATCAGCTAAAGTTATATTCCTAAATATATCCTTAAAATTTCCTGCAATTGTAATTTCACTAACTGGATATTTAAAAACACCATTTTCAACCATAAAACCTGTAGCTCCTACAGAATAATCTCCTGTAACCAAATTGCTTCCATGACCAATGGTTTCTGTAACATACAAAGTTTTTTGATTTAATTTTAAAAGATCTTTATATGAAACAGATCCTTTATCAAAAAATAAATTGCTGGTTCCACCACATCTTCCATTTGATTTTAGATCTAGTTTTTTTCCATTGTAAGTATCTACTAGGTAATGTTTCAAAACACCTTGATCTACCAGTTTCAATTCTTCTGTCTTAACTCCTTCATCATCAAAATATCTTGAACCTAATCCTTTGACTATATCAGGTTTATCAAAAATATTTATTGATGTTGAAAATATTTCTTCATTTATTTTATTTTTTAAAAATGAAGTTCCTCTTGCTATAGATGAGGCTGAAATTGCGCTTGCTAAGACACTTAATATTCCTTTTGAGATTCTTCTATCAAAAATAACACTAATTTTTTCACTTTCTATTTTTTTGGGATTTAACTTTTGGATTGTTTTTTTTGCTGCTACTGAACCAATTTCATTTGGTTTAAGCATATCACATAAATGGCATGTACTTGTGAATTCATAATCTCTCTCCATGTTATTGTTGCCATTTTTTGCAACAGTTACACAAGAAGCTGAGAAAGACGAAGACTTATATCCATTTAAAAACCCATCACTGCTTGCTAATATAAAATTTGATTTAGACTCTGAAAAACCACTTTCTGTATTAATAATTTCTTTTTTTTCAAACGCTGCTTCTTCTACTTCCCTTAAGTATTCAATCTTATTATCATTCTCTATATGATCATCATCATATAAATTTAAATCATTAATTTTTTTTGCTAATAATTCTTTATCTGGTAGAGAATTAAATTCATCTTCAGGTGTAATTTTTGTTGTTTCTATGCATCTCTCTATTAAAATTTTAATATTATCCTCAGTTAAATTTGATGATGAGATGCTAGATTTTTTTTTACCTATATAAGTTGTCAAAGAAATTCCTAAATTATCTGATCGATCAGACTCATCTAATTTTTTATTTCTAAAACTAACTGTTTCTGAAACTGAATGCATAACTGCTGCTGTTGCATCAGTGGCTCCTAATTTTTTTGCTAAATCTATACAAACAGAAGCTTTTTTTTTTAGATGATCTTGATCTTTAACCATATTATTTATAATTGAGTTCCACCTACGGTCATTTTATCAATCAAAATTGAAGGCTGAGCAACTCCAACTGGTACTCCTTGTCCAGCTTTTCCACAAGTTCCAATACCTGGATCCAGCATCATATTGTTTCCTACCAACGAAACTTCTTTTAAAATTGACGGTCCATCTCCAATTAAAGTTGCTCCCTTAATAGGAGATCCTATCTTGCCATTTATAATCTCATAAGCCTCCGTGCAATTAAATACAAATTTTCCTGAGGTAATATCAACCTGACCACCACCAAAACTTACAGCAAATATCCCTTTCTCAACTGATTTAATCATCTCCTCTTGAGAATATTTTCCATTTAACATCATCGTATTTCTCATCCTTGGAAGAACAACATGTTTATAACTTTCCCTTCTTCCACTTCCAGTAGATTTAGTATTCATTAACCTTGCGTTCAAACGATCTTGCATAAAATTTTTTAATATGCCATTTTCAATCAATACGGTTTTTTCTGTGGGCGTTCCTTCATCATCAATTGTTAAACTGCCTCTTCTATTATGAAGTGTTCCATCATCAACAATAGTTACTCCTTCGCTTGCAACTCTTTGACCCATTAAATTATGAAATGCAGAAGTTTTTTTTCTGTTAAAATCTCCTTCTAAGCCATGACCTATCGCTTCGTGAATCAGTATTGCTGGCCATCCTGGTCCCAAAACTACTTTCATTTCACCTGCAGGAGCAGGCTTGCTCTCTAAATTTATTGAAGCAATTCTAAAAGCTTCATCACATACTTTTTTCCAATTATCACCTTTAAGGTATTCGTCATAAGATTGTCGTCCACCGATTCCGTATACTCCTGTTTCTTTTTTTCCATTTTTTTCTAACATTATCGAAACATTAAATCTAATTAATGGTCTAACATCAGTTAATATTTCTCCACCAGATCTAATAATTTCTATAGATTTATGCTCACCTGCAAAACTTGCTGTAACCTGTTGAACAATGCTCCCTTTTGCTCTGGTATAATCGTTAATTTCTTTTAAAAGTTCTAATTTAGAATTAAGTGATTTTTTTTCAATTGGATTAACATCTTCATAAAATTTTTCATTTGTCTTTGAAATTTTATGATTATAAATTCCATTTTTTGATTTTAAAGTTGAGCTTAAATTACTAGCTGATTGTTTTAGTGAATTTTTTGAAATTTCGTTTGAGTGAGAATACGCAACAACCTCTCCTGTTACAGCTCTTAAACCATATCCTAGATCTGAGCTATAACTAGAGCTTTTAATTTTATTATCATCCAAGATTATAGACTCACTTTTAGAGTCCTCCAAATAAAGCTCTCCGTCATCACACTTATTGAGAGTCTCGGAGATAATGCTTTCGGCATCTTTTCTGCTTAAATCAGTTTTTGTAAAAAAATCATTCATTATAAAAAGGTACTATTTGCTTAATATTAATCAATTGTTGTAATTAGCACATGTACAAACTAATTGATTTTTAATAATTTTACAGAAAAAAATTTATGAAAGTTTATTATAATGAATCTTGCAATATCTGTAGAGCAGAAATAAATCTCTATAAAAAGCAAAATATTAAAGAAATCGAATGGGTGGATATCACGAATAATATAGTTGCAGAAAAAGATACAGCAAAAGACAATAAAACTCTTTTAAGAAGATTGCACGTTGAAGAAGATGGTCAGGTATTCGGTGGAGCCAAAGCTTTTTTGCTTGTTTGGAAAAAAATACCAAAATATAAATTTCTTTATACTTTTTTTAAGTTGCCAATAATTTTTAATATATTTTCATTCTTTTATGAAATTGTAGCCTTTTTTTTGTTCCAAAAAAATAAAAAACAAGTTCGAAAGAACTAATTTAAAATTGATATCAACAAATGACTTGTAAAAGACATGAAAACAACAAAGAAGATAAGCACTATGCAATACATTAGGGTTACAATTAAATTTCTAAATCTTCTTAACCTTACAAATTTTTTATCATCTAAGTCTGATATATCTCTTTTTCCAATAACAGGGTAATCATAAGAATATCTCCAAACTGATTTTTGTAAACGATTATCGGTATTATTATAATATTCTATCCATGCTACTATATATTTAAAAATTAAATATAATATTATTAATGTAAGTGCACTTGAGAACATTCTATTATAAATTATATTAGTTTAATGAAATTTTTAATAATATTATTTTTAGTTTTTTGCACTCCAATAAAGTCTGAAAATTTTGATCAAAAAAATCAACTTAATAGACTTTTTGATCAATTAGAAAAAGTAAATAACCCTAAAACTGCGGCACTATTAGAAAAAAAAATATGGTCCCTTTGGCATGAACATCCAAACAATAATGGTTTAACTGCGAAACTAGAATTTGGAACAGAACTTATGCATTACGGAAGCTATGATTATGCTCTTGGAGTTTTCAGTAATATTATTAAAACTGACCCCGACTGGTCTGAAGCCTGGAATAAAAGAGCAACTGTATTTTTTTTAATGAATCAATATACAAAATCTTTAAATGATATTGAAAAAGTCTTGGACATTGAGTCTAGACATTTTGGAGCTCTATCTGGGCAAGCAAGAATTTTTATAAAAATTAAAGAATATGAAAAAGCTATTAAAAGTATAAAAAGAACTTTGGAATTTTATCCTTCATTTAAAAGTGGTAAACTAATATCTGAAATTGAAAGATTAATTAAAGAAGAAAGTATTTGATCATTCTTTTTTTGATCTCTTACTTGCAATTAATTGAGTCAAAGAGTCTACCATTAAATCAGAAGCTTTAAATATTTCATTTGCTTTAAACTCATGTGAAGAGTTTTTTTCTTGATTAGTTTTATCTTCAATAACTATTCCTTCTTCTGGAGAATTGTTTTTAATATAAATTAGAAGTAGCCATTCCTCATCTGCAGCTTCATCCCATTTAATAAATATTTCTCCAGTCTCAAATCTTCTATCAATACATCTAAAAATAGACATGTGCCTAGTGATATGTCGTTTATTAAGTTGAAAAACCAAACTACTTGCACTTCTATAAAAGCTTTCTAATGAAAGCTCAATTTTTTGCCTAGCTGTAGTATAATCTTTTTCTTTTTGTAGTAATGTTTCTCTATCCTCATCTCCTTGAATTTTAACACCTAAAGCTTCTACTCTTTCTCTAATTTTTTGATCCCTTATAACTCTATATTTATCTTTTAATTTTTCTATTCTTTCTTGTAGTCCTGCATAATCCTCTCTTTTTTCTTTTAATGAAATTCTTTCAAGTTTTTCAAGCTCTTTGACTTCTCTTATCCTGAATCTTTCAATTTGCTTTTCTAATTTTAACTGTTTTAAAAATTGTTTTTGTCTTTCTGCCTGTTCAATTCTCAGTATTGCTTGCTCTTTACGTAAGAATAATTTTATATCTTTTGTTCTTTCTTTTTCTAATTTAATTTCTTCTTTTAAATTTTTTTCTTTCAACTTAGTTAAAAGTTCTTCTTCTTCTTTTTTTTGTTTTCGTAAAATTATTTTTTCTTTTTCTTTTCTTTCAATTTCTTCTAGTTTCCTTTTTTTTTTTTCTTCTGCTTTTAGTATTTTATAATCTAGAATAGTGTTTGCAATTTTATCAAAAAATGCTTGAATATATTTTTCTAAACTAAAATTAACTTTTAGATTAAATTCTGGTTTTAATGAGTTTTGAAGCTTAATTAATTTTAGTACAAGGCTTTCCTTTTTTTTTGCTGGTCTTTTTTTAACTGTACTTTTTTTTGCTGGCCTTTTTTTTGCTGGTCTTTTTTTAACTGTACTTTTTTTTGCTGGCCTTTTTTTTGCTGGTCTTTTTTTTGCTGCCCTTTTTTTAACTGTACTTTTTTTTGCTGCCCTTTCTTTTGCTAACTTTTTTTTAGCTGTTCTTTTCTTATAGTATTTATTTTTTAGAGATTTTTTTTTTATTTTTTTCATACTTAAAGAACTTATGATTTATCAATTTATTTTTGATAAATATAGTCTCTTGTAGTGGGTGTGGATGTATAATTCTTTGTTAATTGGAACTGATACACAACCTGATCGCCCCATTTAAAAGCTATTTCACATCCTGCTAAGTAAAACTCCCACATTCTAAAAAATCTTTCATCAAACATTTCAATAATTTTTGCTTTATTTTTTATACAGTTTTCCTTCCAATGTCTTAAAGTATATGAATAGTGTAATTTCAATACCTCTATATCAGACACGATTAGCCCTGCTTTTTCTATAGGCGTAGTTACTTCACTTAAACTAGGTGTATATCCACCTGGAAAAATAAATTTTGTTATCCATGGATGTGGATCTCTTGGTGGATTGACTGACCCTATGGTATGGATTAAAGAAATACCATTATCGTTTAGCAAATTTTCAACTTTTTTGAAAAATTTCTTATAAAATTTTCTCCCAACATGTTCAAACATTCCAACACTTACAATTCTGTCAAATTTTTCGTTTAATTCCCTGTAGTCTATAAGCTTGAATGTAACTTGATTTTCTAGATTAAGTTCTTTAGCTTTTTTTTTACAATAATCAAATTGATTTTTTGATAAAGTTATTCCTGTAACTTCACAGTGTGTAGATTTAGCAATATCAATAGCTAACGATCCCCAACCACATCCAATATCAAGAACTTTTTGATTTTGCTTTATATTTAGTTTCTTTATTATGTGCTGTATTTTATTATTTTGAGCAGTCTCCAAAGAATCATTTTCATTTCTAAAATATCCACATGAATATTGTCTTTTTGGATCTAAAAATAAATCATATAAATCATCTGAAAGATCATAATGATGAGCAACATTCATTTTTGATTTCTTTATGAAATTAAAATTTGTTAAGTACCTATAAGAACCACTAATTTTATTTATGAACTGACTAAAAAAATTTAATTCACCTCTGCCAATATTCATAAGGGCAAGATTTAAAAAATCTGAAAGAGTCCCATTTTCAATTATAATGTTTCCCTCTGAATAAGCTTCCCCAAAGTATAAATCTGGTCGAAATAATAATTTATAATGAAGTTTCTTATCTAAGACTTTAAGTACGATTGGATTTTTATTTTCTGGCGACCCAATAATATATTTTTTTGAATTTGCATCTATTAAAAAAAAACCATCTTTTTTAAATAGCTTATTTAAAAATCTTGCAAGCTGCATTTATGCTGCCTTTAAGGATCCCAACTTAAAATTAAGTTTATCAAGATTTTCTATTAGGTGTTGTTTATCTTTTTTATTTAAAAGACTGACTGGAGGTAAAACATTTTTATAAATTTCATCTTCATCAGACATAAAAGAGTGTAATCCTGATATCAGATTAAACTGATCGAATGTTTTTCTTATATCGCACAGCATTTCATTTACTGTTTGCTCTTCTTTGATCATAAACTGATCATATACTTTTCTAGATAAACCAGCTGTTACATTGCAGGTTGCAGTAATTATTCCAGTACAACCTAGCTCTAAACCTTTTAAAAGTTTTAGTTCTGATCCTGGTAAGATAGAAAAGTTTTCTATTTTTAAATTTTCGTAAAGATTGTAAGAACTATCTTTTACCCCTACAATTTGTTTTGGAAATTTTTTTACAAGCTCCTCTACACATTCAATACTAAATTTATAGCCACATAGTTTTTCAAAGTTATATAAAACAATTTTGCTATTTGGCACTGCATTGACTAATCTTGAATAAAATTCAATTACCTCTTTATCTCCATATTCATAATATGCTGGGGGCATTATTAAAAAATCATTAAAGTTTAAAGATGTAGATATTTTCATTAAATTGATTGTTTCACTTAGAGAATTAAGTCCAGTTCCTATTAAAAATTTATCCTTGTATTTGCTTTGAGATAACTTGTTTAATAGGCTAATTTTTTCACTTACTGGAATTAATTGGGCCTGACCTGTGCTACCAAAAATTGCTATTCCATGACAGCCTTGATCAATTACTTTTTCAGCGTGTTTTATTGTCTTGGAGATATTTAAACTTAAATCTTCATTAAAAACAGACATACCAGCTGCATAAATTCCTCTTATTATAGTCATAATAATTATTTATATAAAATTACATCAAATGTTTTTAAAATGAAACCTAAAATGGCTATATTAAAATTAAATTTTTTCTAAGATTATGAAAACTGGTATTCTATTAAGCTATAAAGGACTTGGTTCAAATTTACTTCATTTAAGCTACTGTCATGAAATTGCAAAGAAATATGGGCCCGTCACAATAATTACTCTATGTAAAAACCTGGAACAAGCTTTGTCAGATGATCCTTTGATTAAGGAAATAATATTTCTCGATAAATATCATAAAAAATTAATAGATGTTTTTAAATTAAGTAGATTCCTAAAAAATTTAAATTTGGAAAATATATTTATTTTTTACCCTAGTTTTAGATATGTTTTTTCAAGTAAAATTGCAGGTATAAAAAATATTAAATCTTATTCAATTTTTAAAAAGAAAAATTTACATTTAATAAATGCTGCAAAAAAATTTACTGAACAAAGTCTAAATATACAAAACTGTCCTACTGAAACTTTTGTGTATATTGATCCATTAAAAAAAATTAATTTAACAAACAAAATAAATAAAACTAAAAAAAATATTGTTCTTGGTGTTGGTTCTTCTGGTCCAACAACAAGGTGGGGGGCAGAAAATTTTATCTCTTTAATTAAAAAATTAAATAAAAAAGATGATTATTTTTTTTATCTTTTGTGCGGTTCAAATGAGAAAGAGATTGCAGGTAAGATATTAACTCAAGTAGGAAAGGAATCTTGTCTTTCATTGGATAATAAAAATATTTCTGAAATTGTACCTCTAATTTCTCTTTGTGACATGTATATTGGAAACGACTCTTTTGGACATCATGTTGCAGCACAATGTGCAATACCAAGTTTCATAATTATTCTTGATACTCCCAAAGCTTATACTGACTACAGTAAAAACCAATTCAGAATTTTGCCAGACAATGTTGATGAAAATCACATATCTCATGAATCTAATATCACACCCAACGAAATTACTATTGATATGGTATTAAAAAAAATTCAAAAATCCATTTAGTGATTATTTTATAATTCTTTTAAAACTATTTCTTTTGCTTCATTTACTAGTGTCGATAATCTTTCAGTCTCAGGAGAAATATCTGGATGAATTTTTTTTTGAATTTTGATATAAGCCTTGTTAACAACCTCTTTTGTTATTTTTTTATTTATATCAAGATTTAATATTTTGTAAGCCTCCTCTAATGACAATGTTGAATAATTTTTAATATTTTTATTTTGATTAAATGAAAATCTTCCTGATCTTCTAAGAGTTTGAATAAGTCTAAATAATCCAATTAATTGAAATATTGAAAGACCCTTTAATTTAACTACAGCCAAACTCAAAAGGGTCAAGGGTAGACTTAGTAAAAATTTCCCTCCTATAAATAGAATTATAGCCAAGATAATTGATCCTACAAAAATTAATTTTCTCAAATGTTTTGATATTTTTTTAGAAGAAGTGTTAGCTAAAAATTTTAATAAAAGATAAATAATTCCTAAAAAAACTAGTATATATATAATAATATTCATATATTTAATTTGTCTTCATGAAAATACCAC
>Ga0209335_10004977_pt1 | contig 12402 bp, 14 predicted proteins | sample COG_09_FD_184753 | JGI IMG/M metagenome (GOLD analysis project Ga0209335, IMG submission 184753) | Pelagic Microbial community sample from North Sea - COGITO 998_met_09 (SPAdes) (version 2) | ecosystem: Environmental > Aquatic > Marine > Neritic zone/Coastal water | place: Helgoland, sampling...
ATTTATGTTTAAAGGATCAAATGTTGCTTTAATCACACCATTTAAAAATAATGGCCTTGACCAAGAAGCTTATATAAAACTAATTCATTTTCATATGAATAATGGTACTAGTGGACTTGTGCCTGCGGGTACTACTGGAGAGTCTCCAACTCTCAGCCATAAAGAACATCAAAGAGTTATTGATTTATGCATCAAAGAGAGCGGTGGTAAAATTCCTGTAATTGCAGGCACTGGATCAAATTCAACTGAAGAAGCAATTTCCTTAACTTCCCATGCTGAAAAAGCTGGAGCAAATGGAGCCCTAATAGTAACCCCTTATTACAACAAACCTACACAAGAAGGTTTATATCAACATTATAAAGCTATTAATGATAAATGTGGCATTCCAATAATAATTTATAATATTCCAGGAAGATCTGTAATTGATATGTCTGTCGATACAATGGCTAAGCTTTTTGAACTAAAAAATATAGTAGGAGTTAAAGATGCTACAGGAGATTTGGACAGAGTTGATCAGCAATTATCAAAAATGGGTAAAGAATTTATTCAGATGACAGGTAACGATGATAACGCTTTTGAATTTAATAGAAGAGGTGGCGTTGGTACAATTAGTGTTACAGCAAATATAGCACCAAAACTTTGTGCAGATTTTCAAAAACTTTCTATTTCTAAAAATGAAGCTGAATTGAAAGAAGCAAAAAAATTAGACGAAATATTACAACCTGTTCATAGAGCTATGTTTATTGAAAGTAACCCAAGCCCCGTAAAATATGGAGCTAAATTGATGAACTTGTGTGATGATGAGGTAAGATTGCCCTTGGTTAGAGTAACAGATAAAGCAAAAGTTATTATTAAAAAAACTTTAGAGTCTGCAAAATTGATTTAATGAACAAAAAAACCAAACCTGGTTTAAAGATTATTTGTTTAAATAGAAAAGCAAACTTTAATTATTTTTTTGAAGACCTTTTGGAAGCAGGTATTGTTTTAAAAGGTTCTGAAATTAAATCAATTAGAGAGGGTAAAGTGAATATTGCTGACTCTTATGCTGTTGAAAAAAATGGTGAATTAGTTTTGATAAATTCACATATAGCAGCCTATAAACAAGCAAGCTATTCAAATCATAATCCATTAGATGAAAGAAAACTTTTATTAAATAAAAAGGAAATAAATAAATTAATAGGCAAAATGCAAAGAGATGGCTTCACAATAGTACCTACAAAAATGTATTTTAAAAAAGGAAAAGCTAAAATTGAATTGGCTATTGCAAAAGGAAAAAAACAATTTGACAAAAGAGCTACAAAAAAAAATAGAGATTGGAACCGTGATAAAGCCAGATACATTAGAAAAACCAGTTAGTGCAGTTTATTTAGGAATTGGCTCAAATATAGGCAATAGAATTAATCATATTGAAAAAGCAAAATCTCTATTAATTAAAAATAACATCAATCTTATTGCAATATCTAGCTACTATGAAACACCTTCATGGCCAAATCCAAAAAATCCTAAATTTATAAATATTGTTCTAAAGGTTGTGTGCAAACAAAATCCAAGTGAATTACTATGTTTGTGCAAAAAAATAGAAATAAAATTGGGAAGAAAAAAATCTACTAAAAACGCACCAAGAGAATGTGACATAGATATAATTGATTTTAAAGGCCTAGTTACAAAAGCTAGATTAAATTTGCCACACAAAATGATGCATAAAAGAAATTTTGTTTTATTTCCGTTGTTTGAAATTGAAAAAGATTGGGTTCATCCGCTATTAAAAACTAACATTAAAGACTTAATTCTATCATTATCAAAAAATGAAATTAGATCTATTAAACAAATTTGAATTAATGCTATAATAAAAAATGCTTAATTCAGAAGATCTAATAAATAAGGTTAAAGTCTATAATAAGTTTTTAAATTTAGAAAGATTAGATAAAGCTTATAATTTTGCAATTAAAGCTCATCAGAATCAAAAAAGAGCATCAGGAGATCCATATTCTGTTCATCCAATTGAAGTGGCTAATATTTTAACTGAATTAAAATTAGATAGCGCAACGATTACAACTGGTTTACTTCACGATACTATAGAAGATACATTTGCAACTTATGAAACTATTAAGAATGAATTTGGTTATGAGGTTGCTGAATTAGTTGATGGTGTTACAAAAATTTCTGTTTTTGAGAATTCTGCTGGAGCAAATTCAAAAGTTGAAAATTTTAGAAAACTAATTTTAGCTACTTCAAAAGACATTAGGGTTTTATTAGTTAAAATAGCTGATCGACTTCATAATATGAGAACTATTAAAGCTATATCTAAAATAGAAAAAAGACAAAGAATTGCACAAGAGACGATGGAAATTTATGCACCACTTGCTGACAGAATGGGAATGCATAGAATTAGAGATGAGCTTGAAGATTTATCGTTCGAAATACTTAATAATGAAGCAAGGGAACTTATTAAAAAAAAATTAGATGAAATTAAATCAAATACGAAAGATGTATTTGAGTCTTTATCTTTTGAATTAAGTGAAATGTTAAATGACAATCACATTAATGCAGAAATCAATGGAAGAGAAAAAACACCTTTTTCTATTTGGAGAAAAGTTCAAAAAAAAAGAATTTCTTTAGACCAAATTACAGATATTATTGGTTTTAGGATTCAACTTTCATCAATAGATGATTGTTATAAAACACTTGGAATATTTCATAAAAAATGGAACTGTATACCTGGAAAGTTTAAAGATTATATATCATCGCCTAAAATAAATGGTTATAAATCTCTACACACTTCGGTAATTGGCTCTAATAAGAAACCAATTGAAATTCAAATAAGAACTTATGAAATGCATGAATTTGCTGAAAGAGGAGTTGCTTCACACTGGAAATATAAATCTTCAGAAAAATTTAATTCTTTAAGCTGGAAAGAATATGATTGGTTGAAAGACTTGGTTGAAATTATTGAAAAAAATGAAAATCCAGAACATTCTTATGAATATACTAAGTTACAAATGTTCCAAGAAAATGTATTTTGTTTTACTCCAAAAGGTGCAGTAATAAAATTACCAAAAGATGCAACACCTATTGATTTTGCTTACGCTGTTCACACCAAGATAGGTAACACGGCAATAGGATGTGAAATTAATGGAAACAAATCTGAATTACAGGATGTGTTAAGAAATGGAGACAGAGTAAATATTATCACTTCTAAAAATCAATCTCCTTCATTACATTGGATACCAATAACAAAAACAGGAAAAGCAAGATCAGCAATTAGAAGATATTGGCACGATAAAGGTGAACAAAAAGAAGAAAAGGTTAAAAAATACAATACAACACTATGGATTTCGTTACCTGATCAACCTGGTCAATTAGGAGATATTAGCTCTTTAATTGGTAGCCATAAACTTAATATTTCTAATGTTGAAATGGCAGGTAAAAATACAAAATATATTAATTTTAAATTCAAATTAATCATCAACAATCTGAAAAACTTCACAAATTTTATTGCAGAGCTAAAACAAAAGAGTATAAAATTTAAGATAATTAGACACGAAGATAAAAGAAATGCTTTCACTCAAAAAATCCTTAGATATTTTAAAAAAAACTGATGCTCTTATAGAAGGACATTTTATTTTATCATCTGGATTACACTCATCAAAATATATACAATGTGCAAAACTCTTAAGTTTTCCAACATTAGCTGATAAAATTTGTAAATCATTAGCTAATAAGATTAAAAAAAAATATAAGAATATAGATTTAATTTTAGCTCCTGCAATGGGTGGGGTAGTTATAGGTTATGAAATTGGCAAACTATTAAAAAAGGAAACAATTTTTTGTGAACGTGTTAATGGTAAATTCACATTAAGAAGAGGATTTAAAATCAAAAAGAATGCAAAAGTTTTAATTATTGAAGATGTTATAACGACGGGTAAATCTAGTTTAGAATGTGTTAAATTGATTAAAAAAGCTAAAGCTAAACTTTTAGGATTTGCTTCTATAATAGATAGATCAACTAAAAAATCATTAAAAATTAAATCAGGAATTACGTCACATCTAAAAATAAATGTTCCAACATTTAGTGAAAAAAAATTACCACTAAGTTTAAAATCAATTCCTATTACTAGACCAGGAAGCAGATTCGTTAAGTGAAAAGATTAGGTGTAAATATCGATCATGTAGCAACTATAAGGAATGCTAGAGGCGAACATCATCCAGATCCATATTATGCAGCATTACAAGTTATGAAAATGGGTGCTGATTCTGTCACCATTCATTTAAGAGAAGATAGAAGACATATTAATGATTTAGATGCTAAAAAAATTTGTAAATCAAAAAAAATTTTAGTTAATCTTGAAATTTCAATGAACGATAGGATTGTAAGAAATGCTCTCAAAATAAATCCTGACTACATATGTATTGTTCCTGAAAATAGAAAAGAAATAACAACAGAAGGTGGTTTAAATTTAAGTAAAAATAAAAATAAATTAAAAAATATAATTAAAAGATTTAAAAAAAAAAAAATTCGTACCAGTTTATTTATAAATCCCACAATTAAAGATATTAAAATTTCAAAAGAACTTAATGTTGATTGCATTGAAATCCATACTGGTAAAATATCTAATAAAGTTAAATCTAAGAAAAATTTTCATAATGAATTAAACAGAATTAAAAAATCATCAATCTTTGCAAAAAAACTTAATATAGAAGTGCACGCTGGCCACGGTTTAGATTATAAAACTACAAAAATCTTAAGTAGAATTAATGAAATTGAAGAATTTAATATCGGTCATTATATAATTGGTGAGTCTGTGTTTGTGGGTCTTTCAAAAGTAATAAAAAATTTTAAAAAAATTATTAAAAATTAATTATGAGAATACTTGGAATAGGTGTTGATATTATTCAAAACAAAAGAATTAAAAAATCAATAAAAAATAACAATTTTAATAATAGAATTTATAGTGCTAAAGAATTAAAATTGTCATCATTATCAATAAATAAAACTAGTTTTTTTTCAAAAAGGTTTGCTGCAAAGGAGGCTTTTGCTAAAGCTTTAGGTACAGGCATTAGAAATAGTCTTAATTTTAAGGATATAGAGGTAATTAATGATAAATTAGGAAAACCTTATTATTTAAAAAATAAAAAGATTACTAAAATAATTCAAAAAAATTTTAATATTAAAAAATTTAATTGTTTTCTATCTATTTCTGATGAAAAAGATTACTCAATTGCATTTACAATAATTCAAACAAAATGAAATTAGATAAAAATTTTTTTTTAGAAAATATTAAAACGTTATTTTATGCTTTAATTATTGCTTTAATAATAAGATCTTTGTTTATTCAACCTTTTTATATCCCATCTTCATCAATGGAACCTACTTTACTTGTGGGTGATAGACTTTTCGTTAGTAAATATTCTTATGGTTATAGCAAACATTCTTTCCCATTTAGTCCGCCAATTTTAAAAAATAGGATCATGTTTAATAATCCAAAAAGAGGCGATGTTGTAGTCTTTAAAACTCCAGCAGACAATAGAACCGATTATATTAAAAGACTAATAGGTCTACCAGGTGATAGGATACAATTTATTGATGCAAATTTATATCTTAATAGTAGCGAAATATTTAAATCAAAAGTTAAAAATAAATTTAAAATAAATTGTGGAAATACTTTAATAGATGTTTTTAGATTTGAGGAAAAATTACCTAATGGAAAAAAATTTCACACAGTTTATTTAAAAGACTATACTTATCAAAACTCTGATGAATTTATAGTTCCTAAAGATCATTATTTTTTTTTAGGGGATAATAGAGACTGTTCAAAAGATAGCAGGTTTTTATCAAGTGTTGGTTATGTACATAAAGATAATTTAGTTGGAAAAGCTCAATTTATTTTTTTTTCATCAGATAAAAAAGTAGGAAGCATGTTTTCTTTTTGGAAATGGCATAAATCAATTAGATTCAATAGAACTTTTAATCGAATTAATTGATGAAAATTAATTATCAGGATTTACAAAAAAAAATTAATCTTAAGTTCAAAAATTTAGATTTACTAATTCAATCACTTACTCACAAAAGTTTTGATACAAAAAAGAATAATGAAAAAATTGAATTTCTAGGCGATAGAGTTTTAGGATTAGTAATAGCAAAAAAACTTTTAGAAATATATCCAGATGAAAAAGAGGGCATACTTGATAAAAAATTTGCATCACTAGTTAATAAAAAGACATGTTTAGAGATTGCAAAAAAAATTAATTTAGAAAAATACATTTTAACTTTTAATCCTAATAATAAAAAAATCAAAATTGAGGATAAAATTGTTTCTGATAGTTGTGAAGCTTTGATTGGCGCTATATATCTCGATAAAAATTTAAATATTGTAGAAAAAGTAATTTTGGATCTTTGGAAAAGTCATATTAAAGAAAGTGTTATTACCCAAATTGATGCAAAAACAACATTACAAGAGTTGTCGTTAAAAAATTATAAAAAGCTTCCAATTTATAAACTCATCTCTAATACTGGACCTCGTCACAAACCATCATTTAAAATAGGTGTTAAGCTACCAAATTCAAAATATTTTTTTGGCCTAGGTAAATCAAAAAAAGACGCTGAACAAAATGCTGCTATAGAATGTTTAAAAAGTATAAAATGATAAAATTATGAACTGGATTGATGAAGGTTTTTTAATTAGTAAGAATAGATATAGTGAAAATTCTTTAATAGCTGACGTATATACAAAGAATCGAGGAAAGATTTCAGGCATAATTTTTGGTGGTACTTCAAAAAAAATTAAAAATTATTTACAAATAGGAAATAGGCTACACGTAAATTATAGTTCTAAAAGTGACAATAGAATTGGTTATTTTAAAATAGAGATTTTAAATGCTTATAGCCCTTTGTATTTTGATAATAATCAAAAATTATCATGTATCACTTCAGCAACTAATTTGATTAAAATTCTTACTGCTGACTCTCAATCAAATATTAAAGTTTATCAAATAATTGAAAATCTTTTTTTGATTTTAAATGATAAAAATTGGTTAAAAAAATATATTTTCTGGGAATTAGATTTACTGAAAGTTCTTGGTTACGACCTTGAAATTGAAAGTTTAGTTAAAAAAGATACTATTGAAAATAAAACAGTTTATTATGCTAGTTCATCAACTGAAAAAAAATATGTTCCTAATTTTTTAATTGATAAAGATATAGATGTAAGTGACTTAAAAACTTTATTGAATGGACTTAAATTAGTTGGTGATTATCTGGATAAAACAATATTAAAGCCAAATAATATGAACTATCCTAACAGTAGATTATTATTTATCAATTCTTTGAAATAGTCATTTTAAGATTTTATCAATTCTATCTGCGTAGTAACTTACAATTGCATTAGCTCCAGCTCTTTTGAAAGCCATTAAGCTTTCTATAACCACATCTTCATTAACTAATTTTTTTTGTATGGCATTTGAAATTAAACTGTATTCACCTGAAACTTGATAAGCAAATACTGGTATTTGAAATTTTTCTTTCACAGACTTGATAATGTCTAAATAAGGCATTGCAGGTTTTACCATCACCATATCTGCTCCTTCTTTAATGTCTAAAGCAACTTCTCTTAAAGCTTCATCACTATTTCTAAAATCCATTTGATATGTTTTTTTATCTCCTCTTAATGATCCCTTAGATCCTACTGCATCTCTAAATGGTCCATAAAAACTTGAAGCATATTTTGCTGCATAAGATAAAATTTGAACATTTTGAAAGTTTGATTTGTCAAGAGCTTTTCTTATTTTTCCTATTCTTCCATCCATCATGTCGGATGGTGCTAATATATCACAACCCATTTCTGCTTGTAATAAGGATTGATTAATTAAAACTTCTATTGTTTCATCATTAACAATCTGATTTGATTTAATTAATCCATCATGTCCATGAGAAGTATAGGGGTCTAAAGCTACATCACACATGACACCTATTTGATTTTTATATCTTTTTTTTATTTCTAATATTGCTCTACAAACCAAGTTGTTTTCGTTAAGAGACTCAGACCCAATTTCATCTTTTAAATTATTTTTAGTTTTTGGAAAAAGAGCAACCATTGGTATTTCATTTCTAATTGCTTTATCAATGATTTGGGATAACCTGTTAATTGTATATCTATAAACTCCCGGCATAGATTTAATTGATTCTTTCTTATTAGATCCATCGATTAAAAATAAAGGCAATATGAAGTCACTTGGACTAAGAGTATTTTCCTGAATTAGCTTTCTTGACCAAGAATACTTTCTATTGCGTCTAAGTCTCAAGCTTGGGTATTTTCCAGTGATCATGTTTTAATTTTCTTTAAAAATGCGACAAATGTAATATACAAATATAGCTTAAAAAGTGTATTAAACAATTATTAAGGGTATAAAAATATACATAATGACGCTAGATTTTCAAGATTTTCAAAAACAGGACATTAAATTCGATATCAAAGAATTACAAAAAGCATATAAAGAGATTATAAAGATTAAAAACTTTGATGGGCCAGAAGGTATTACTAATTTTGGTGCTATATCCCTTAATCAAATACCTGGCGATCCTGACTCAATTAAAGGACATAAAGCAAGAGGTGTTTTTTGGACTAAACCAGACTCAACAGGAAAAGAAGTTCTTAGAGATGAAACTATAAATGAAGCAGCTTATTCTGAATTTATTGAGGATTATAAAAATACTTATTTCAAAGAAGTTTTTGACGTTCTTTCTTCAAAATATAAATTAGGTAGAGTTAGAATTTTATTAAAACAACCAAGATCAACATTAAGTTGGCATAGAGATCCAGAACCTAGATTACATATTCCAATAATTACAAATCCTGGATGTCAAATGGTTATCGATCATGTTTCAATGCATTTACCAGCAGATGGATCTGTATGGATTACTAATAATACTAAATATCATAATGCGTTTAATGGTGGAGAAGAGAATAGAATTCATCTAGTAGCTTGCGTATTGGATCATAAATTTAATTAATTTGAGAAAAATATTTATTTCATCTGACCACGCTGGATATAAATTAAAAGAACAAATAAAATTACATTTATCAAAAAAGAAAATATCATTTAAAGATATGGGTCCCTATAATGATAACAGAGTTGATTACCCTGATTTTGCGCACAAGGTAGCTAAAAAAGTTAAAACTAACAAAAACAACTTTGGTATTTTAGTTTGTGGCTCAGGAATGGGAATGAATATTGCGGCAAATAGACATAAAAATATTCGTGCTGCACAATGTTTTAATTTAAAATCAACGAAATTATCTAGATTGCATAATGATGCGAATATCATTACATTAGGCTCAAGGTTATTGGGTAAAAAATTAGCATTAACCTGTGTTATTGCCTTCTTAAATACAAAATTCGAAGGTGGACGACACTTAAAACGTATAAAAAAAATATAATTATGTCTAGTGAAAAAAATTATTTAAACGATAGCTATAAAAGTTTTTTTGAGGACAGTTTGTCTTCAAAAGATCCTGAACTTTATAAAGCTATTAAAGATGAGTTAATCAGGCAACAACAACATATTGAATTAATTGCATCTGAAAATATAGTTTCTCAAGCTGTATTAGAGGCACAAGGATCAGTTTTAACAAATAAATATGCAGAAGGTTATCCTGGTAAAAGATATTACAATGGTTGTGAACATGTTGACGTTGCTGAAAATCTTGCAATAGAAAGATTGAAGAAATTATTTAATTGTAAATTTGCAAACGCTCAACCTCATTCTGGTGCACAAGCAAATGGAGCAGTTTTTTTAGCCTTATTAAATCCAGGAGATACATTCATGGGAATGAGTTTAAACTCTGGTGGTCACATTACTCATGGATTAAAAATTTCGATGTCAGGTAAATGGTTTAATGCGATTGGTTACGATGTTGATAAAGAGTCTGAACTAATTGATTATGATAATGTTGAAAAACTTGCCTTAGAACATAAACCTAAATTAATTATCGCTGGAGGAAGTGCTTACTCAAGAGTTATAGATTTTAAAAGATTTAGAGAAATAGCAGATAAAGTAGGAGCGTATTTGATGGTTGATATGGCTCACTTCTCAGGTTTGGTAGCAGGTAAAGGGTACCCAAACCCCTGTGACTTTGCTCATGTTGTTACATCGACTACACATAAAGTGTTTAGAAGTGCAAGAGGTGGAATAATTTTAACTAATCATGAAGATCTTTCTAAAAAATTTAATACTGCTGTTTTTCCAGGGTATCAAGGTGGACCTTTAATGCATATCATTGCAGCTAAAGCAGCTGGGTTTTTAGAAGCATTACAGCCAGAGTTTGAAGATTATATTAAATCTGTTTTAGCTAATGCTAAAATGTTAGCTGAAACTTTAAAGAATAATGGATTTAAAATTTATTCAGATGGAACAGATACCCACTTAATGTTAGTGGATTTGAGACCTTACAATGTTAAAGGAAACTTAGCAGCGGAAAGTTTATCCAGAGCCAATATTACATGTAATAAAAATGGAATTCCTTTTGACACAGAAAAACCGATGATCACGTCTGGTATTAGATTGGGCACACAAGCTGCTACAACTAGAGGTTTTGGTTTAAATGAATTTAAAACTGTTGGTGAATTGATTACTAAAACTTTAAAAGGATTATCTGAAAATCCTAATGATAACAGTAAAATTGAAAATGAAGTTAAAAATGAGGTTATTTCTTTAACATCTTCATTTCCAATATATAAGAACTTGTAATAAATGATTTGTTCAATTTGTAAAAAAGGTGAAACCTCAGTTGTTGATTCTCGTCCTACTGAAGATGGTACCGCAATTAGAAGAAGAAGACTTTGTGTATGTGGAGCTCGTTTTACGACATTTGAAAGAGTTCAATTTAGAGAGATAATGGTTGTAAAAAAAAATGGAAGAAAATCATCTTTTGACAGAGATAAATTATCTAAATCAATTTATATTGCTCTTAAAAAAAGACCTATAGACACAGAAACTGCAGAGAAATTTATAAGTAGAATTTCTAGAGCTTTAGAAGAACTTGGTCAAAGTGAAATTTCAACCAATACAATTGGTACAATGGTAATGGAAGGACTTAAAGAATTAGACCCTGTTGCATATGTCAGATTTGCATCTGTTTACAGAAACTTTAGAGAAGAAAAAGACTTTGTGCAATTCGTGGACAAACTTGATGTCTACAAAAAAAGATAAATTTTCAATAAAGGATAAATTTTATATGGAGATAGCCCTTAAGTTGGCTAACTCTCGACAAGGACTTACTGGATCAAATCCATCTGTAGGGTGTGTAATAGTTAAAAATGATAAAATAATTTCGATTGGTCAAACATCATTTAATGGAAGACCTCATGCAGAATTTAATGCAATAAAGAATTGTATAGATAACTTAAACGGTTCAACAATGTATGTAACCTTAGAACCATGTTGTCATCATGGTTTAACACCACCATGTACAGATATAATTATTAAATCTAAAATTTCTGAGGTTATATATTCTGTCGCAGATATTGATAAAAGAGTAAAAAATAAAAGTCTAAAAATTTTAAAATCAAACAACATCAAAGTTAAAAGAGGTCTTCTTCAGGATAAAATTAATAACTTTTATTCAGCTTATTTTTTTAATAGAAAAAATAAATTACCCTATGTGACTGGAAAAATAGCTATTTCAAAAAATAATCTTATTTACAGTAAATCAAATAAAAAGATTACAAACGTACATTCTGATAAATTTACACATTTATTAAGATATAAAAATGATGCGTTAATGGTTTCATACAAAACTTTAAATAAAGATAATTCGAAATTAAATTGTAGAATTAAAGGTTTTAGTAATTATTCACCTAAGAGAATTATTTTAGATAATAAACTTCAAACTAAGGTTAATAACTATGTATTAAAAACTGCAAACAAAAATAATACTATAATTTTTTATAATCAAGCTATCAAATCTAAGGTTTTAGATTTTAAGAAGAAAAAAATTCAATTAATTAAATCTAAGGTAAATAAACAAGGTAAATTTGATTTCAAATCTATATTAAGAAAATTATACATACATAATTGTAGAAATTTATTAATTGAAGGAGGCGATAACTTAACTAATTATCTTTTAAAAAATAGAATTTTTAATAAATTCTATTTGTATAAAAGTCCAAAAAATCTTTCAAAAAAAACTGAGTATTTGAAATTTAATTGTTTAGATGTATTAAGGAAAAATTATAAAAATAAGTTAAATTTAAACCTATTTTTAGGAAAAGATAAAATAACATTGTATAAAAACTAATATGTTTAACGGAATTATATATAATCAGGGCATTGTTACAAAAGTCATTAAAAGACCCAAAGGATTGAATATATTCGTTAAGAGCAATCTTAAAGTTTCTAAAAAAGAT
>Ga0209335_10004995_pt1 | contig 12365 bp, 13 predicted proteins | sample COG_09_FD_184753 | JGI IMG/M metagenome (GOLD analysis project Ga0209335, IMG submission 184753) | Pelagic Microbial community sample from North Sea - COGITO 998_met_09 (SPAdes) (version 2) | ecosystem: Environmental > Aquatic > Marine > Neritic zone/Coastal water | place: Helgoland, sampling...
GATCTGGTGACCGAACGTAAGAACGGCGATTTGGTTCGCAATGCTATCCAAGCTGGTATGGTCAGCGCGTGTCACGATCTGTCCGATGGCGGAATATTGATCGGCGTCACTGAAATGGCGATGGCAGAAGGCATTGGCGCCACCATCGACATGTCAAATGGCGATATTCCAGCCTATGCGTGGCTGTTTGGCGAAGATCAGGCGCGCTACATCGTCGCGACCAGCAAACCAGAAACGGTCCTTGCGATGGCGGCCGAAGCTGGCGTGACGGCGGCGAAACTCGGCACCACAGGTGGCGATGCTGTGTCCTTGTCGAGCGGTGAAAGCATTAAGGTCAAAGACCTCAAAACCACCAACGAAAGCTGGATGCCAGACTTTATGGGGTAATGCTAGCGGGGGCTTTGGCCGCCGCAGGCGATCAATCCATCCATGATCATCGGTAATTCTGGGGGCGCAAAAAGATCGACCAGGATGGCCTCGTACCATGGCATGTCATCACGCCATTCAGTCAAATCATCGATTAAATGCGGCGCGATATTAAAGCGTTCACCGGTCTCGATAAATCGTGCGTTGCACGCCCCTGGGGTCGCAGTAACCGGCTCCATCGCGAATGTACGCACTTCACCGCCACACGTATCTAAGCGCCTGACGATATCGTAGATCACCTCGCGCTTACCCTTGCATGCAAATGTCAGACTTTTCCGCAGCATCCATCGATAGTCATCGGCATCCATCTGTGCAGGCTTTGCACCGTCCGTCACAAGAATGCAGTGATGCGCATCGCCCGCTGGTTCTGCGGGCCATTCAATATCTGCATCACGCGCTGAGTACATCGCCTCGCAAGTTTGTTTAAACGCGGGATCCGAAATGACCGGCAAATCATTTGCGAATGCTTGCAATATGCTGAACAAACCGACATACAAAAACATGGTCATTCCCGCGAAAGCAGGAACCCTGAACTTCCTGAAATCAGCCAAGATTAACAGGCTCATAGGGTGTCGTATCCGGCGCACCGGACGCAAACAGCCATTTCGGTTTCTCGCCAAATCGGTCCGGACCGGGTAATGCCATCAACGACGATGATACTGTTGCAAACCCATGGGCGTCACTGACAGTCATACCACCACGTTCCCCATCGCTGCCGTTGGATGCACGGCTTCCCAACAACTCAATCCATGGCGACCAATCATCTTGATCTGCGTTCGGTACCACTGCGGCCCGAAATTTGGGCAAATAGGCGGCAATCCTGGATGAGGACACATCGTTGAGGTCATGTGCGGTGATTAAGGATGTTCCGGGCGGGATAATCTCGGCATCAATCGTTGCTGTATCCCCTGTTGAGCGAAGCCAAAACGCCCCGCTTGCATCAGCGATCACCAGATTGAAGCTTCGATATGCGCGCCCATCTAAATGGGCCAAGGCTTCGGCGGCTTCTTTGGCCTCTGCGTGACTTAGGGCTTCTAATGGCAGTTCGCCCCTGGAACGCTTGCCCGTCGCGGGTCCCAATGAACCCCGCCTATTCAGTACTGCGACCGCGAGCCCATCATCATTGATCCCCACCCAGGTCCCGCCAGCTTCTTCGTCTAAGCCTGCAATGACATGCGGATGGTCATCCCAATGCCGTCCGGGCGCTTGCCAAGGACGCCCTGACATTTCATCTCGGTTCGCCCCAATCAGCATTGGCCAAGGCGCTAAAGGGTCAAAGTGGATCACTACAGTACACATACCAGCAAAATAGTCGCCTAAATGTTATTTCACCAGCAGTTCGAACGCTTGCGCATAAGAGGATTCACACCTATTTAATTCTCAACGGAATTTGATTTTCAGGGAGTAATTCAATGGCCGATGCTTTTTCCAAACGCGAAAAGGGCGAAGAGCGTAAATTCGAGATGGATCAACAGCAGTTATTTCGTGCGGAAAGCCGCCGAAATAAGCTACTCGGCCTTTGGCTTGCCGAACTTTTCGGCCTAACGGGCGAAGCTGCAGAAAATTACGCCAAAGAGGTTGTCATCGCCGATATGGATGAACCAGGTATCGAAGACGTCATGCGCAAAGTCATGTCCGATATCGAATCCAAAAAGACGCCCGTCACCGAAGATCAGGTTCGGGCCAAAATCCTCGAGCTCGACGCCGTCGCGATCGATCAGATCAAAAACGAAGTCTAATCGACCTTAATCTAGGTATATCCTCAGATTTAAAACCTCTCTGCCCCATGGGCAGGGAGGTTTTTTAGCTTTCGCCAAACACCCGCTTAAAGATGTCATCGACACGGGCCGTATGGTATGCGATCGAATCCTTGCCCAGCAGGTTGTTCAAATCATCAGCCGAAAGCACTTCTGCCAAGCCCGCATCGTTTTGCAGGAAATACGCCAAGCGATTGGCGTGATTGGCGGCTTCTTTTTCAACGTCATCCAGAACAGGTGGCGTATCCGGGTTATCCTGATCGATCCCAAAGCTTTTCCAAACGCGCATCGCGTTGCGCTGCACGATCTTATAGGCGTCTTCACGGCTGACACCATTCTGCGTCAAATGCAGCAGCACCCGTTGAGCATCATGGATACCCCCAAAGGCGTTCATATGGTTCATCATGTTGTCAGGATAGATAACCAATTTTTCGATCAATCCGGCCAAACGGTTGAGCGCAAAATTCAACGTAACCGTCGAGTCGGGGCCGATCATGCGTTCTACGGATGAGTGCGAGATATCGCGCTCATGCCAAAGCGCCACATTCTCAAGCGCAGGCACAACTGCCGAGCGCACAATCCGTGCCAGCCCAGTCAGGTTCTCGCTCAGGATCGGATTGCGTTTATGCGGCATCGCCGACGAACCTTTTTGGCCCGGCGCAAAGAATTCTTGAGCTTCGCGAACCTCTGTCCGTTGTAGGTGGCGAATTTCAACCGCGACGTTTTCAAGCGAGCTTGCGATCACGCCCAACACAGCAAAGTACTGCGCGTGGCGATCACGTGGAATAACCTGGGTCGAGATCGGCTCTGGTGTCAGGCCCATTTTCTCGGCGACGTATTCCTCAACGCGCGGATCAATATTGGCAAAGGTCCCGACAGCGCCTGAAATCGCGCACGTGGCAATATCTTCACGGGCCGCCTGCAAGCGTACTTTGTTGCGCTCGAACTCAGCATAGAAGCGGGCAAATTTCAGTCCCATCGTCGTGGGTTCTGCATGGATACCGTGTGATCTGCCGATGCAAGCGACCAACTTGGTCTCAAACGCACGTTTCTTTAGCGACGCCAGGACTTTATCGATGTCGGCCAGCAACAAGTCTGCGGCCTGGGTCATTTGCACAGCTAAGCACGTATCCAAAACGTCAGATGATGTCATGCCCTGATGCACAAATCGCGATTCCTCGCCAATGTGTTCTGCTAATTCCGTGGTGAAGGCGATCACATCGTGTTTGGTCTCAAGCTCAATTTCATCAATGCGCGCAATCCGCTGGTCGGTATACGGCTTATCGCCATTCGCCCAAATTGCCGCAGCGGCTTCTTTTGGGATAACCCCAATTTTGGCCATCGCGTCACAGGCATGGGCTTCGATTTCAAACCAAATACGGAACTTATTTGCCGCGTCCCAAATCGCTGTCATCTCGGGTCGGCTATAGCGCGGAATCATATGAGGTATCCTTATTGTTGAGCGCGCCGATCATACTGCCGTTATCCATTTTTAAAAGGCTGATAAACCTGCAATCCGATGACTTTCTTGGTCTTTGGCCTTATATAAGTTCAATGGCCACAAATACCAAAAAATCAGCCCCCTTGATCGACATTCCATTCGTTGATGCCTCTATCGGCGGCTCCCTCGCGCTGACCCAGGCAGAAGCATCAAGGTTCAATGCAATCATGACCGCCGGGCGTCAGCACTATGGCACAGCCGCGATCAGTATTGGCGATGTGGTATCGCGCGCGTGGCTTTCTCGTCAAAAAAGCCCCCTTGCCACCGAGATCGATGCCATCGCCGCCGAGGCTGGTCGCAATGGGGCGTGGTTACTTAATCTGTCTTATGAGTGGAGTTGCACCACTGGCACAGGGCCTGATCCTTCGGGTGATGGAAATCGGATGCTGCGGACATTGGATTGGCCACTTGATGGATTGGGCGAGACCATCGTCGTCGCAAAATTCAAAAGCGCCGTCGGCGAATATTTCAACATCACATGGCCAGGATTCGTGGGTGTTGCCACAGCAATGGCGCCGGGGCGGTTTTCGGCTGCAATCAATCAGCCCCCCTTTCGAAAGTGGACCAAGTCCTGCTGGGTCGATTGGATAATCAATCGTGGGCGATTGTTAGGCCGAAAAGCCATCCCGCCCACACATTTACTCCGAGACGTTTTTGATACCTGCGCCACATATGACGAGGCAAAGCAAAAGCTCACCGAAACGCCCTTGGCGATTCCTGCTTTCTTTACGCTTAGTGGGACGTCACCAAACCAATCGTGCCTGATTGAGCGCGAAGAAAATGATTTCAGTATCCATGAAGCCCCAACCGCATGCTCCAACCAATGGATTGCCAAGGATATTCCAGGGCACTACCGGGGCATCGATAGTCCTGGGCGGCTGGAATTAATGAACAAGACCCGTGATCAAGCAAGTGACGGGTTTGACTGGATCTCAGAGCCAATCTTGAACGAAACCACACGGGTCGCCGTTGTCGCAAATGCCCGCACGGGGAAATTATTGGTTCGTGGATATGAACGAAATGGTGTGGTCACCTCGGACTTTCAAGTTCCACCTTTGGCCTGAAAACGACGAACCAAATCAAAGCCGCAATCTGGATGACTGAAATGATGGCGAAAGCCGTGGTGTAACCTTCTGGGTCAAAGCGACCATCGGAACTGGGCCAAAAATCAATGACGACCCCGACGCCCCACTGTACTGCGAACGCTGCAAAGAACACGAGCAAGTTCAATCCTGTCAGCACTCGCCCCGCCAATGCTGTGGGAAAGGCCTGCGTCAAACCTGCGTAACAAACATTGGCATAGGTCGCCATAAACACCCATAGCATCCAACCCTGAAGTGATGGCGGAATAACGCCAAGGACAATCAACGTTTGAATGATGGTGAAAATCGACATGCCCACCACTGCAATCAGAATGGCATCAACGCCCCGACGGCTCAGATATCCTGCAATCCAGGCGACACATAGATTTCCAAAGATCATCGCCGACGCCACAGCAAACAACGCATCTGCGGTTTCTCGCGCGTCATATTCCAAAACATCATGGAACCAAGGGCCCAACCAGAGGCTTTGAATGCCAATAAATGAAGCCTGACAAACCACACAAATAGGCGCGATACGCCAAAAAATTCGACTGGTGAAGACTTCGCGGACACCACCGATGGCCTCTGCCCACGTTTGCTGGGATGCATTCGACTCGTTTCTGCGGGGTACTGCCAAATATATCACAGCAGACATAAAGACCGCGAATCCACCGGCGATCCAAAAAACACCACGCCAGCCAATCGCATTGTCCAAAAGTTCTACCGGGGTGGTCCCAAGCAACGCGCCTGCTCCACCAGCCATCATTTGATAAGCGTTGATTGAGGGTAGTTTTTCTTTTGGCAGAAATAACGCATACGCGGTAAACGCTGCCATCAAGCAAGCAGATGTGCCCAAGCCCATCATCGCGCGCCCCAACATCAACAGCGCCAAAGAGCCCGATAAAGCAAATATGGCACATCCCATTGCCGCGATCAGCAACAGGGCAGATTCTGCTTTGCGTGGCCCATAGCGATCTAACAACACGCCAAGCGGCAATTGAAACGCAGCAAATGCAAATAAGTTGGCGCTGGTCAAAAGGCCCAAGTCAGAAGCGCTCAGACCCAGATCATTAATCAATGACGGCGCGATCACCGAATTGATAACCCGCAACAGATACGACAGGAGATAACCAATCGCAAAGGGGATAAAGACCCGCAAAAAGATCATCGATTTTATTCCCCCCTCGGCATCGTTCCATTCTTATAGGACGCTCCCTCAGAACACCAATGATGATCTGGAATAGGTCTTATGCTCTTACAAGAGCCGTTCAGTGTGAATAAGCCCTGGTCTTAGCTACCAACGCTTGCAACCTTTTCCACAATGGGGATTATCAAAGTTCCAAATATTAATTCTAAGGCTAAGGCATCTCCGGCAGAAACATGGATAGAGTTGAGCCACTACGACGGAGCTTTTTTGACCGCATGGGACGGTTGTCGCGGCTTAAGCTTCTGATTCCATTGAAAAGAAGCCCTCATTCCACCGAGTATTCTGCACGCGGTGTTGCCGTTGGAGTGTTCTGGGCTCTGACCCCGCTGGTCGGCATCCAAATGTACCTTTGTTTGATGACCTGGCTTCTTGCCAAACAAACCAAGAGCCTTCGGTTCAGTCTTGTGATCGCATGTGCATGGACCTGGGTGACCAATATCTTCACCATGCTTCCGATTTATTATGTTTTCTACATCACTGGTCAGGTCATGATGGGGAGTTGGGATGACATTTCTGGCTATGAAACATTCATTGTCAGTTTTGAATTCGCATTCTCTGACGATATTAGTTTCTGGGATTCCATGCTGGAACTATTGGCATTGCTGGCACGAGAAGTTGGCGTCGCCATGGGCGTTGGATGCCTGCCTTATGCGATTATTGGTGGGTGGCTGAGTTATGGCCTCTCACTCAAATATATTCAGCAACGCCGGGTCCGACGCGCGAAACGTCAAATGCGTAAAGCAAAATCAGCAGGCACTTCTGCCAACCCTCATCCATCTGAACGGCCCAATTCATCAAGTCGTTGAATAGAATCCGCCATGGCTTTATGCCAAGGCGCAAAGGCATCCGCTTCTTGTAATGTTCGCAAACCAATTTCGGTGATCCCACCCGGCGTTGCCAGATCAACGATGACCTCTTTTGGATCGCGGTCCGGATCGTTTGCTATAAACGCACCTGCTGCGCGCATCATATCGGCGCTGACTTTGCGCGCTTGAACACGGTCTACACCGCTTGCAGCCAGCACATCGGTTGTCTCGCCCACCAACTGAAACAACCACCCAAACCACGCACCCAGCGCACTTGTTTTGTTAAACGCGTCTTCGTCATCAAAAGCCGTCACCGCGCCTAATGGACCCAAGGCTTTTATGGCCAAATCATTACTTGGAAAAAGCGGGACTGCGCTCTCGTTAAGCGCACTTGCCATAACCGGCATCGCACGCGCGGCATCGGCCGGGATCACAGCACCGCGTAAGCTGCCCGCCGTGATTCCAGCGGCCACAGAGATCGCGACGTGTTCTTTTCGCCATGGCAACATGCGAACAGTTTCAATGACATCAGCAGGTCGCACTGCGATAATTACAACATCCGACGCACGCACGACATCATCGTTCGTTTCTGCCACCTTGATACCGTGTTCAGCATTCAAGGCCGCTGATTTGGTCGCATTTCGCGGAGATACTGTGACATCTGCCGCCAATCCTGCCCGCGCATATCCTGTGGCGAGGGCCTCGCCCAAATGCCCGATACCAATGATCCCAATTTTCATGGCGTGTTCCTATTTTTATGCGCAATGTCGATCAACATATCTTCGACCCGTGCACAGGGGATAGCCCCTGCAACCTTGATCGCATTCAGATCATCGACAGGAATACCCGTGTTCGATCCATCAGGGACAGCATTTAAACGTCCACCGATATATACGTCCGCCTGCAGCTCAAGTTTCTCTATCTCATCTGTGAGTTGGCAAATGAATGACGATGCAACGCCGTTATACGTGCTGACCGCTATCACATCGGCCTCAAATTCACGCGCAAATGCTGCCAAATCGTCTGCATCAGTACTGACACCACCATCAATCGTCTCAACGCCGATCTTCTTCAGAACCAGCTCCACCAACCGTTTGCCATATTCATGGACATCGGTTGTGGCCACACAAATGCGGGGTGCGCGTTTCTTTAAATTATCAATTATGGATGGGGCAAGGTTGTCGATGATGCTATTCGCTTGTTGCGAAACTTCGTCGATCACGCTCGAGGTAACCAGCGGCGCTCGTCCATAATATCCAGTCGGGTCTTCAACACCTGGACCGAATGCGCGTTCCAACTCTGCGGCTCCAATGCGGCGCAATGCCAAAAGCATCTCGAATGGGTTTTCAGTATCGTACCCTGCTTCGCGAAGCCCCCTCATCACGCGATCAAAGAATTGCTCGCCGCCCGTTTTGATGACTTCAGCTAAGGACAGGACATCTTCTGATGGACGTTGGGGTGATGCAGTGCCCAGGCGCGCAACCAGGCGGGACGCAAAAATCTGCGCATCGATAATCTCATCAACACTCGGAATCCGCACAGCCTCTGTCACGGGGATTGGAGTTAGGGCATGGCCCGTCCCTGTTTCTCTGAGTGATGCAATATCTGTCGCTAAATACGCGGCCAATGCGGCATAGCTCTCAGCCTCGTTATCTGTGAACGCAGTCGTATTGCCATAAATCATCGTCCCAGGTGCGTTTCCACCCGTATCTGCCAAGGCAATTTGGAACGCGTGGCGGGTATTCAAATTCGAGAACGTATGGCCATAACAATGCCCCAACGTGCCATCAAGCAAATCTTCGACGATATAACGCTCAATCAACACAGCACCAAGGGCACACGCCAGATCGGAAAACCGGGCTGCGAACCCATCATCCAGGTTTGAGTGGATCAGAATATCGATGGGCTGAGCAGCACACAGTGCTATTGCTTCAACTGATCTGGCCGTGATCTCTACGTCGTCATCCCAGTCGGGCAAGCGAAACGTGAAATACTGCCCCAGATTACCAATTGCTGTCGCCCCCGCCTGCAGTGCTGCGACGGTATTTTCCAAAGCAGCCGGCATGCCGATAACAAAATCTCCAAAATGCGGGGCGACCGTGGACGCGTTGGCAAGCAGGCGAAAATCTTCCGCCCCCGATAACACAAGCCCCGTCCCGCGCTGACGCCCATCGCGTTCGCCGCTGGGAAATCCCATGCTCCAATCCAGGCAAATACCGTATCGATCAACCTTGCCACCATGTTCAGCAACCCGGTTTTCGATTAAAGCCATATTTTCGGCCGTCAACATGGGATCACGCCAGCCAACCTGCGCGTGGAACATCAATTGCCCATCCGCAGCGCGCGCACGTTTGTAGGCTGCTTCACTCACGACATTGTGGGCTTGCAAAAACCGCGATGGTCCGACTTTGACGGATGTTGCTAAAGCCCGCCCCGAATCTATCAACCCTTTGGCATCGGGTAGATCTATTTCAGGCAAAATAGCGGGGCGTGAAAGATCGAAAGACATGTCCAATGTTCGCGGGATATTGCCGCTATAGCAAGCCCATCGATTTAAAGGATCTGTGCCCTGTGGCAGAAACGACAATATGGTCATGCAACGCGATATCAAGACGACTGGCGATATCTCGAACCTCGTGGGTCATATCAATATCCCCGCGTGATGGCTCAGGGTCACCAGACGGATGATTGTGAACCATAATGATCGCACTGGCCCCTAATTCCAGGGCACGTTTCACAACCTCGCGCGGATAGACCGGGGTATGGTCAACAGTGCCGCGTTGCTGTTCTTCGTCAGCCACGAGAACATTGCGGCGATTTAGGAATAGGACACGGAAGTGCTCTCGGGTTGAACGTCCGATCTGCATACGGCAGTAGTCGATCAACCGATCCCAATTGGATAACACCGGTTTATCAATGACAGATTCACGCCCCAGTCTTTGGGCAGCAACCTCAGCGACTTTGAGTGCTGCAATACCGGCATCCCCCAATCCATCGACGGATCGGAGCGCTTGTTGATCCGCAGCGATACTTGCCGCGAACCCTCCAAATCGATCTATCAGCCGTTTTGCCAGCGGTTTTGCATCGCCGCGCGGCATCGCGGCAAACAGCACCATTTCCAGCAATTCATAATCATGGAGGGCGTCACCCCCACTTTTTAAGAGACGTTCGCGTAAACGTTTTCGATGACCCGCAGACGACGTTATATCAGTGGTCGCCGTCCCCATCGCATCACACGTTATAAGGTGGGCTAAACCAGCCCTTGGGAGACAAGGTAAACACTTCATAGCCGTCCTTGGTAACAGCCAATGAATGCTCAAACTGGGCGGAAAGAGATCTGTCCTTGGTGACCGCAGTCCAGCCGTCCGAAAGGATCTTAACGTCGAAACGGCCAGCATTAATCATCGGCTCAATCGTGAAAAACATGCCTTCTTGAAGGACTTCGCCCTGACCGCGCCGACCGAAATGCATCACGTTTGGCGCATCGTGGAAAATGCGGCCCAAACCGTGGCCACAAAAATCACGCACCACTGAATAACGCTTAGATTCAGCGAATGACTGAATGGCATATCCGATATCGCCGAGTGTGGCACCTGGCCGTACCGCCTCAATCCCACGCCACATAGATTCAAACGTCGTTTCGACCAATTTCTGGGCTTTTAAGCTAGGCTTGCCGACATAAAACATCCGACTTGTATCGCCGTACCAGCCATCAACAATCAATGTGACATCAATATTAATGACATCACCATCTGCCAAAACCTTATCGCCAGGAATCCCATGGCAAACCACGTGATTCACTGATGTACAGATCGATTTCGGAAAGCCACGATAATTCAGCGGTGCTGGAACAGCGTCCCGTTCTAACGACCAATCATGGCAGAGGGTGTTCAGATGCTCGGTCGTGACACCGGGACGAACGTGCTCGGTAATGAAATCAAGGCAATCAGCCGCCAACTTACCCGCCTTACGCATCCCGGCGAAGCCTTCTGGGCCGTGAATTTTAATATAGCGGCCGTCCCTGGACGGCACCTTTAAGGCCTGATCATTCATGTTCAAATCCATCATATCGGGCCCTATGGATGGCCCAGGCAATTAATTTTCGTCTTTATAAGTTATTTTCTATAACGCGATCTGCAACTGACGCGACATGATTATTTCGTCAGGCGTCATCGTGCAACCATAGCACAAGACTTCGACACCTGCCTTAATCGCATCTTGTAACGCTGCCGCATAAGTCGGATCAATGTCATCGGCTACAGTGAATACGTCGGAATCTTCGCGCTGGACCAGATAAAACATCACTGAACGATGGCCTTCAGCAACCATGTCTGACAATTCTACTAAGTGTTTTGTGCCGCGGGATGTAACCGCATCTGGGAATTCCACCGGGCCATCTTTTAAGTTGCGCCGCATGGTGGTGTTTTTCACCTCGACGTAACAAGATGGCTTATTTTCAGCTTCTAAGAAGATATCGATCCTGGAATTCTTGCCATATTTTACTTCCCGGCGCAGTGAGTCATAGCCCGTCAATTCTGACACCAAACCATCCTCAATCGCTTCGGAAACGATCATGTTGGGCAATGACGTGTTGATGCCCACCAATGTTTCTCCGACACGGACCAATTCCCATGTGAATTTCAGCTTTCGATCCGGGTTGCGGGCAGGCGAAATCCAGACCTCGCTACCAGGTTCTTTGACACTCTCCATAGAGCCGGAGTTTGCACAGTGGGCGACAACGATGGAGCCGTCTTCCAATTCGACATCTGTCAAAAAACGCTTATAGCGCTTTATCAGTTTGCCGCGGATCAGGGGATCAGGAAATTTCATGGTTGGCTCTTAGCGGACCCACGCTCAAATCGCAAGTTAAGGCTGTGTTCTTCATTCTGGCTTAGGCTTCTGTATCCATTCGATCAAGGAAAGCGAACCTAAAGTCGCCGCCATTGTTGGGATGATCGATACGCAGAAATAAACTCGTATCATTCTTGATGAACAACACTTCTCGTAGAATATTCATAACCCGACGATCTATATCGAAGAACTTTGAAAAACTATCGACGAGTTCTTTTTCGCGGGCGATTACATTTCCGTCAATAATCATCGTTTCATACATATTCGCCATGATCGATAGAATCTGCGCTGGAGATAACGAAGACTCAATTGCCATCAGAAACTTCTCGAACTCGTATTTACCGACGAACGCGAACGCGTCGGCAGTAAGCGTCTGGACTTGATGCTCAGACAGTTCTTTCTTGCTGACATGCTTACCCAGCAGGCCGACAAGTGCAGCACGTTCCTCTGGCAGGGCTTTTTTATCCGCCAAAATCACATATGCCTCAGCTGTGACAAGCGCCTCTATTGGCGACAAGACCGGTATTTGACTCACGGCATCCCCCAGTTATCTATGGTAGTATCGCGCTGATTCATCGATTTTTGCAATCTCTGACGAATTTTTATATATTCTACCAGTCAAGAATAGACGCCCCAGCACGGGGACACACTAGAATACGCTGAATACCTGTTGATGATTTAAATGGTTGTTTGGCAATGGACTCATTGATCGTATCAAGCGCAGCGCGAATCCAA
>Ga0209335_10004998_pt1 | contig 12364 bp, 13 predicted proteins | sample COG_09_FD_184753 | JGI IMG/M metagenome (GOLD analysis project Ga0209335, IMG submission 184753) | Pelagic Microbial community sample from North Sea - COGITO 998_met_09 (SPAdes) (version 2) | ecosystem: Environmental > Aquatic > Marine > Neritic zone/Coastal water | place: Helgoland, sampling...
CACACCCATATATGCTGCGGGTAACGGCACTGTCGCCTATGCCGGCCGCAAGGGCGGCTATGGCAACTACATCAAGATCAGACACAACGGCACGTACCAGACGGCCTATGCGCACCTTAAGGGTTTTGCACGCGGCGTTAAGACGGGCAAGCGGGTCGAACAAGGCCAAGTTATCGGATACGTCGGCACGACCGGACGTTCCACGGGACCACACCTTCATTACGAAGTCATGCAGGGCGACCGCCAGGTAAATCCAATGCGTGTGAAGATGCCATCCGGCCGTACGCTAAAGGGTGCTGAACTCGCACGGTTCAAGGCGCACAAACAAGCCCAAGATCAAGTTTGGGCCTCGTTAGCAGACTCTGAAGTCGCCTCAACCAGTCAAAACTAAATGACAGGCCTACCAACGGCTGTTGCATTGAACCACACCGATCGCGGTGATGGCGTGCCCATCGTTATCCTGCATGGCCTGTTTGGCCGCTTGCGTAATTGGCAAGGCATGCAAAAGCAATTGGCGCGCGATGCCCGGATCATTACCGCTGACCTTCGAAATCATGGCGAAAGCCCATGGTCGGATGAAATGTCATATCCAGCGATGGCTGCCGATATCGCAAAGTTAATCGAAGACCTTGATGTCGGACCTGCCGTCATCGTCGGGCATTCCATGGGCGGAAAGGCCGCGATGTGTTTGGCGTTATCGCAACCCGAATTGGTGCGATCCTTGATGGTCGTCGACATCGCCCCTGTCGATTATCAAAACGACTATGGGCCATATATCGATGCGATGCGCGCCGTTCCCTTGGCCGAGCTTTCCAGGCGCGGAGAGGCCGAAGAATACCTCAAAGCGAACATCCCAGATCAAGGTATACGGGCATTCATTATGCAGAACTTGGGCGAGGCCGATGACGGGCTTGCGTGGCAGGCAAACATCGATGCCATAGAGAACGGCATGCCAAATATTATGACATTCCCGAATTTTGCCGGCACCACGTACGACGGCCCCACCCGGTTCGTGATCGGCGGTACATCCGACTATGTAAAGGCAGAGCATCGCCAACAAATTATGTCGCTGTTTCCAAATGCCTCACATGCGGTGATTAAGGGTGCCGGACATTGGGTCCATGCGCAAAAGCCTGCTGAAGTGATGGCAGAAATTTCGACCTTTGCGGTTCAGACTACTTAGTTAAAAAGGCGGGTCGTTTATCCGTCGTTCATTACCGTGGTGTCGCAGAACTGACGGCGGCGTTTTAGCTGACTGCACAGTGACTTGGCTTCTGTTACAGACTGCAATGGCCCGGCTTTAAGACGGAAATACGTGCCCTTACTGCCCAGTTTCACGCGACTGACTTCATGCTCTAGCTCGCCAAGCAATTTGCCGTGCGAACGCATGATCTGTTTCCAACCATTCTCGGCCTGCTTAGCAGAGCGATAAGATGCCAGATGCACGGCTGGTTGCGGGCCAGATGCCTTAGGCATTTCTGTTTTCGCCATTTTCGCAGGTGTACCAGCTGAGGCTTGTGCAGGTGCTGCGGCGGGTGTGTTTGTTGGTGTCGGCCGAACAGCAAGCTCAACTGCCTGTCGTTCACGGACGTATTCGTCAGAAGTGATGTACCCACCGTCGCGCAGAAGTTCCAAGCGCCGAACGGCATCAGCCGCTTCGAGCAGGCCAGCAGGAGGTGCTGCAGGATCAGCCACCATGACGGGTGCAGCAGACATCAATGCATCTAAGATAACCGAACGTTCTGCCGCATGTTGCGACACGGAAATAGCACGCATTTCCAACGCCCGGCTGATGGCCTGAATACGAGCGGAAATCTGCTCGGTCGATGGTACAGGACGATCAAGCCCTGCGGCTGGTGGCGGAGATGTTAACGGCAACAATGCGCCTACGTTTGAGCTTCGGCGCTGTTGATATTCTTGTTCTGTGACCAATCCCTGATCGCGAAGTGCTTTTAACGTCGCAAACCGGGAAACGATGCTGACATCTGGGCCTGAAAACTTACCGGCTTCGATGGGCGAGGATAGCGATGTCGAACCACTTTGCATTGGCGCCATGGACGAAGGAGCACTGGCGACTTGGGGAGCAGGTGCAGCTCGGCCCAATAATACATCACCAGTTGGCGCGCCCCCGATGGGGGTACGGGTCGCTGCGTTGGTGACTGTTCCACCACCTGATTCTAACAGCGATAGATTGACGCTGGCGATCTGAGACGCAGGTCGGGTCTCAATCTGGCTCCAGACCACAAACTGCTCATTGTCTTCGGGGCGGATTGCCAAGACGGCTTCGTACATTTCGCGCGCCCGTACGAACTGCCCAGTGTTTTGGTACAAAATTCCGGCACCAAGAAGTGCATGCACATCACGCGGGTTCGCATCAAGTGCCTGCTGGAAATAGCTGTCAGCCGTGACGTAGTTGCCCTTGGCGAGTTCAGCGATCCCAAGTTCTGCTTGTTCATTTTTCTTGAAAGGGCTGGATGACCAAAAAGATTCGTTGAACACCTGTCCGTCGAAGATGGCGCAACCGCTCAACATCGTACCAACGATAAAGATAAATGCGAAGCGCGACAGATCACGTCTGAGTGTCATCGTTGATTTCCCTTTGATCCTATTGATCAATCTGGCGCCTATGCCATTTTGATCAATATCCCCAACATATCGTATCAGCCACCACAAATTGTGCGTGAAGGTGATGTAAATACTAATGATTGGTTAAAAAATCACAAGTGAAATGTCAGATATGCCGATCAGGGTAACGAGAGAATGCCCCGCGTTAGTGAGCTTCTTTTGGTTCAGCGTCGGACTGTTCAAGCTCGGCACATCCCAAGACACTTGCGAATGGCAGCTTGGATACAGCCCCGCCGCCCATTGCCCGCGCTCCCTTGAGGACCAGTACTTCTGTGACCAGATTATCGCCCAAAGCCTGATTAATCGCCTTGATGATCCGCGCATCCTCGGCTTTTTGATAGGGACTCTTTTCGATTTTGTAGATCCGTTCAGTCGATTTTTTAGGATCAAAAAGATACTGTAATGTCATCGGCTTGGCATACCACACCTGCAACAACGCATCGGTGATCCGCGGACCAAGCTTACAGACATGGCCCACTTTGTCTTTTTCAATCACGGTAAGAACAGGAGTTACGGGTATTTTCACGGTCGATAAGCTGGATGCTTTGCGTTTCACCGGCGCTAACATCGCACGCATTTGCACGTGAGATTCGCCCGTTCCTCGCGCACCAAACGATCGTTTCAGCTGTAATTCATCATTTTGCGCCCACGCATCCGACATCGGTGCCACCAGTGACAACCCGACGCACGCCGCAATAACCAGTGCTTTTTTATGAAGCAACATTCCCATACCCCCAATGTGGCAAGACATTCCGGCATTATAAAGGCCGCTTATGACACCAAGCTGACCCATGGTTACAAGATTTTTTCGTAATACACGACCCCTGGGAGAGGATTTTTGTAATAAGCCGGTATTTCCTGAAATCCCAAAGCTTTGTAAATGGCTTGCGCGGTCTTTAATTTGGGCAACGTGTCGAGAATCATTGAGGCATATCCAGATGTTTTGCCATGCGTGATCAGTAAATCAATGATGGTCTTTCCGATACCCGAACCGCGGGCCGATTCGCGCACATACACACGTTTCATTTCGCAGCACGTATCCGAAACGGGGCGCAATGCACCGACACCAACATCGTCGCCATTCACAGAAGCAATGAAAATCACACCGCGTGGTGGGGCATACATCTCGGCAACATTGACCAGTTCGGCTTCGAAATCTTGAAAGCATAAATCAACATCGAGCCACGTTTGATATTCACGAAACAGGTCAGCGGCGATTGCCATATCCTCTGCCCCGTCGGCTTTACGTATTTCAAACTTGGGGGGCATTAGAAAGAAAACGCCCCTTCGATGACCAACCTTGCATGGCCAGCCATCTCAACGCGATCCCCTTTAAGCTTACAATAAACGTCTCCTGAACGTGCAGACACTTGGCGAGAATGAATATCTGTCTTGCCCAATATATCCGCCCAATAGGGAACGAGTGTGCAATGAGCGGACCCCGTCACAGGATCTTCATCGATACCCGCTTGCGGGCCGAAATAGCGGCAAACACAATCGGTATCATCACCGGGTGCGGTGACAATCAGACCATATCCGTCCATGTGTTTGATGTATTCAAGATCCGGCACGACAGCGCGTACGGCGGCTTCATCCTTCAACACCACCATGTTCTTCACGGCACGCAGAAATGCCACTGGTTCTATACCACCCATGGCTTCTACTAAGCCTGCGGGGGCTTCTGTTTCTTTTGCAGGCAACGATGGGAAATTCATGACGATCATATCGCCATCTCCTTTCACCTGCAGAACACCGCTTTTTTGGGTGATGAAATTGATGGTGTCTTCTTGATATCCAAGTTTTTCAAACAGCACATATGCGGTCGCCAGTGTCGCATGACCACAAAGCACAACCTCGTCCGTTGGCGTAAACCAACGTAGACGAAATCCATTACCTTCGGGGACAAAGAACGCGGTTTCCGACAGACTATTTTCCATTGCAATCGACTGCATGACGTCATCGGGCAACCATTCAGTCAACGGACAGACAGCCGCTGGGTTCCCGCCAAACGCACGATCCGTGAAGGCATCGACTTGATAAAGTGGGATGGTCGGCATGGTGACCTCCTTAACCGCTTAGATTAATTACCAAGCTCTTCTTCAAGGGCGCGACACAAGTCTTCGGTCGTTGCGTTGCCCCCCATGTCTGGTGTCTTGGGCCCGTCGCCCTTTAACAGGTTTTCAATGGCGACAATCATGTCAGCTGCAGCTTCGGGGTGGCCCAGATGATCAAGCATCATCGATGCACACCAGACGGTGCCAATCGGGTTGGCAATCCCCTGCCCGGCGATATCCGGCGCAGACCCATGAACGGGTTCGAACATAGACGGGAAATCGCGCTCTGGGTTGATGTTGCCGCTGGGTGCAATCGCAATGGTGCCGGTCACACCCGGCCCCAGGTCGGATAAAATATCGCCAAACAAATTAGAGCCCACCACGACATCGAACCAATCCGGGTTGGTGACGAACCGCGCGGTCAAAATATCGATATGGAATTTGGCGGTTTCGACATCTGGGTATTCAGCGGAAATCGCTTCGAAGCGTTCATCCCAAAACGGCATGGAATGGATGATGCCGTTCGATTTTGTCGCGGACGTTAAGTTTTTACGTGGCCGCTTCATCGCCAATTCAAATGCATAGCGCATGATCCGGTCCGTGCCCTTACGGGTAAAAATAGCCTGTTGAGAAACCACTTCATCAAGGGTGCCCTTGTAAATGCGCCCACCCATTTCCGAATACTCGCCTTCGTTATTTTCGCGCACGACGACCATATCAATATCACCGGGCTTCCGGCCGACCAGTGGACACGGCATGCCTTCGAACAGGCGAACTGGGCGCAAGGATACATACTGTTGGAACTGGCGGCGGATCGGAATCAACAATCCCCACAAAGATACATGGTCAGGCACACCGGGATATCCAACGGCACCCAGCAAGATGCTGTCGTGCCCGCCGATATCATCGATGCCGTCTTCTGGCATCATGGCGCCTTCGTTATGGAAGCGTTCGCAGCTCCAGTCGCGCTCATCGAAGGTGAAGCCCAAGTCATGCTTTCGCGCGACAGCCTCAAGGATACGACAGGTCGGTGGTACAACTTCGTTGCCGATGCCGTCGCCGGGGATGACTGCGATTTTATGTGTGTTGGTGCTCAATGTTCATTCCTACTGATGTTAAGTGTGGCGTGTTACGGATTGATAAGATGCACGTTCACGCGGCGATTGTGCTTCCCTTTGTTTTCGATTTTTCCGACACGGAGTTCGCCTATTTCGGATGTGTTCGCGACGTGAGTTCCGCCGCACGGTTGCAAATCCACGCCGCCTGCGATTTCTATCAACCGCACTTTACCGGCACCCGATGGCGGTTTCACGGACATGGTGCGGACCAAGTCTTCGTTCGCCGCCATTTCCTCGTCCGTAATCCAGCGGTGTGACATCGGCTGAGCCTGCGCGACCAGATCATTCAGGTGTGCCGCAATGGCTTCTTTGTCTAAGTTGGTGTCAGGTAAATCAAAATCCAAGCGGCTTTTTTCCTCGCCGATTTGTCCACCGGTCACACCGCCGTCAATCGTTGCGCATAACAGATGAAGAGCTGAATGCATCCGCATCAACCGATAGCGTCGATCCCAGTCGAGTTCAGCGGTCACCGTATCGCCAACAGCAGGCGCTGCTGCACCCTCTTCCAGGGCAAGGATGTGCTCGCCCGTATCACGGTCTTTGAATGTCCCGATGATTGTAAGTTTAGAGCCATCAGCCAACGACAAAACACCCGTGTCGCCGGGCTGCCCTCCACCAACCGGATAGAACACGGTTTGGTCCAACTGCACGCCCCGCTCATCAACCTTCGTGACGGTCGCAGAGCAGGATTTCAAGTATGCGTCTTCGCGAAAAAGTTCTTCGGTCATGGATTTCTCCGTCTTGGGGTCGTGCGGGCTGTGACTTTAAAAGTCAGGACCAGCGGCTGCAATCGTTACATAGTGCTTCTTGGAATTGGGCACGGTCCGCATTCCCGCCCGTCAGGATCACGCCAACTTTTTTACCAGCCATTTTGTCTTTTTCTTTTAACAACCCGGCCAACGGTCCAGCACCAGCGCCTTCGGCAATATTGTGCGTATCAAAGAAATAAGCCCGCATGGCATCTCGGAATTCATGTTCTGCCACGCGAATAATACGATCAGCGCCCCCCTGAATAATCTCAAACGCCGCAGCATCGGGACTACGACACGCGACACCGTCTGCAAATGTTGCAGCATCGTTTGTCTCGATAATGTGCCCCGCTTCAAACGACAACGCATAAGCGGGTGCATTCTCCGCAACAATACCGACAATTTTTGTGACCAAGCCCAAGCCATCGCGGGCCGATATCAGACCGCAGATTCCCGATCCCATGCCGACGGGCACATAAATCGTATCCAGATCAGGATGTGCCCGCATCAATTCCAACCCATAGGTGCCGACCCCCGCGACCAAGTCCGGATGGAATGGCGGGATACTATGAAGGTTCTGTTCAGCCCCCACGCGCATGGCTTCTTCAAGGCTTTCTTGGAAGTCATCACCGTGCTCGATCAATTCCGCGCCATAGGCCTTCATGGCCTTGTTCTTTTCAGGATTATTACCCTTGGGCACGTAGATGACGGACCGGACACCCAACGCCGTCGCCGCCCGCGAAACGGATTGTCCGTGGTTGCCCCGGGTCGCCGTAATCACACCAGGGCAATCAGGCTCAGCATCTTTGAGGCGCTGCATATAATTCAAGCCACCACGGATTTTAAACGCCCCGATGGGTGTGTGGTTTTCGTGCTTAACAATGACCTCGGCCCCGGCACGTTCGCTCAGCAAAGGCCAATAGATTTCGGGTGTCGGGCGCATGTGTTGATACACAACATCGGCAGCGGCTTCGATCTGGGCCAAGGGTATCGTCGTCATTCTTTATCTCCCGTCGCTGCAGGTTTCGCCGTTTTAGCGCGTTGTGCTCGGCTTGCCATGATAATCCCGCCAAGGATGAGCGCCGTAGAAATGATAATCGGCTGGGTGATTTCTTCACTGAGCAGCACGACAGCAAACACCAAACTGACCAGGGGTTGCGAAAACTGTACAGGTGCGATCCGTACCACTGTTCCGTGGTTCAGCGCCCAATACCATGCGGCATATGCAAGTACTGTCGAGAACATCACGAGGTATAGCGTTGATAGCCATCCCACATGCGTAACCGTCGTCCAATCCGTTCCCATCATCAGCCAGATCAGCAATGGCAGTTGCGCCAGTCCGGCAATCGTGACGCCCCAGAATGTCGTCGACCACGTCCCAATCTTAGCTGTCGCACGGCTGCCTGCGACATACCCAGCCCCCGAGATGATCGCCGCCAAGATGACAAGCAAGTCTCCGTTCAAGGTTGCGTCACCACTGCTATCGCGAGACGTGATCAAGACCACCTCGCCGATCATGGCGAGAGCGGCGCCAATGAACCAGCCCCAGCTCGGCATCCGTCGATCTAGGATTGCCCCTAGTCCACCAGAAATAACTGGCATACACGCCAGAATAAGTGCCGCATGCGCCGTCGACGTCTGCGCGATGCCAGTCGTGAATAGAATCGGAAACCCACAGAACGCCGCGAACCCAGCAAACAATAACCAACCCCATGTGACAGCATCCGACGGTCGCGCCAGACGCATGACCAAAATGCATAGGATCGCCGGTGGCACCGCGAATACAGACCGCATCAATCCCGCTTCGAACGCAGGAATTTCGCTTACCTGAAACGCGGTGATGGCGGGTGTAATACCCCACGAGATAACAGCGAACGCGGCAAGGATGTATGCGGGTAGCATCCGGGTGGTGGGAAGCATGCTAGAACTCATGATCGGATAAGACGACAAATGCTAAATTTTGGCAACGCAACACACACCTGTTATCACCATCAATGCTGCCAGATTGGCTTGTTCGCTTCGGCATCAACTTCTGCGCGGGTTTTGCCAATATCAGCCAAGAAGCGATCATCGAGATGTTTCATCCGCTGACGCGTGTCGTAATCGGCCTGCATTCCACAAAGCAATTTAAAGACCGCAATGCCCGTGCCCTTAAATGATGCGATGACATCAAACATGTAATCTTTTAGCCGGATCGGTGTACCCGAAATTGTATTTGCGTATTGTGATGTGCTCATCGAATTATTCCTCTTGAATGTTCACATTGTATCTATTAAATAATGACTATAATTGATACAATTGGAATATTGCACCTATGACAAATTGGCTGCCAGATATCGAAAATCGCCGTGGCCCGAAGTACCTTCGGATCGCCGACGCCATCGAAGACGCCATTCAAGCGGGCGTCCTGAAACCCGACGCCAAGCTGCCGCCGATGCGGAACTTAGCCTATGACCTAGGCGTGACCCTGGGCACCGTTTCGCGGGCGTATCAAGAAGCTGAGCGTCGAGGTTTAGTCGGCGGTGAAATTGGTCGCGGCACATACGTGAAGGGCGACGGGCGCTATCCACAACCCCAGGCCCCACGCGCATTCGCATTGGGTGGCCAGCGGGACAATGGTATCAACCTCAGCATGGCTGTGCCCCCACTCGGGGATGGCGGCAACCACTTGGCTGAAACGCTGAAGCAAATTGCAGAAGATCCAAAGCTGACGTCAGAGCTTGTCGATTACCAATCCCATTCCGGTTTGGTCAGGCATCGCCAAGCTGGCGTCGACTGGGCGGCACGTGTGGGTGTCGAAGCAAACGTCAATTCGATGACGCTGACCAATGGCACACAGCACGCAATCATGGTGGCATTGATGGCATTAACCCGCCCCGGCGATACGGTCCTGACCGAAGGGATTACATATCCCGGCGTCATTCATTTATCTGCACAATTGGGGTTAAAGCTTTTCCCCATTGAAATAGACGAAGAAGGCCTGCTGCCCGATGCTCTGCGCCAAGCGATTGAGACGCAACGCCCGCGCGCCCTTTATACGTGTCCAACAATCCAGAACCCGACGACAGCGATCATGTCGCATCAACGTCGTACGGATATCGCGGAAATCTTGCAGTCCACAGGCTTGTTGACGATCGAAGATGACGTTTGGGGATTTTTGCCCGCAGAACGCCTCCCTGCCCTAGCGACCTATGCACCGGAACAAGTGATCCATGTGACGGGTTTATCAAAGGCGATGGCACCTGGTCTACGTGTTGGATATATCGCATCGCCGTCAGGCGCCACTGATGCGATCAGAACCGTCGCCCGTATGTCGAGTTGGATGACCCCACCATTGATGGCAGAAGTCGCGGCACGATGGTTAGAAAATGGTTTGGGCGATAAAATGATCGACTGGCAACGCAAAGAAGCCGAAGCCCGCATGAGAATCGCCGTCGATGCACTGGGCGATCACAAGATACGTGGCCATCATCATAGCTATCAGATTTGGATGGAACTGCCCGAACCCTGGCGCGGCGATGCGTTCCGCCGTGAAGGCGAAGCACGGGGTGTCTATTTCTTATCCGGTGACTCGTTCGTCGTCGGTCGCCAACAGGCCCCCCATGCCGCACGCATGTGTGTCGGCAGTTGCCGCACCCGTGAAGAGGTCAAAGAAGGGTTCGAAATTCTGGCGGATATTTTGGAACGTTCACCACCCGCTGCACAGGTTATGGCTTAGGAACGGAATAGTTATACCAATGCCTACGAGAGTCGAAGCTGGTAAACGAAACTGATTTCGTCGCCCCAAATTTACTTTGGGGCCCATTTATGGTCTAGCAATGGCTGGATACAGGTCGCACCAATGGGGATTTTCGGCCTCAATCAATTCGATCTTCCAGTCACGACGCCAAGGCTTTAACTGTTTCTCTCGCAATATGGCATCAGAGATCGATGTATATTCCTCAAACCAAACCAGCTGAGCCACCCCATATTTCGAAGTGAATCTCGATCCTGCTCCTGTTCGATGCTGATACACGCGTCGGACTATGTCCGAGGTCACGCCCACATAAAGTGTTCCATAGGGTTTGTTCGCGACGATATAAGTGTAGCCAACCATATCCCTTTAAATGGAAGCTTCAGAGACACTATTTCCATGGACCCCAAAGTAAATTTGGGGCGACGTACCTTAATATCAGAAGAGAAAACTATTCAGTTAAAATCGCGAACCGTCACCGCGTGATTGAGCGGACCGTGACCGGAACCATATCCCGGATTCGATAGTATGGCGTCACGAACATATTCCCGTGCCCGTGCAACCGCATCCACCATCGGCAACCCTTGGGCGATGCCACACGCGGTGGCTGATGCCAGGGTACATCCTGTGCCGTGGGTGTTTGCCGTATCAATACGCGTATCTTCAAAGCGATGCATTTCACCTGCATCGTCCAATAATACATCCACCAACGGGCCATCACCGGGCAAATGCCCGCCCTTTAAAAGCACAGCTTTGGGGCCCAACGCTGCAAGTGACATCGCTGCAGCTGGCATATCATCAGCATTATTGATGGTGCTGTCGATTAGGACTTCTGCTTCTGGTAAGTTCGGTGTTATCAACGTCGCCATCGGTAACAGTTGATGTCGAAGGGCATCCTGCGCTGCATCCTCAAGCAACGAATGACCGCCCTTAGCGATCATCACTGGATCAGCAACAATGGGCACACCCGGCGCATGTGATTTCAAAATGCTAATGACTGTTTCGATAATCTCGGGACGATGAAGCATACCAATTTTGATGCAGTCAGCGCCCAGATCATCCAGTACGACCTTCATCTGTTGCGCAACAAAACCAGCTGGTACTTCGTGAATGCCGTGAACACCCTGTGTGTTCTGTGCCGTTAATGCGGTAATCGCCGTCATCGCGAAACCGCCCAACGCGGTCACCGATTTGATATCCGCCTGAATACCAGCACCGCCTCCGCTGTCAGATCCAGCGATAATAAGCACGCGGCCATGCATTTGTGTCATGTTGGATTAAACCTCTGCTGAAATGGCGTCGCAGATGTCATCGACCACTTGGGTCACAAGGCCCAGGTCTTCGCCTTCTGCCATCACGCGGATCAGCGGCTCGGTCCCAGATTTTCTGATCAATACACGCCCTGTGCCGTTCAGGCGTTGTTCGCCACTGGTAATGGCGGACTTCACCGATGTGGCCTCTAAGGGCGTGCCCGTGGCATAGCGGACATTTTTCAATAATTGCGGCAAAGGCTTGAACATATCACAGACAACGCTGGCGGGGTCTTTGGTTCGAACCAACACTGCCAAGACCTGCAACGCGGCGATCAGGCCATCCCCTGTCGTCGCATAATCCCTAAACACCAAATGGCCAGATTGCTCGCCACCGAGATTAAACTTATTGGCGCGCATAGATTCGACAACGTATCTGTCGCCGACCGCAGTCCGCACTAAATCGACGCCTTGGTCTTTTAAAAATCTCTCAAGCCCCAAATTAGACATGACGGTTGCGACGACGCTACCACCTGCCAGTTTCCCAGCACCGTGCCAATCGCTCGCGATCAAGGCCATGATTTGATCGCCATCAATCACCTGTCCGTTTTCATCACAAACAATCAACCGATCCGCATCACCATCCAACGCGAGGCCGATATGAGCACCCGCAACGACGGTGGTTTCACAGACCGTATCAAGGCTGGTTGATCCGCAATCCTTATTTATGTTCTTACCATCTGGCGACACGCCGATAGGAACGATCTCGGCACCCAGTTCCCACAAAACCTGCGGGGCGACTTTATAAGCCGCACCATTCGCGCAATCGATGGCG
>Ga0209335_10005008_pt1 | contig 12349 bp, 12 predicted proteins | sample COG_09_FD_184753 | JGI IMG/M metagenome (GOLD analysis project Ga0209335, IMG submission 184753) | Pelagic Microbial community sample from North Sea - COGITO 998_met_09 (SPAdes) (version 2) | ecosystem: Environmental > Aquatic > Marine > Neritic zone/Coastal water | place: Helgoland, sampling...
CGCGAATGAAGAATCTGAGTTAGATTTATGAAAAACAGGCTAATCATTTTATTTTTCGTGTTAAGTGCTTATGGCCAAGCTCAGTATCATGATTTTGGATTTTGGACGGGGTTGTCTGCAGATAAAAAACTAGCGAAAGATTTATCGTTATCTACTAATATGCAAATGCGATTAGAAGAGAATTATTCTAGAATTGGTTCTGGTTTATTAGATTTTCAAATAGGCTACAAATTAAATAAGAAAGTCTCGTTTGGTTTTTCGTATCGATTTTCTCAAAAAAATGATTTCCGTACTTCTTGGGAAAGCAGACATAGAGCTCAACTTCGCTTAGTCTTGAAAAAGAAAATAAAACCTGTTACGTTGCAGTACAGAACCATTTATCAAGTAGGTTTTTCTGGTTTGTATAAACCAGAAAATTATTTTTTACCAAACATATATTGGAGAAATAAGGTCCAGATTAAACTAGATATTGATAAGAAAATTGAGCCTTATCTGGCTTCAGAGGTGTTGTATAATGTATCAAATAATTTTGGAATTGATGGCTACCGCATAGCCGTTGGAATTAATTGGGATTTGCCCAATAAAATGGAAGTGAAAACAGGCTATATGTTTCAACAAGAGCTGTATCAAGTTAATCCAGTTACGGAACACATTTTTGTATTAGGGTATTCTTTTAGCTTATAGCTAACTAAAAATATACCGAATAGAGATACCTGTAGCACCAAAAATTGGTCTAGGAGAAGGGTAAACATCAAAACCAGGCCTTACATCTATGCTTGCAGCTAAAGGGAAGTCGATTAGCTGGGTGAAGTTATATTCAAAACCAAATATTCCTTCCAATCCTGTGTAGCCAGATGATACAGTTGTCGATATCCCACTAAGGTCTGTTTTAGTTCGTTTAGCATAACCGATATTTGCTCCACCACCAAAAAACATATACAAGTTTTCAATATCAAATACATGAGAGATGTGGTATTCAACCAACAGAGAGGCGTGCGGCCCTTGAAAAGATCGAATCCCCACAATAGATTCTATTGCTATCTGTTCAAGTAGGAAGTACTTAGCCGTGCCAGCAGTTAAAAAACCAGCTCTAGCTCCAGCAGCGAAGTTATAAGGCGATGCAGGCTCTATTATTTGCCCAAAAGAACATAGAGATGATAATGTTATTGTTACAGCTAAAATGAGGCTTTTCATTTTTCTAAATTTTCCGCAAAGTAAGTTATAGAATATGCTTATCATGACAAACAGTAAATCAACTTATAAACACTTGTTGATTACTTTCAAAATTCTCAGCGACAAACAATTGTATTTTTGCATTAAATAAAACTCTAAACCATGAAATTTTTTATCGACACAGCAAACCTTGAACAAATTAAAGAAGCACAAGAATTAGGTGTTTTAGATGGAGTAACAACAAATCCATCCCTTATGGCGAAAGAGGGAATTGTAGGGCAAGATAACATTTTACAGCATTATCGTGAGATTTGTAATTTGGTTGACGATAAGGTAAGTGCAGAGGTTATCGCTACCGATTTTGAAGGAATGTTAAAGGAGGGTGAAATATTAGCAGCTTTAGACGATAAAATCGTTGTAAAAATTCCAATGATTAGAGATGGTATAAAAGCATTGAAGTACTTCTCAGATAAAGGAATTAGAACCAACTGTACATTAATATTTTCTTCTGGTCAAGCTCTAATTGCAGCAAAAGCAGGTGCAACTTATGTTTCTCCATTTATTGGAAGACTAGACGATGTTTCTACTGATGGCCTTAGGCTGATCGAAGAAATTCGATTGATTTATGACAACTACGGTTACGAAACAGAAATACTTGCAGCTTCTGTTCGGCACCCGATGCATATTATTAACTGTGCACAAATTGGTTCTGATGTAATGACAGGTCCATTAAGTGCGATTTTGGCATTGATTAATCACCCGCTAACCACTAATGGTTTAGCAACTTTTCTAGCAGATCATGCAAAAAGTCAAGAAGTTACAGCATAGTGCTACTAAAGATATATCCAGAAAATACTAATCAAAAGGAAATTCAGAAAGTAGTAGCTCACCTCAAAAAAGGCGGGCTATTTATTTTTCCTACCGATACTGTTTATTCTATCGGTTGCGATTTATCCAACAGTCGTGCTGTTGAAAAAATGGCTAGAATTAAAGGTGTTAAGTTGAAAGATGCCAACTTTTCTCTAATTTGCTATGACTTAAGCCACTTATCTGATTTCTGCAAACCGATGGATAATTCAGTTTTTAAGATGATGAAAAAAGCCCTTCCGGGAGCGTTTACATTTATTTTAAAAGCTAATAATAATGTTCCTAAACTTTTCAAGGCAAACAAAAAGACCATTGGAATTAGAGTGCCAGATAATAACATTATTCGTGAGGTGGTAAAAGAATTAGGTAATCCAGTAGTTTCCACCTCGGTGCACGATGATGACGAGGTAGTAGAATACACAACAGATCCAGAGCTAATTCATGAAAAATATGCAAACGACATCGACTTAGTGATAGATGGTGGTTACGGTAAAAATGTCGCCTCAACTGTTATTGATTGTACTGATGGTGAACCGGTAATTATTCGCCAAGGTCTTGGTTTGGTTGATTAGAATTTACTAATCGAATATGAACAATTTATGTTTCCGATTGTATATAAAGCTGTAAATAAGGTTAAAAATGATTCATCTTTGTGAACTTTAGAAATTGAAAAACATGTTAGGTAGAATTTTAACCTTTTTATTCATATTTATTATTTCTGTTTCATTTGCGCAAAATAAGTTTACAATTAGTGGCTATGTTACAGATGCTGAAACAGGAGAAGAGCTGCTTGGTGCACAAATTTTCGTTAAGGAATTAGGTACGGGTGGTATAACTAATATTTATGGATATTATTCATTAACAATACCACAAGGCAATTACACTGTAACATATTCATTTGTTGGATTTGCTCCCATAATTGAGACCATTGAACTTTCTCAGAATTTAAAGAAAGACATCGAGCTAGGTACAAATGCAGAAGTGCTTAAAGAGTTTGAAGTAGTTGGTGAATCTGAAAATAATAACGTAGAATCTATTGAAATGAGCGTTGTTAAAATGGAAATGGAAACTATTAAAAAAATACCTGCATTGATGGGGGAAGTTGATATATTGAGAGCTATAAAATTATTGCCAGGAGTTCAATCTGGAGGTGAGGGCTCAACTGGATTTTTTGTTCGCGGAGGGGGCTTGGATCAAAATCTAATATTGATCGATGGTGCCTCGGTTTACAATGCTTCGCATTTACTTGGGTTTTTTTCAGTTTTTAATGCAGATGCAATAAAGGGAGCGCAGCTTTATAAAGGGGGTATACCAGCTCAATATGGGGGAAGATTATCTTCGGTTTTAGATGTGCGAATGAAAGAAGGAAATCAAAAGAAGTTATCTGTTTCAGGTGGCATTGGTATCATATCGAGCCGCTTGACCATTGAAGCACCTATAATTAAAGACAGATGGTCGTTTATACTTTCTGGTAGAAGAACGTATATCGATGTTTTTACTCCACTTAGTCCCAGAGAAGAAATTCAAAATAGTGATTTATGGTTTTATGATTTAAACGGAAAAACAAGCTTTAAGATTAACGATAAAAACAGGGTGTTTGCTTCTTATTACTCAGGAAGAGATGCATTAGGTTTGAATAATTCATTTGGCATTACATGGGGAAATAAAACTGGAACAGTACGCTGGAATCATTTGTTTTCAGATAAACTTTTTTCTAACTTAACTTATATAAAAAGTAATTTTGATTATCAAATTGGTATACCTGAGGGCAACAATGCTTTTGAATGGAATTCTCGAGTGAAAAACAACTCACTTAAAAATGATTATACCTTCTATTTGAACACAAAGAATACCATAAAATTCGGATGGGAATCTACTTTTTATAAGCTTATCCCGGCAGAATTTTATCCAATTAATCCTGATAGTGAATTTGATTCTATTGCAATTGCCAACAAATACGCATGGGAAAACGCTATTTATATTTCTAACGAGATGAAAATTGGAAACCGATGGAGTTCACAATATGGTCTTCGATATTCAATCTTCTCAAATTCAACTCAATTTTACAATGAGAATAAGACAAACGTTACTTTAAAAAACGGAAAATTAGACTATAATCCAGATGGGTATTATAATCCAAGTGATACTGTATTAGTTTACGATGAAAACTATGAAGTAGCAGACACCAATGCATATCATGATAATTTTAATCTTTACAACAATTATCACGGCCCAGAGCCACGTATTTCGGTAAAATACAAGATTAATGATGTTAGCTCCATTAAAGCATCGTACAATAGAATGCGTCAATATTTACATTTGGCAACAAATACTTCGGGAGGAACTCCCATAGACATCTGGGTGGCCAGTAGTCCAAATATAAAACCTCAATTGGCAGATCAAGTTGCAATGGGATATTTTAAGAATTTCAAAAAAAATATGTTCGAAACTTCTGTCGAGGTTTATTACAAAAAAATGTATAATCAACTCGACTGGAAAGACCATGCCAATTTAATTTTTAATTCGAAATTAGATGGAGAAATAAGAATAGGAGAGGCCAAGTCTTATGGTTTAGAATTGTATGTTCATAAACAAAAAGGTAATTTAACAGGTTGGATAAGTTATACTTTGTCAAAAACGGTAAAAGTAACTCCTGCTATCAATAATGGAAATCCATATTTAGCAAATCATGATAGACGACACAATATTGCAATTGTTGCCTCTTATGATTTTTCAGACCGTTTAAATTTATCGGCTAATTGGGTTTATGTTACTGGAGCGCCAATGACAGTTCCTGTAGGGAAATATGAATATCAGGGGCAACTTGTAACAATTTATTCTGAGCGTAACGGAGGTAAAATGCCTGATTATCATCGTTTAGATTTCGCACTAACTTACGATCTTAAAAAGATAAAACAAAAGTATGAGCATGGCATTAATTTTTCTGTTTATAATGTTTATCGTAGAAAAAATCCTTACGCTATTAACTTCGTTCAAAACGAATCAAATCCGAATAAGTACGATGCAAAGTTGACGTACTTATTTGATATAGTTCCGTCAATAACATATAATTTTAAATTTTAATGAAGCAGCTCCAAAAAATTATTTTACTATCACTATCAGTGGCTTTATCAGGGTGTACAGAGGTAGTAGAATTTAATGTTGGGACCCAAAATCCAATTATTGTTGTCGATGGAGAAATAAATACATTGGCGATGGCTCATAGGGTTGAACTTACTTATAGTACAGACGTTTTTAATGACGATGCCGCTCCACCAGTTAAGGGCGCAAACGTTACAATTCAAGATGACAGATACACTCATATTTTAACAGAAATTGAACCTGGTATTTATGAAACTTTAGATACTGTTCGGGGATACGAAAGTCAAGATTATAAATTGTCGATAGAGAAAGATGGCAACTTTTATTCGGCTCAAGAAACGTTGAAACCTGTTGGGGATATTGATTGTGCTTTTTTAATTGCTGGAGACACATCAAGTTTGTTTTTAGGTGATGAATATTTAATTTTAATGTCGGCTCAGGAGCCAAAAGGACTAGGTGATTATTATCTCTGGAATTATTATGAAGATGGTATATTGATTTCTGATACTGTAACAGAGAAATGGTACGGTGACGATGAGTTTATTGATGGTTCTGATTTTGTAGGTGTTTTGGTTGTGTTGATTGATACTGAAAAAGTTGACCCATATAACAAAACAATGATGCTTGAAATGAAATCGATAAGTGAAGGGTACTATGATTATTTGTACGGTTTGCAGTTAGAAACATTTAGAGGTAGCCCATTTGATGGCCCGCCAGCTAATCCTCCTTCTAATATGTCTGAAGGCGCAATTGGGTTTTTTCGAGCAACAGATGTTTCTAGAAAAGACATGTGTGTAGTCCTCGACATTAACACGTTTGTTACCACCTGTGATCCGGGGTGTCAAGAAACAGCCCTCGAAATAATAGAGCTATAATTCAGTTTCATTGGGCTATTATTTTACATTTGGACTATGAAAAATATTATTATGTCTCTTTTTATTCTGGTTTCTACAGCAGTTTTTGGTCAACAAATACCAAATTCAGACTTTGAAAGTTGGGATGCTGTTTCTGCTGGAAATGGAGACAAGCCCTCCAGTTGGAACACCGTAAATTCATCTTTAGGTAGCTTAGGTTTTACAATAGGGAAAACTTGTGTGCAGACCGCAGATGCTCATGCAGGTAGTTATGCAATACAGTTAACCACTGTAGATCCACCAGCATTCCCTCTTAATAACCCAGATATAAATGGAGTAGCAGCTACTGGAGATATTCAAACTACCTCTCCTTATGGTGTAACTGGAGGTGTGTCTTTTACTGAAAAACCAGATAGTTTGGTAGGGTATTTTAAATATTCACAAGCAGGAAGCGATAGAGGAACAGTTGAGATGGTTTTAAAAAATGGGACAGAAGATACGATTGCTCACGCTCGATTTGTAACACCGAGCTCTTCGGTAAGTCAGTATACAAGGTTTTCGGTGCCTTTTAATTATAGAAATTCGAATACACCGTCCAAAGCGGTAAATCTTATTTCCAGCTCAGACGGTTTTAATGCAGTTGTTGGGAGCCAAATTTTTGTAGATGACCTAGAAGTCATTTATAATACAATTATTGCCGTAGCTGAAATAATAGAAACTCGGGTTGAGGTTTATTATGCGTCAAATAAATTATTTATTGATAACCCAGAACAAGAAAATATTGGTGATATTTTAGTTTATAATGCAGCTGGACAACATGTAAAGTCAATATCTATAGGCCATTTGTCAACTAAAAACCTACCTCAAGGATTTTATACCTATGTAATCCCTGCGGTTGGCATTACCGGAAAGTTTATCCGTTAAAAGCTAATAATTATCAGAGTTGTTTATCGAAAACAACAATGACATGATTATGCATGTCAATTTTATTTATCAAGATGAGTATGGTTCTTGTAAATTGAAAGTTGCTTAGCAGTGAATATTTGTGACCACTCACCAACCCATACCAACCACTTAGTAATTTTAGAATACGAAAAACTCAACAAATGCGTAGTATTGAGGTATATGGTGAATGTGAAAATATTAAGCATAAAAAAAGCCCCAAAAAGGGGCTTTTTAAAAGTGGCGGAGAATGAGAGATTCGAACTCTCGGTACCTTGCGGCACGCTAGTTTTCAAGACTAGTGCATTCGACCACTCTGCCAATTCTCCGCTGCAAAAATATAAATACATTTGAATTCCGAAATACTAAATGAACTTTTTTACAAAAAATAGATTTAAGCGTAAAACTGGTAATTTTATTAGCTTTGTAATTCACAAGAAAACGATGATGCGCGCCCTTCTATTTATTAGTCTTTTAGTGGTTTCTCAGCTGGCGAATGCAGAGAAGTTAAAAGCTTTTTTCTCGTATAAATCATTTTATTCTCCGGTGTCAGGTCCATATATAGAAACCTATATGTCGGTTATTGGCAATTCTGTAGAATACACGCAAAATGAAAATGGCAAATTTCAAGGAAAAATAGAAGTCACACTAGTGTTCAAAGACGGTGAAGAAATTATTAATTTTAAAAAGTACAATTTGCTTAGCCCCGAGGTAGAAGATACTTCATCTAGTTTTATGAATTTTGTTGATCAACAGCGCTTCTCATTGCCTAATAGTACTTATGAGCTTGAGATTCAAATAGCAGACATGAATTCTCAAGAATTGCCATTTATATCATACCAACCGATAGAGTTAAATTTCGGTACAGATTCAATTGCCATATCGGATATAGAGTTTGTAGAGTCATTTACAAAATCGGAAACGGAATCTATAATAACAAAAAGTGGATATGATGTTGTGCCTTATGTCTCTAATTTTTATCCGTCAAATATGGATAAAATTGGGTTTTACGCTGAGGTGTATAACACCAATAAAATATTGGGAGCTGGCGAGAAGTATCTTGTTAATTATTACATAGAATCTTATCAGACAAGCATGGTAATGGCGAGATATAAAAGGTTTGTCCGTCATGGTGCAACCCCCGTAAATGTTGTTTTAGGAGAGTTTGCAATCGATGAGCTTCCTTCAGGTAATTACCAATTGGTTGTGGAGGTGCGAGACAGGACTAACGAATTATTAAAAATTCGAAAAACATTTTTTCAGAGAAGTAATCCAGCAGCAGAAATGCGTGTAGCAGATCTACGTTCTATTATCGATTTAGGGTTTGTAGCGCAAATAACCAGTCAAGACACAATGGATATGTATGTAGCTAGTGTGTATCCAATTTCATCTCAATTGGAGCGAAATTTCGTTCGTAATCAACTAGAAAAGGACGGTACTTTAGAAATGAAGCAAAAGTTTTTTATAAGTTTTTGGCAGTCAAGAAATCCAATGAACCCGGAAAAATCATGGAACGATTATAAGTTGAAATTAAATACTGTTCAAGATATTTTTAAATCACCAATAGATTTTGGTTTCGAAACAGATAGGGGTAGAGTCTATTTACAATACGGTCCGCCAAATGTAATTTCTGAAAGGAAACAAGAACCTAATACTTATCCATACGAAATCTGGCATTATTATAAGACCGATAGAAGAACTAATATCAAATTTGTATTTTACTCTAAGGAGCTAGCAACTAATGATTTTGAGTTAATTCATTCAGATGCTTACGGAGAAGTTAATAATTATCGCTGGAAAATGATAATACAGAAACGCACAGAACCAGGGACGAACCCTGATCAGATGAACCCAGAAAATTCTTACGGTACGCGTACCGATGAATATTTCGATACTCCGAAATAAGGAAGTGGCAAAGGTTGCAGTTATTATTCTTAACTATAATGGGGTATTATTCCTCAAACAATTTTTGCCAGGTGTAATAAAGAACTCTGTAGGTTCAGAAATTTGGGTGGCAGATAACGCTTCTACCGATGATTCAATGCAATATTTAAGGGAGTATCATCCCGATGTAAATCGTATAGAGCTAGAAGAAAACACAGGGTATGCAGGTGGTTATTTTGAAGCTTTAGAAAGAATAAAAGCTGAGTACTACGTACTTCTAAATTCAGATGTTGAAGTGTCAGATAATTGGGTTCAACCTATTATTAAGTTAATGGATAATGATGAATCCATAGCAGCTTGCCAACCAAAGATTAAGAGCTACTCCGATAAGTCTCTTTTCGAGTACGCTGGTGCCTCAGGAGGTTTTATTGATAGGTATGGTTACCCATTCTGTAGGGGAAGAATCTTCGACACATTAGAAGAAGATAAAACCCAATACGATGATGCAATTGAAGTATTCTGGGCAACAGGAGCATGTTTGTTTCTTAGATCTAAAGCTTACCATGAGGTTGGCGGTCTCGATATTGACTTTTTCGCTCATATGGAAGAAATTGACCTTTGCTGGCGATTAAAGAACAGAGGTTATAAGATAATGTGTGAACCAAAATCAATAGTTTATCATGTTGGTGGTGGTACATTACAAAAATCTAACCCTAAGAAAACGTACTTAAATTTTAGAAATAGTCTTTTTACGTTGGCGAAAAATCATCCAAAAAAAGGACTTGTTTCAGTATTGATATTTAGATTATTACTTGATGGTTTAGCAGGGATTAAGTTCTTAATTAGCTTCGAATTTGCTAATATATGGGCAATTCTTAAAGCTCATTTTAGTTTTTATCGCTCGTATTCAATAACTTACAAGAAGAGGCAAAATCAAGACTTTAGTTCACCGCTGCATGTTTATCAAGCTTCAATTGTATTTCAGTATTACCTTAAGGGAAAGAAAAATTTTAATGATCTTACTAAATTATGGAGTTAATAGAGAGAATTAAAGAACGCTATGGGTATATCTTTGAAGATGACCTACTAAAGGAAATCACAACAATATCTCGACTTCGGAAAGTGAAGGAAGGCGATGTGCTTATAGATATTGGCGAACAAATTCAGTTAATGCCACTATTGCTGCAAGGAGTAATCAAAGTAATGCGAGAAGATAAAGAAGGGGATGAGCTTCTGCTTTATTTTCTAGAACATGGAGATACCTGCACAATGACATTAACTTGCTCTATGGGAGGTCTCAAGAGCGAAATCAGGACCATAGCAGAGACCGATGCTGAAATGTTATTGGTGCCAGTAGTAAAAATGGAAGAATGGCTCATTAAGTATAAATCCTGGAGAGGATATGTACTCGAAAGTTATAACAACCGTATGCTGGAAATGCTAGAAACAATTGATTCTCTGGCGTTTATAAAAATGGACGAACGGTTATATAAATTCCTTACAGATTCTGTTAAATTGCATGGTTCAACTACAATAAGTAAAACCCATCAAGACATTGCTCATGAACTGCATACTAGTAGAGTTGTAGTTTCTCGATTACTTAAAACACTTGAAAAAAACGGAAAAATAAAACTTCACAGAAATAGAATTGAAGTACTCGGTTTTTAGGGTACCATATGTTACTGCTACAACTAATTTACTCTGTTAACTTTGTACCTAAGTTTTACGAATGTTAAAAAGCCTTATACCTATATTATCTTGGTTGCCTTCGTATAAGAAGGAATATTTCAGAGGCGATTTTTTTGCTGGAATCACTGTGGGTATTATGCTTATTCCGCAAGGAATGGCATACGCATTGATTGCTGGATTGCCTCCAGTATACGGCCTTTATGCAGCTCTAATTCCACAAGTAATATATGCGATTTTTGGAACATCTAGGCAGCTTGCCATTGGTCCGGTGGCCATGGACTCTCTTCTAGTTGCGGCTGGCTTAACTACTATCGCTATTGCAGGTTCAGATCATTACATTGAAATGGCGGTGCTGCTTGCTTTCATGATGGGAACAATTCAATTATTGTTCGGAGTGTTCCGACTAGGATTTTTGGTTAATTTCTTGTCAAAGCCTGTTATCAGTGGTTTTACTTCTGCTGCAGCCATAATAATCGGATTAAATCAACTAAAATATATAGTAGGAATTGATATTGTTAGAAGTAATCATGCTCATGAAATTTTGATAGATATGTTTTCAAAAATTTCAGGGGTTCATTTAACTACGTTTCTAATTGGTTTATCAGGAATTGGTTTGATTTTGGCATTAAAAAAAATAAATAACAAAATACCAGCAGCATTGGCAGTAGTTGTTGTAAGTATACTCATGGTTAAATTTTTCAATCTTTCCAGTACTGGTATAAGTATAGTGGGTGATATTCCAGAAGGACTCCCTGAATTTAGGTTACCAAATTTTAATAATCAGCCTCTAAATGAACTCATATCAATTTCAGTAACACTAGCATTAATTGCTTTCATGGAGGCGATATCTATAGGGAAAGCAATTGAAGAAAAGCATGGTGAAAATAAGATCAGAGCTAATCAAGAATTAGTCGCACTTGGTTTGGCTAATATTGGCGGAGCATTATTCCAATCTTATCCATCTACAGGAGGTTTTTCACGTTCAGCAGTTAATGATCAAGCCGGAGCTAAAACAGGAGTAGCAGCTATGATAAGTGCCTTGGTCGTTGGGTCAACTTTGCTTTTTATTACCTCCTGGTTTTATTATTTACCTAAAGCGGTTTTGGCATCAATAATAATGGTAGCGGTATTCGGTTTAATTGATTTTAAATTTCCAAAGAAGTTATGGAATTATAAACGTGATGATCTGCTGTTGCTCGTTGTTACTTTTGTTGTCACGCTTACAGTAGGCATAAAAGATGGAATTATAGTCGGAGTAATGCTGTCTTTAGGAATGCTAATTTTTAGAAGTGCTCGTCCGCATATTGCCGAGTTAGGAAACTTTAAGGGGACAAAATATTTTAGAAACATCAACAGATTTAAGGATGTCGAGCAATTAGAAGATGTTTTGATTTTTAGATTTGACGGGCAATTATACTTTGCTAACAGTAATTATTTTCGAGACAATTTATTTGAAATGGTTGAGAAGAAAGGAGATAAACTTAAACTTGTTATTTTGGATGCCGAAGCCATTAATCACCTAGATTCTAGTGCTGTTAATATGTTATATAGAGTGATAACTGAACTTAGAGCTAGAGGAATAAAATTCAGCATGGCGGATGTAATTGGGCCAGTTCGTGACGTGATTGTGAAAAGTGAATTAATCAATCTGATTGGTAAAAATAGCTTGTTTATTAGAACAGCTGATGCATTAGATTTTTATAGAGGGAACGAAATTAGTGACGAAAACGAGCAATATAAATTTAAAGACATTGCAAATCAGAGCGATAGAAATCTGTAACTTTGGTTACAGTGTAAATGAAACGTTGACCTTAATTTTGGGTAATAATTAGTAGAAG
>Ga0209335_10005018_pt1 | contig 12330 bp, 9 predicted proteins | sample COG_09_FD_184753 | JGI IMG/M metagenome (GOLD analysis project Ga0209335, IMG submission 184753) | Pelagic Microbial community sample from North Sea - COGITO 998_met_09 (SPAdes) (version 2) | ecosystem: Environmental > Aquatic > Marine > Neritic zone/Coastal water | place: Helgoland, sampling...
CCTGTGCGACAGGCCCTAGCCACTCGACACGCCGCAGCAACCGCACGCGCACGTGGGGCGGTAGCTGCAGGGCTGCGAGGTCAGCACGCGATAGACGCGGACCAAAACGCTGGGTATTTGACGCAACAGGTGACTGCCACGGCCCGGGTCCCCACACCCGCGCCCAGTCGTCCGCCGTTTTGTGACCAAGCGTACACGCCCACGCCGATATCGACGTGACGGGTGCAGGCAAAAACCATCGACCACGTACATGGGCGAGACGCTGCACCGGTTCCGTATCCCACGGCTCAGGCAGCGGATGACACAGTTGGCGATGGCATAGCTTCTCCAGCTTATGCTGCCAGTTCTCCACGCCATCGGGCCCAATCGCGGCACGGGCCCGAGACGGCAGGTCGGCGGTACCAGAAGCGGTAGCCGCTGAGAGGCCATAAAACTTCACCGCCAGCTCGGCATGGACCAACTGCCCATCGCCATCGCGCCAGAGGGCGTCGAGTTCCCCCAACTGTTGCTTGCCCGCCGACTTAGGCGCGCCCGCAGCAGGCGTTGCGAAAATAGGAACCCCGCTGGCGAGCCACTGCACAGCAGGGCTGTTTTGCATAAAGAAGTTAAACAGCGCCTCGGCCATGCGGCCCAAGCGCGGTGGCGGGGTGTCATGGCGATAAAAGTCGGTGACCGCCACGGCCCCTTTAGGGGTCAGGGCGCCATAAAAGGCAGCTAGCAATGCATCGGGGTGCTCGGCTTGCGCGCACAACCACGCTTGGACTGACGGCGCTTGCGCCGGTGTCCACAACGGCAGGCAGAAGAGGTCCGCCGCATCGTCTGCTTGCCAAGGCCAAAACGGCGGTGCGTTTAACAACCACCACAGGTCACGCCAAGCTTGTGGCGCCGCCGTCCACGCGGCACCGCTTAGCCCGGAGCGCTGTCGCTCATCGGTATCGTGATCGGCGTGCCCCGCGCTCACCGCAGGTCAGGTCTGCCCCGTGCGGGCATCGACCTCAAACAAAGCAAGACACAGGTCCGCCCAGGCCTTGGGCTTTTCAGATGCGCTGCGCAACATCGCCGCAAGCGGGTAGGTCACGACAACCGCCGGCTCACCGGCCAGTGGGCTGGGGTGCACCTGCCCTCTTAGTTGGCCCAGCGCACGCCCTTGGGTACGGGCGCTGTCAAGTAACGCCTGTGCCGCCGGCAGTCCCATGGCCACCACCATGTGCGGCTGTAACCACTGGATTTGCTGCTGCAAATAAGGGGCGCATTGGGCAATGTCTTCGGCAATAGGCGCAGCGCCCGGCGCGGCACGGCATTTGGTGAGCGAGGTCATAAAAACCTCCTCCGCTGTCAGCCCCATCGCCTGATAAATCGCCTGGAAAAGTGTGAACTCGTCGACGCCAACGGGTTGCTGATTCCGCTCTGTAGAGGGCATGTGGTCGACCACGAACAACCACTTGGCCGTCGGCGATCCCCAGCCCGCTAGCGTGCCACTGCGGCCCTCACACAGGGCACAGGATTCACAGGTTTGAAGACGCTCATCTAAGGTCTCCCAACGCAGGTCATCTACACGCACAGGTACGCGGGCGATGCGTTCAACGCGTTCTGGCTCAGGGACGCGCGTAGGCTCCAAGGCGGTGACCGTAGTACGTAGCGGGGGCGCGGAAGATCGCGCGGTGGTCACCGTGGGGGATGGTGGCGCGGATGCAATCGGTGTCGGCTCGGGCGCAGGTGCAGGTGCAGGAGCAGATGCATGTGCAGGTGCAGATGCATGTGCAGGTGCACTGGGCCAAGACCACTGAATGCCCATGGCCTTCAGCATGGCCCGGGCGCGCCTATCCAACTGCAAGGTGTCTTGCATCAGCGGCGGTGTTGACGCCTCGTCTTTATCGTTTTCGCTTGGCAAGGGATCCTTCATGACAATGGCTTTATTTTTCCGTTTGCTGGGGGATTGGCGCATCGGTGTCACCCACCGTCCAATGGGTTAGCGCTAACTGCATCACCACGGCGTCCTCGCGGCGGGTGCCATCTAGAGGATAGTAACCTTTACGATGCCCAACGGTGGTGAAGCCCAAGCGCTCGTAGAGACCTTTCGCCCCGGTATTGCCCTCACGGACCTCCAGCAACAGCCGCTCAGCAGACAGGCCTTGCGACCAAACAGCCAGCGATGACAGCATGAGCGACGCCCAGCCTTGGCGCCGGTGCGCGGGTGCCACCGTGATGTTGAGCAGGTGCACTTCATCCACCCCTTGCAGGGCGACAAAGTAGCCCAAAATGTAGGCACCACTCTCGTGCTGCCATCCGCTGACCTCGCCAGGTAGCGGCGTGCTCAATAAAAGCTGCGCGTGGTTTAAGTGGTGTACCGCATCCATGAGGTTACCCGGCGTCCAAGGATGGCTGTAAGCGGCCTTTTCGAGCTCGGACACGATAGCCACGTCGCTCACCTGCATCGGTGCAAAACGCACCTGACGATCCAAGGGCATGCTCATGGCTGCAGCGGGTCTTTGGCAGCCTGCACGGCCTTCAGGTGCAATCGCTCAGCGGTCGTTTGCGCCACCTTATCGCGCACATACAACGGCACGGCATCTGACGCAGCAACCGCCGCACCACTGGCCCACAAAGCGGGCGACAGGTGCAACAATGCGGCTGCGGTGGGCATGGCGTCCTGCCACATCTCAAACCCGGGCGCATCAACCCACTGTGCGCCGTACGCCGCATAGGCGTTACCCACCACGTGACCGCGCTCACGGTCTGCCACCCACGCCTTTAGCGCCGTCGGCGTCAGCAATACCGGCGCTTGGGTGCAGGCAGGCACCGCCGTCGGCGTCAGCGCCGACGTAAACACATAACGCGCCACGTACACCTCGCCCATACGCGCGTCCATCACCGCCGTCCATGGCCCCGCTAAGGCCGTTGCGCTGACGTCACCGCGCGCCGCCGCTGCGAGGCGTGCGGCCTGTGCAACCGCCAGCAAGGTGTTCACCGGGATCACCGGAACACCACCCGGCCGCAGCGATGCCGCCAAGCCCTGCGTGACCGCGCATGCCGTGCGCAGGCCTGTGAACGCACCCGGGCCTTGGCCAAAGGCGATGGCATCCACCTGCGAGAGTGCAATGCCCGCATCAGCTAGCAGCGCTTGTATGGCAGCGACCATGCCTGCCGAGGCCTTTGCACCGCTCTCGCCACTGAACGCCCAGACATCCCACGTCGCGGCGTCCACGGAGCCGTGCGTCGTGGCGACGGCCAGCGACAACTGGTCGGTGCTGGTATCCATGGCCAGAATGTGGCGAAAGAAAGGAGTCTGCGAAAAATTCGACATCGAAGAGGTTGGGAGCGTCCAACGGACAACCCCCTATTGTCGCCCAGCCCCCGCAGGCACATGCCCCAAAGGGTTAGGACTTGATTTAGCATGGGGGCACGACTAAAAGCCCGCGCTCGTTGCGTTGGTTACCTGGTTACCACTACGCCCTCACATTATGTTTCGCTATCGCACTTGGCTGCTCGCATTGACGTTTTTTAGCAGCCTCTCGTCACCGGCGCTTGCCGGCATACAGAGCACACTGCCCGTCACTGTGAGCGCATTCTTGAAGACCGTTTCCGTGCCAGAGAGTGCACTGAGCGCCACGATCTTGCCCGTGGGCAACCGCACGTCGCCACTGCTCACCTGGCAAAGTGATGTGCCACGTAACCCAGCATCGGTCGCCAAGCTGTTGACGACCATTGCGGCCTTAGACACCTTGGGCGGCGACTTCACCTGGTTTACCGACTTCTACTACACCGGGTACATCGCGGGTGATACCTTGCATGGCAACTTGCATATTCGCGGCGGTGGCGACCCAAAATTTGTCATTGAGCGCATACAAGAAACCATGAACACCCTGCGCGCCCGGGGCATCAAGACAGTGAAGGGCAATATGGTTTTGGATAACTCGGCCTTTGACTTGCCCCGCTTGCCGGTTGGCGAGTTTGATGGCGAGGTACTGCGCCCGTATAACGTGCAGCCAGACGCGTTGATGGTGAACTTTAAGTCCGTCATCTTAAAGTTCACGCCCGACCGCAAGCGCGGCGTCGCACACGTTGCAGTTGAGCCACCCATGGCAGGCCTGCGCGTGCCCAGCAAGGTGCCCCTGCGGCGTGGCCGTTGTGGCGATTGGCGCACCGGCTTGCGCGGCACGTTTATGCAAGCTGCGCGCTACCAGTTTCGCGGCACCTATCCAAGCGCTTGCGGTGAACGGTCGTGGCCTATTGCCTACATTGCGCCGGATCAATATGCATCAAAAGCGTTGCTGGGCATTTGGCAATCGCTTGGCGGCAAAGTCTCGGGCAAGGTCATCAGCGGTCCCGTTCCATCGCACGCACAACTGCTCTACCGTGCGCCGTCGCTGCCTCTGCGCAGCATCATCGCAGACGTGAACAAAATGAGTAACAACATGATGGCGCAACAGGTGTTCCTAACGCTTGCGATGACACCCAACCAGCCCGCAACCATCGAAAAAGCGCGCGCGCGCATACTCGCGTGGTGGGAGCGCGCTTTGGGCAGCGAGATGGCAAAGCCCGTAATTGACAATGGCTCTGGCCTGTCGCGTGACGGGCGTATCAGCGCCGACGCCTTAATTGCGCTGCTGCAACATGCCGCCCAAAACCAAGACTTCACAGACTTCTACGAGTCGTTGGGCATCGCCGGCATTGACGGCACCGTGCGCAACATGGGGCGCGATGGCACCACCCCCTTATCGATTGGCAATGCACACCTCAAGACAGGTTCGCTCAAAGATGTGACCGCCCTTGCCGGCTATGTGACAGGCGTTAGTGGCCAGCGTTATGCCATTGCCGCGATGATCAACCACGATGATGCGCCCAAAGCACGTGGTGCCCTCTACCGCTTGGTGGAGTGGGCAGCGCAGCACTAACGTACAACGCGGGCTACCGCGTCCTCAGACCGGGGTACTGGCGCGCTGCAAACGGTCTCGCACACCATCCCACAGCAAGCCCTCTGGTGGAGCTTCCACCCAGATATGCGCCGCATTGATCGCGTCTAGGGCGCGCAATGCTGAGAACAAGTCGTGGGCGCAGGCGTGGGCATCGCGAGGCATCTCGCGTCGTGGCATGTCAGGCGATAGACGCTGTAAAACCGCTGACGACGCATACACCGCGTGCACCCCGTGCCCACCCTGCGCCGATATGGCCGACAACAACGCGTCTGCCGCGCACACGTGCACCTGCGCATTCGGCGCGTAGTGCGATGCCAGCGAGCCCGACACCTGAGGTGAGTGGCTTTGTACACCCAACACGCGCAGGCCTGTGACCGCGCTGATTTGTTCAGATGTCACGATGCCAGGGCGCAGCAATACAGGCCATTCGCCGCAGACATCCACGATAGTGGACTCGATGCCGACCTCGCAATCACCGCCATCCACCACCAACAGCTCGGTGTCATCCAGCGTGTCGGCAAACTCGCTCATGACATGCGCCGCTGTGGTGGGACTCACACGGCCAAAGCGATTGGCACTGGGTGCGGCCACTCCCCAGACGCCCACACCATGGGCCGCTTGCAACACGGCTTGCGCTACGGGGTGGGCGGGGCAACGCAGACCAATCGTGGCCTGACCGCCCGCCGCCGCATGACAGACCTCGGGAAGGCGTGGCAGTATCAGCGTTAACGGTCCCGGCCAAAACGCATCGATCAGTGGCCACGCCATATCGGGCACCTGTGGCGATAGCTGTGAAAGCGCGCGCTGCCAAGCTACCCGCGATGCCTGCGCCGCCACATGGACAATCAAAGGGTGGTTGGCTGGGCGACCTTTGGCCGCGAATATACGCGCCACCGCTGCGGGGTTGTTGGCGTCAGCGGCCAAGCCGTAAACGGTTTCTGTGGGCAAGCCCAGCAGGTGTCCCGCAGCAAGCACGCTAGCCGCTTGCTGTGCGGTTGAAGGGCTGCTAGATGCGATGTAGCGCGCCATAAGGGTCTCCGGGTAGGCCGCTAAACGCGCTCGCGTTCAGTGCCACAGACCCAAAATAGACTGCACCTCTTGGGCGACGCCACGGGCGTCCTCGATGCGAGTCGCCGTGATGGTGATGTGCCCCATCTTGCGTCCCTTACGCGCCTCTAACTTGCCATACAAATGCAAATGGACGCCAGGCAACGCCAACACCTGGTCCCATTCGGGCGTGCGCAACTCGCCGGAGTTAAACCAAATATCCCCCAGCAAATTCAGCATCACCGCAGGTGCCAGCAGGCGCGGTTGTACCAACGGCAACCCGGCCAAGGTACGCACTTGCAACGAAAATTGCGACACATCGCAGGCCTCAATACTGTAGTGGCCGCTGTTATGGGGTCGTGGCGCTATCTCGTTAACCACCAAGCCCGGCTTTCCGTCATCGCCTGTGACGACAAAAAACTCCACACACAGCACGCCGACATAGCCGAGCTCCCGTGCGATTTTTTTGGCAGCATCAACGGCTCGCGCGGTTAAATCCGGGGCCAAATTACCGTCAAACACCTCGGTGCGCGCCAAGATGCCCTCGACGTGGGTATTGAGCTGAACGGGTAAGTTCACGCAATCGCCTTGGCGCGACCGTGCAACCAATACCGAGCATTCGGCGATCAAGGGCATGCGCTTTTCCAACACGCAGGGGACTTGTTGCAACGCTTGCCAAGCACTGGCCAACGCCTCCGCGGACGCCACACCCAACTGGCCTTTGCCGTCGTAGCCCATACGCGCTGTTTTCAAAATGGCGGGAAACAACGCGTCAGGCACTCGGGCTAAATCGCTGTCAGTCGTGAGCACCGCGTAGGGCACTGGCCCCACACCACTGCTCGCGGCGCTGGCTTGAAAGTGGGCTTTCTCCACAACCCGATCTTGGGCGACAGCAACGGCATGGGCCTGCGGTGAGACCGGCGTCGTTTTCGCAAGCGTTTCTAAGGTGTGCGCGGGCACGTTTTCAAACTCTGTGGTCACCGCATCGCAGACCCGTGACATGGCGGCCAAGGCTTGCGCATCGTCGTAGCCAGCCTGAAAGTGGTGGTGGCTTACCAAGCCCGCCGGGCTGTTGGCATCGGGGTCTAAGACAGCCGTTCGGTAGCCCATGCGTTGTGCCGCTTGCACAAACATAAAGCCCAACTGGCCACCGCCCAAAACCCCCAAGGTCGCGGGGCGGCCTTCGGTAGCTGCGAACGCGGGTAACAAAACGAAGTGGTCTGGGTTAGGCGGCATGCGAAAGGGGGTGGGGAACAGCGGAGAGTTGGAAGATAGCACGCAAGCGACGTGGCGTTAGCAAGGCGGGCGCCTAGGCGCTGGGCGGCAGGGTCATGGCCGTCGCCAACGCGGTTTGTTTGTCGCGGAATGTCTTCAAAGCATCGGCCATCGCGGGTTGATGCACCGCCAACATGGCCACGGCGAATAGCGCGGCGTTGGCTGCACCCGCCGCCCCGATGGCAAACGTAGCGACCGGAATACCTTTAGGCATTTGCACAATGCTGTGCAGGGAGTCAACACCACTTAAATGTTTGGACGCTACGGGAACCCCCAGAATGGGCACCGTGGTCTTGGCAGCCAACATGCCGGGCAAATGGGCCGCGCCGCCCGCGCCCGCGATGATGGCTTGCAGGCCACGCGCCGCGGCCTCGTCCGCGTAGGCAAACATCGCGTCGGGCATGCGGTGTGCAGAAATGACCTTGGCCTCGAAACCGACGCCAAATTCTGTCAAGATATCCGTGGCATGCACCATGGTGTCCCAGTCACTGCTAGACCCCATCACAACGCCCACCTGAATTGTTTGCATGCCAACTCCGTTAAAGTTGTAATTTTACGACCCGTCCCCAAGTAACTGACGTGTATTGCCAACGAAACCATACCGCGAGCCATTGAATGATTGAAGTAACCATTGCCAATTTCGAAGCCGAAGTCATCGAGGCATCCAAAACCACGCCTGTTTTAGTGGATTTTTGGGCCCCTTGGTGTGGTCCCTGTAAGACCCTGGGGCCCCTGCTTGAGCGGGTTGAGACCGATTACGCTGGACGCTTCAAGCTGGTAAAAATTGACTCTGACCAAGAACAACAGCTGGCCGGGGCCTTCGGCATCCGAAGCATCCCAACGTGCGTCTTACTCATGAATGGGCAGCCGGTGGACGGCTTCACGGGCGCCATTCCCGAAGGGGAAATCAAGGCGTTTTTGGACAAGCATCTCCCCGCGGGCGAGCCCGAAGCAGAGGCCGCCCCAGAAGAAGACCTGCCCCCAGCGTCAGAGGAAGACGCACTCGCTGCGCTGGCGCAGGCTGCCGTGGCCGAGCCCAACAACGATGACGCCCAGTTTGCCTACATCCGCGCCCTGTTGCTGATGGACAACCTCGCCCAAGCCAAGGCCGTGTTTGAGCCACATAAAACCAAGGCTTTGGCGGTACAGCGCTTGGCCTCAATCGCTTTGTGGCTAGAGATTCTCGAGGGCACGCCTGCCGACGAGGCGAGCTTGCGTGCCCACATTGACGCCAACAAGCGTGATTTTGCCAGCCGCTACGCCTTGGCTCAGCAAGCGGTGCGCGCGGGTCGCTGGACGGACGCGATGGATGAATTGCTAGAAATTTTGATGCGTGACAAGTCATGGGAAGACGAGCGGGCACGACGCCTCTTTGTCGCCGTGCTCGACATCATCACGCCCGAGCCGCCAAAGGTCGCTGAGGGGCAAACACCACCGGAAGACCCGATAGTGGTGCGCTACCGACGCCGCTTGAGCAGCGTTGTACTGAGCTAGCACCCAACCACTGCGCGGGTGCGGCACGCTCAGGCCAATAGCTGGCTGAGCGCCTCTTGGTATTTGGCACCGGTTTGCGCGATCACGTCGGCTGGCAAATCCGGCGCTGGTGCTGTTTTGTCCCAAGGCACGCCCTGTCGCTGGGCGGTGCCTAGCCAATCGCGCAAAAACTGCTTGTCGTAGCTCGGTGGGTTGCTGCCCAAGGTGTATTGGTCTGCAGGCCAGTAGCGTGATGAGTCGGGCGTGAGCACCTCATCCATCAACACCAACTGGTCATCGCTATCCAGCCCAAACTCGAACTTGGTGTCCGCAATGATGATGCCTTTGCTTAGCGCAATCGCGGCGGCGGCATCGTACAGTTGCAAGCTGATATCGCGAATTTTCACGGCCAAGGGCTCTCCGATCATCGCCACGGTTTGCTCAAAGCTGATGTTCTCGTCGTGCGCCCCCATCTCCGCTTTCGCAGCTGGGGTGAAAATGGGCTCAGGCAGTTTGGCCGCGTTGACCAGCCCTGCCGGCAAAGGCACGCCGCAGACCGACTGCGTTGCTTGATAGGCCTCCCAACCACTGCCTGCCAAGTAGCCACGCACAACGGCCTCAACCGGTATGGGGCGCAAGCGCTTGACCAGCATGGCGCGGTTTTGCACCAAGGGTTTGTCGACGTCGGTGACGACTGACAAGGGGTCATCACCGGTCAGGTGGTTGGGACAAATATCATGCAACTGATCGAACCAAAACAAGGCCATCTGCGTCAGCAACGCCCCTTTGCCGGGGATCGGTTGCGTCATGATCACGTCATAAGCACTGATACGGTCGCTGGCCACCATCAAAATACGGTCATCGCCCACCGCGTAGTTATCACGAACCTTGCCTCTCGCCAAAAGCGGCAGAGACGTTAACGTAGAGGTGTGCTGGGCATTAGCGGGTAGTGACATGGCGGACAAGGCTTGGCGGCGGGTTAGGCGATGCAAACGCATCGTCATCGGTTAATCGGAACACCGGGTATTTAAACCGAAACGGTAGGGACTCTCTGGAATTGAGAGGGAATGAGGCAACAAAAAAGCGCGACAGGTTGACCACCCGTCACGCTTTTAAAGACAGCTAACGCAATTTACGCGACGACTTGCGCTAACTGCCCAGCGGCATACTGTCCCGCGACGACGGACAAGGTGTCACCCTTGATTTTAGCGCCCTGACCCTCGCAGCCAAACTCCACGTAACGCTGCTTGCAAATAGCTTGCGCCGCGGCGCGGGCGGGCTTCAACCACTCGCGGGCATCGAACTTCTCTGGGTTTTCATGAAGGAACTTGCGCACGGCACCCGTCATGGCCAAGCGGATATCGGTGTCAATGTTGATCTTGCGCACGCCAAACCGGATGGCCTCTTGAATCTCCTCGACGGGCACACCGTAGGTCTCCTTCATGTTGCCGCCGTAGGTTCGGATGATTTCCAACAGCTCTTGCGGGACACTTGACGAGCCGTGCATCACCAAATGCGTGTTGGGGATGCGTGCATGAATGTCTTTCACACGGCTAATCGCCAAGATGTCACCTGTGGGCTTGCGCGTGAATTTATAGGCGCCGTGGCTGGTGCCAATGGCAATCGCCAACGCATCCAATTGGGTGGACTTTACGAAGTCAGCGGCCTGCTCAGGATCAGTCAACATATCCGCCATTTCGAGCTTGCCAACGGCCCCAATGCCGTCCTCTTCACCGGCCTCACCCGTTTCTAGTGAGCCCAAGCAACCCAGCTCGCCCTCGACCGTGACGCCCACGCGGTGCGCCAACGCAACCACACGGCGCGTTACGTCTACGTTGTACTCGAAGGAGGCGGGGGTCTTCCCGTCCTCCTCTAGCGAGCCGTCCATCATGACCGACGAAAACCCCAGATCAATCGCGCCTTGGCAAATCGCCGGGCTTTGGCCGTGGTCTTGGTGCATGACCAAGGGAATATGAGGGTAGGCCTCCACTGCCGCTTGGATCAGATGCTTGATAAAGCTCTCGCCGGCGTACTTGCGCGCGCCAGCGCTGGCTTGCAAAATCACGGGCGCGCCGACCTCGTCTGCGGCGGCCATGACCGCTTGCACCTGCTCAAGATTGTTCACGTTGAAGGCAGGGATGCCATAACCATTGGCTGCTGCGTGATCGAGTAACTCACGCATTGAGACGAGCGCCATCGGGGTGTCCTTTGTAAAAATGATTGGTAACCGGCTGGTAACTTCGCCGGCGAATACCATCAATTGTAGCCAAAACCCCGAAGGCTCAATCTACCCGCTCCTCTGTAGCCCTCTCATTTAGACCTACTAGACACCGAAACCGCGATGTAACTCGGCTCTGGGCGAGCGGTCTAGGCCGCGACTTACTTAACGCGGCAAATTTTCAACAAATTGGTGCCCCCTGGCTCTCCCAAGGGTTCTCCGCAGGTAATGGCGTAGATGTCACCACTTTGCACAATGCCGCGCTTGATCAAGTGGCGCTCCGCATCCAGCAACGCCGCATCGCGGTCGGTACTGTTGTCCATAAGCAGTGGGCGCACGTTCCGGTACATCGCCATGCGCCGCTGTGTTGCCAAGCGCGTCGTTAGCGCATAAATGGGCATGTGCATATCGAATCGGCTCATCCAGAGTGCGGTTGAGCCGGAGTCCGTCATGGCCACAATGGCTTTCGCCCCGCAGTGATGGGCGGTAAACAGCGCACCCATCGCGATGCTCTGGTCAACGCGGCGAAAGCTTTTGTTGGTCGTGGTGAGGTTCAACTCCGCCTCGTTCGCCTCTTCAGCCGCCAAACAAATAGCCGCCATCTGGCGCACCGTTTCTAGCGGGTACTTACCGGCAGCCGTCTCGGCACTGAGCATCACCGCATCGGTACCATCGAGCACCGCGTTCGCAACGTCACTCACCTCGGCTCGCGTCGGGACGGGCGCCAAGATCATGGACTCCATCATTTGGGTCGCCGTGATCGCCACTTTGTCTAACTCGTGGGCCATGCGAATCATGCGCTTTTGCAAAGCGGGCACGGCCGCATTGCCGACCTCTACGGCCAAGTCGCCTCGGGCCACCATGATGCCGTCGCTGGCCTTCAAGATACTCGCCAAATGGGGAATCGCCTCTGCACGCTCAATTTTGGCAATCAAACTGGCTTTGTGCTTAAACGGCTCCCCAGCCACGTTACACAACTGGCGTGCCAGCTCCATGTCGGTGGCGCTCTGCGGAAAGCTCACCGCCACATAGTCAGCCCGCAGGCTCATGGCGGTCTTAATGTCATCCATGTCTTTGGCCGTCAACGCAGGCGCAGAAAGTCCACCGCCCTGTTTGTTGATGCCCTTGTTGTTAGACAGTTCGCCGCCCACCACCACCTTGGTGTGGACCTGCTCACCGCGCACAGCCGTCACATTCAAAACGATCAAGCCATCGTTGAGCAGCAAGACATCACCGGCCTTTACGTCACGCGGCAACTCTTTGTAATCTAGGCCGACCGCATCGACATCACCGAGCTCCGTACGATCACCATCTAGGACGAATGCCGCCCCTTCAAGCAGTTCGATCTTGCCTTTGGCAAACTTACCAACGCGGATTTTGGGCCCTTGCAGGTCGGCCATG
>Ga0209335_10005025_pt1 | contig 12320 bp, 9 predicted proteins | sample COG_09_FD_184753 | JGI IMG/M metagenome (GOLD analysis project Ga0209335, IMG submission 184753) | Pelagic Microbial community sample from North Sea - COGITO 998_met_09 (SPAdes) (version 2) | ecosystem: Environmental > Aquatic > Marine > Neritic zone/Coastal water | place: Helgoland, sampling...
CTCGCCAATGGAAAAATTTTTGCAGTCGGTAGCGAGCGGATTTATTGTCTGAATGCGAATACCGGCAAACCCGTGTGGGACCAGGCTCTGCCGACCCGTGAGATTGCCAGCTCGATACTAGTCCATAAAAAGAGTGTAATTTTACTAGCGGGAAACTTACGGGCATACGATCAGGAGAACGGGAAATTATTGTGGGAGAACAAAAAAGTTTCAGGAAAAGCAGCATCCCCGGTACTTTGGGAGACAGGGGATAAAAAACTGGTCATCTGCAATACAGCAAAGCTGGTCGTAGCGGTGGACCCCAAGGATGGAAACGCGGTTTGGGAGGGTCCAGGAGGTGGGAGTTCAACCCCCACCACTTCGCGAACTCATTTACTGGTTCATGCAAAAGATGAGGATGCCGGGTTAATTGCATATCACTGGAAAGAAAATAAAATTGAGGAGGCGTGGAGAATACCCAAACTTACTAGAAGAACAGATTCGAGCCCGATTATCCACAACGGATACGCCTACCTAATCGGAGCTGGAATGAGAATGTGCGTGGAAATGAAATCCGGCAAAGTGATTCGTAAAATTATGGCAAAACACGATATCTCATCCCCCATCCTCGCGGATGGAAAAATTCTCGCCTACGAAATCAATGGTAGTCAGTTGAAAATGATCGAAGCAAACCCGGATAATTTTCAGGAAATTCAAAAAACAAAAATTAATGCCCTTCGTTGCACCACACCGGCACTGGCAGGAACAAAGTTACTTATCCGAAAAGAAAAAGGGGTCGGTTGCTACGAATTGGGAAAAATAAATAGCCCTTAATTAAAAGGCATGGACTGGGTAGCCTGAAACCGTTCTGCTTGGCGGTTTGGGAGTTCGGGGAGTTCGGGGAGCTTACCACTTTCCATACTTTCCCCAACCAGTGCACGGGCAGATTGGCGAAGGGATTGCCAACGCTCGGAGTCAACTCCGGGAGAATGGGCAATCAGAGAAAGGAGGCTTCTCCATTCAATTGAAATACGCTCCAAATCCCCAACGCTTAAATCTTCAGCTAATGCTTCGCGGTTGGACAAAATTTCATCCCGGTTGCGAATCGCCTCGGTCGCACCCTCCCCATACTCAACCGGTAATCCGTTTTTTAAATAACCAGGGCAGTTCTTAAAGCCAAAAGCTTCACGGCAAAGTATAGAAAGACGGGATTCCGACTTTGCATATCCACGGAATCGGTGACCAGCCCGTAGATTGGCCAAGTCATAAACCAGTTCATCAACCGGATAACTCTCATCCTCGAGGGCTACGGCTACGGCCAGGCCTTCCCCACGGGAAAAGAAACTGAAAATAATACCACGCATAGTGGGCACACCCTTTGAGTCAATCAGACGAAGTTTTGCCCAAACCTCAGCGGGGGAAAGCGTACTCAGACTTTCCAAATCGTCAGATGTTTTTTCCCGGAACGGGGAATCAAAAACGCGGGTGGTTTTCCGAAGGGGTGGATTGAGGAGAATTTTCCCGCGGGCGTCCTTCCATCCAAGCACAGTCGCATTCTCATAGCGTAAGCGAACACGAAGCACACCACCGCGGTCAACAAATTCATCCTGTTCTCCGCCCATGGTTAGGGATGGAAAGAGGTCACGAAATATCTTCTCCAACCCATTCCGCCGCCAGGTCTTGCGGGCAAATTTCTTTTTCAGCTTGGGGAATTTGTCAGCCACTGTATGCCGAAGTTGTTTGCGAAAGGATTTTGTCAGAGTAACAAATTTCCCCTCAGAATCTTTTTCATAAACCGCCACCGGAACTTCCCGACCGTAAACCGGGTTCTTCTTATTACCAAAGCGGCAAGGGTTGCCAACCTTCACCTTACCAAGTGTATCTGGCAGGGTTAATGCCTTTACCCACTCCCCTTTGTGTAAGGCAAATGTCTCCCCTAGCGGAGCCTGGCACTGCCCACTTCGTCTTTCCCAAAGCCCGGTTGAATTCCTCATTTCAATTACTTCATTCCGGTCTGACTCCTCAGTTGGTTTCTTGCTTTCCGATTCAACACTATCCGAAAATAGGGCAATTTTATTGATCGAATCCCGTAAACCGAGGCGGACACTCTCTTCAGAAAAAAGTTTATGGGCAAGCTTTCGGGCAGCATCGAGATGATCCTCACCCCGCTTGTTTGCATAGTGCATAACACGGAGAATCGCTGGCCAGTCAAGGGTTTGCGAGCGCTTCAATTTAAGCGGACGGGCATCGCCCAAGCGTGCCTGTTTCGGAGTGACAATTACAAACCCACGGTCATCCAAACCACGTCGGCCTGCCCGCCCAAACATTTGCAGTAATTCATCGGGACGAAGTAAACGAAGGCCGTCATCCACACGATACTCCCGGTCAGTAACTAGAACGGAACGCATCGAAAAATTAATTCCCGACCCCAGGCCAGTGGTCGCGATCACAACCTGCAACTGGCCGGCTTTGGCGAGAGGTTCAACCACACCGGCCCGGGATTGATAATCCAAGCCGCTATGGTGGTATGCAATTCTGCGCTTTAGTAAGCCACTGAGTTCTTTGCCGGCAATTTTTTTTTGCTCAGCGGTTAATTCAAGTGGATCAGCAACGGGAAGTTCCGCAGCCAATTGCCTGGCTAAATCCTCCGCCGCATTCCGCCGGGGGGCAAAAAGAAGAACGGGGCCAAGATTAGCACTGAGAGCACCGGCAATTAATTTGGGCCAATGCCCGCGGATTTTCCTTCCCCGAAAAGGCCTTTTTAATAATGTCTCTGCAAAAACTTCATCCAAAGGGACCGGGCGGACAAATTCTGTGACTAGTTTAACCGAACGACCATGTCCGGACAACCAATCCGCTACATCCACCGGATTGGCAACACTTCCACTCATTAACAAGAGCTGGACCTTTGGCGGTGCCATACCAAGGGTAATCTCGTATCCCGGGCCTCTTTGTTGATCTGCAAGCATTTGATATTCATCAACCACAAACAAATCAGGCCCTTCGCCACGGAGCATCGACGCACGCTGGGTTTCCAATGTGGCAACCACGACACGGGCATCCGTTCGATAACGAAGGTCACCGGTTGATAGCCCCACTTCCCAGCCCCGTTTTTGCCACTCCCTAAATTTGTCGTTGGCCAACGCCCGAGTAGGCACGGTGTATACCGCCCTTCCCTTCCAGCCAGTTTCAATCAGCTTTTCAAACACATAAGTCTTTCCCGCTCCGGTCGGGGCATGAAGTACCACGTCCAAACCGTCTCTCAAAAAACCGAGGGCTTTTCTTTGCCATGAATCAGGCAGGGAAATGCGTTCCCCAAAATTACTTGTATTCGTTTGCATTTACTAAACAGAACCTTTGCATATCATACCAAGAGAATAAATCCATGAAAACCCGAGAAAACTTTTTTATCTGTCGCTGAAAAACCATTCATGATCAACATAATCGTAGCATGCGACCGCAACAACCTGATTGGTAAAAACGGTAAACTTCCCTGGAATATAGAGGAGGATTGGGAATATTTTTTGGAACAGACGGCGGATGGAATATTGATTATGGGTCGTCATTGTTACCTCGATTTTGAGGAACATGCCAAAACACGCTCGGTCATTGCACTGAGCCGGAGCTCAGAAATTAACTTTCCCCATGCAAAAAAAGCCTGCTCTCTTGCGGATGCTTTAAATCAAGTGAGAAAGTTGGAAAAAACTGCCTGGATTTGTGGAGGAAGAGAAATTTACAGGGAGGCCATGTCGATCGCTGACCGATTATACTTAACCGAAATTGATGAGGAATTTGAAGGCAATGTTTACCTCCCCGCATGGGAGCCATTTTTTTCCAAAGAAATTTCCTCCACCACCCGGCAAACAGATTCCGGCAAACTTTGCTTCCGGATCTTTTCCAAATAATTCCTTAATTCTTCCGAATGACTTGCCACACTTTTGGGGTTTGATTATTATTTAGGCTTTTTATTAAGTACAAATCATGGAAAAACCCCGATTTCTCACTCCTGAAAACCTGGATCAAATACGTATCGATTTTGGTACACCCACTTTTGTTTACGATGAAGAAACTCTCCGGGCTAATGCACGGGCAGTAAAAAACTTCCCCAATGCATTTGGCCTGTTTCCTAGGTATGCGATGAAATCAGCCCCGACGGGTGCAATTCTGAGAATATTTAACAGCGAAGGACTGGGGATCGATGCGAGTTCGGAATTTGAAGTGGAACGGGCAGTGCGTGCAGGGTATGGAACAGAGTCGATTTCCATGAGTACCCAGGAGTTCCCAGAAAATTTCCGATTTTGGAGCCAGGACGGGGTAAAGGTAAACCTTTGCTCATTGAACCAAATCCACAAGTTTGGTGCCTGGGGAAAGGGAGAATCTGTAGGTCTGCGTTTTAATCCAGGTATGGGCTCGGGCGGGACGAACCGAACAAATGTGGGTGGACCGGCAAGCAGTTTTGGAATTTGGAAAGACGACCTCGAAGAAGCAAAATCCCTCTGCAAGGAATACAATTTAAAAGTTGAGCGTATACACACTCATATTGGGTCGGGTTCAGATCCATCAGTTTGGCAAAAGGTCGCCGGCATGAGCCTAGACTTGGTGCGCTCTTTCCCCACGGTGACAGCATTGAACCTCGGAGGCGGCTATAAAGTGGCCCGTATGCCCAACGAGGATGCAACCGACCTGCAGCAAATTGGACAGCCGGTAAAGGAATTATTTGAGCAATTTGCCAAGGAGACTGGCCGTGAACTTAAACTCGAAATTGAACCGGGTACCTTCCTGTTAGCACACGCCTGTAGTCTTGTGACTACAGTACAGGATGTCACCACAACCGGAGCGGATGGCTATCGCTTCCTCAAGTTAAATGGTGGAATGACTGAAATTCTTAGACCGAGCCTCTACGGTGCCCAGCACCCACTGATTATTATTCCCGAACCCGGCCAGGAAAAATTCAGGGAGCAGTCGGAACAGGTTGTGGTTGGGCATTGCTGTGAGTCAGGTGACCTGCTAACTCCCGCCCCCAACGAACCGGAAGCTCTTGCCCCAAGGCTCTTAACCCATGGGGAAGTTGGAGACTTTTGTGTAATTGAAAGTGTGGGGGCTTACTGTTCCTCCATGTCCGCGAAAAATTATAATTCCTTTCCCGAAGCCGCAGAAGTTTTAAGAAAATCAGACGGTTCCCTTGCCTACATCAGAAAAAGACAGACCTTCGACCAAATCGTAGAAAACGAAGTTGCTCCGTGATAGTATCCGGACTAGGACAGTTTGCTCTTGGGCAGGCCGTGCCAAACCGAGACCATGCAGTATGCGTCAGTTTACCTACAGTGGATGATCTGATTGGCTATGAGGAAATGGACCCGAAAACTTTGGCTGCAATGTCTTCTGGTTATCCCCGCTTTGTGCAACACCGCTTCCTGAAGGAACTGATTGCGCACGAAGAGCAGGTTCATTCATTAACCGCTAAACGCAGTTTTCTATTTGCCAAACTGAAGCATTGCTTGGATGCAGTTGAGCATTGCGCAATTAAAAACCCAATTATTCATGAGCGTGATGAATATATTTGGCTGGAATTGAATGAAGGAAGCAGTGATGCTAATAAAATCCACTCTTTCCTCCAGCATACAGGAGGATCCGTATCCTCAAGGCATGCAGAGGATATTCTGACTCGGAAAGGATTACGGGTTACCTTGGAAAATATTTCTGAACACAAAAACCCCGACCGATTTGCCCGCGAGATCATGGCAGAAGTACATGGTGAGGGAGTATCACCAGAAGGGGTAATTATAACCTCTTCCGGAGCGAATGCATTCTACTCCCTCTTTCGGAGTGCCCGGGACAATTATGTGGAAAAAGGAAAGAAAATATGGATACAATTGGGCTGGCTATACCTGGATACAATTGAAACCATGAAAATGGTGGGGGGGGATGAAAATATCATCACCCTGTCAAACCCAGGAAATGGAAAAGAGCTGGAAAAAATCTTCGCCACTCACGGGAATAATATCGCCGGACTGGTTACCGAATTCCCGACGAATCCGCTACTTCAATCCTGTGACCTTGAGCGGGTAAGAGTTCTGTGTGATCAAGCAGATGCACTGCTTATCATTGACCCGACAATGGCATCACCAAAAAACTCAAAAGTGGCTGAATTTGGAGATGTCCTGGTTAATAGCCTGACAAAATATGCATCCTGGGAAGGAGATGTTATGATTGGCAGCCTGGTCTTCCCCCACGACTCAAAACGGGGAATGGAACTGTTTGAAAAAACAAAAGGAATCGTATGTCCGCCCTTTGAGCGAGATTTACTCCGGCTTTGCGAACAGCTCCCCTATTACCCAAATTTCGTTGAAAAGACCAACCAAAGCCAATTACGGGTGGTGGAATTTTTGAAATCAAGTAACTCAGTAAAAAATGTCTACTGGGCCTATCAGAAAAACTCAGCCAATTTTTTTCGGGCACGGGCGGGAGATGACAAACCGGGATGCGTGGTGAGCTTTGAAGTGAATGGAGACTTTAAAAGTTTTTATAATAAGCTGGAAATGCTCAAAAGTCCGAGCTTTGGTACAAACTTTAGCCTTTGTTGTCCGTATGTTTATTTGGCTCATTACAATATGATGCAAACACCCGATGGATTGGCACATTTAAAAAGAGCAGGGATTTCACCCTACCTTTGCCGGTTATCCGTCGGATTGGAAGATGTGGACCAAATAATCCTTACTCTGCAGAATGCACTGCAGGGAATGAAAGATTAAATTAAAAGGGATGTAAAATCCCTTTAGAGTAACTTACTCGAAGGAATGAGAATCCAGTACTTTACGAATCCGTTTTTTGGACAGACGGATAAAGTTGGGGACACCATTTTCATAAGGAACCTCAACCTCACCCATAATTAAAGGCTGGCAGTATTTAATGAACTTGGCAGTCATACTCACCCGGTCTTCAGAAATCCAGTCTGCGGGAATTTCTTTCACTCCATTGGCAATTTCAGATAGTGGAGCCAAACTTGTTTCACAGCTGTAAGTCTCACCTTCTGCACGGACCAAGATGACCATTTGATCTGTTTCACCTGCGATTGCGGCTTTGACAGCTGCCTGTCCTGCCATGAACGCTTCATCATTATCAGTCTGGGAGGAACAATGAGCGGCTGCCCGTTGGCCAGTTCCCAATTTCGATGAGCGTGCTTTCACAGCCAAATTCTCTTCAACCAAACCGGCAAGGAAATCACCGATGCCACCAAGTTGCTGATGTCCAAATGCATCCTGTGCATTCGTGCTGTTGGCCACATAGTTTCCGTCATGATCGAGTAAACCCTCACCCACAACAACCATGCAATATTTATTCTTTTTAAGAACACGCTGCACATCATCAATAAACTGCTCTTTGGAAAATGGTAATTCAGGTAGGTAAATTAGATGAGGTGCATCGTCCGGATTCTCTTTACGCTTGGCAAGTGTGGCACCTGCCGCAATCCAACCTGCATTTCGCCCCATCACCTCAACGATTGAGACCAAATCATGCTGCCCCATGGCTTCATGATCCAATGCGGTTTCCCGAATTACAGAACAGATGTACTTGACAACACTTCCATATCCAGGGCAGTGGTCGGTAGTAACCAAATCATTATCAATTGTTTTGGGAACACCGATGACACGAAGTTCATAGTTTTTTTCCTGAGCGAGCTTAGAAATTTTATCAGCAGTGTCCTGTGAATCATTACCACCAGCGTAGAAAAAATAACGGATATTGTGGGCTTCAAATACTTCCAATACCCGTTCGTAATCCTGGTCTCTCTTCAGTTTAAACCGGCATGTACCAAGTGCAGATGCAGGCGTATAACGGAGGCCACGGATATTCTGCTGAGATTCCTCCGCAAGGTCTATTAATTCTTCCCGAAGGATTCCAAGAACGCCATTCATCCCCCCATAAATCTCCTCAATACATGGATTGTTGAGAGCTTCTGTAACCACTCCAGCAACACTAGCATTAATGACGGCGGTTGGCCCTCCAGACTGAGCAACCAAACAATTTCCTACTAATTCTTCTGCCATAATATAAAATGAGTCAAATAACGAAAAAAACCCTCACTTCACAGGGGAAAGTATAAAATGGCAATCGCAAAATAGTACTTCCAAAGAGAAGAAACTAAAATCAGAGGATGGAAGGCGGTTTATACTCACCGGCATCGGGGTAACGCTTGCTCCATGAATCCGCTCTACCCACAAAATAATCAACCTGAGAATGAGCTGCACCAATCCGTTCCTTTCCTTTATTGATCAGTTCTTCGATAGACGAAATGCTCAAACCGATTCTCTTGTCTCCGGCAAGTCTTTTGGCAAGGTCATTCTCCTTAATTTCGCCCCGTCTTAACTCATTCACCGTGGCCACTGCGTGTTCCTTGATGGCGGAGTGAGCATCCTCACGTCCGGCCCCAGCCTTGACTGCTTCCATCATTATGGTTGTCGACAAAAGGAAGGGCAGATAATGGTTGGTTTCAGCTTCAATCATAGCCGGAAAAACTTCCATCTGATCGAGGACAGTCAGGAAAGTATCCAAAAGCCCATCAATCGCAAAAAAAGCGTCCGGTAAAGCTACCCGTCTGACCACGGAACAGGAGACATCACCTTCATTCCACTGATCACCGGAAAGATTTGAAACCATGGCTAAGTGACCATTCAAAATTGCCTGAAATCCATTAATCCTTTCGCAACTCCTGCTGTTCATTTTGTGGGGCATCGCCGAGGATCCGGTTTGCCCTTTGGCAAACCCTTCCCCCAGCAATTCATGTCCGGCCATAATTCTGAGGGTCTTGGCGAAACTGGAAGGTGCTGCTGAAAGACGGACAAGTATAGAAACCACTTCAAAATCAAGACTACGGGGGTAAACCTGTCCAACATTTTGCCAATTTGCGGTGGCACCTAAATGCTCCATAATCTTCCGATCAAGCTCTTCAGCCTGCTTTGTGTCACCCATCAGGGTAACCTGATCCAACCGCGTGCCTACTGCACCTTTCAATCCGCGATAAGGATAGGTCACGCACAAACTCGACAGGGCATCAAGAACGCGTTCCAATTCCTCTCCCCAATTAGCCATTCTCTTACCCAAAGTGGTTACCTGAGCGGGGACATTGTGAGAACGGGCAGTAAGAGGAATATCACGGTATTCCTTTGCCTTGGCAGCAAGAGCCAAAAGAGCCGCAACTCCTTTTTCCAAGACCAGACTCAACGCACGATGAACCTGTAGCTGTTCAACATTTTCAGTCAGGTCACGACTCGTCATTCCCTTGTGAGCATGTTGGTGTCCCGCTTTTTCGGCAAACTCCTCGAGCCGGGCTTTTACATCGTGCTTGGTTATTTTCTCCCGTTCCTGAATCGCTTTTAAATCAACCAATCCCTTGGCTTTTAAAGAAGACTCAATCGCGTCGTCCTCGATGTCCACGCCCAGTTCTTTTTGTGCTTTCATCACCGCAATCCAAAATTCCCTTTCAAGGATAATTTTACCGGTCGCAGACCAGAGGTTTTTCATCGGTTCAGAAGCGTAGCGGGAAGCCAGTACATTTGATATTTCAGCGGGCATAATTAGTTGGGTTTATTAAAAAGTTTCCAGTTTCTCGCAGACAGAACGGATAATAAATTCAGGGGTTGAGGCTCCCGCAGTCACACCCACGCAGGAAAAGCCATCAAATTTGTCAGCCTGAATGTCCTCGGCAGTTTCGATGTGAAAAGTGGGTTTACCATAACTGGAGGCCAACTTGGCTAATTTTCGGGTATTTGCAGAATGCTTTCCCCCGATCACCACAATTACATCTGCCCCCTGCTCTACCAGTTGCACGAGGTCAGACTGCCTTTCCTTGGTGGCACCACAAATGGTATCAAGGACTACAAGCTCCGGGTAGGTCTCGGATAACTGAGAGGAAAGTTCCTTAAATTCATGAGTAAACATGGTTGACTGGGAGACCATAACCACTCCGGATTCGAAGCGAGGAAGATTATTCAGGTCCTCCAAATTGGTTACCACATGGCCCGACCCACTGGCATACCCGAGTAACCCGGTAACCTCCGGATGTTTAGGGTCTCCAAAAATTACCACAGCAAATCCACGTTCAGCATGAGACTTAATTTTACCAGCAATAATACCGACATCCGGGCAGGTACCGTCCCGAAAAGGGAGCCCCAAGTCCTTCAAATATTTTCTGCGCTCAGGTGAGATACCATGTGCTCGGACCACCACCACTGACTCCTTTTCATCCACCTTTGGCAAATCGAGATTTGAACTGCTTTGGTAGTCGCCAACCTCACGAATATCCTCCTTGCCCAATTCCTCCATCATCTGACTGTTGTGAATCAAAGGCCCGTCGGTATAAACCGTTCTCTTGCCCCCTTGAGCCTCTTCGCGGGCGACCTGAATTGCCCGTTCAACTCCCCAGCAGAACCCTGCACTCTTTGCTCTGATTACTTTCATTTCAGACAACTAGTCTTATGCTGAATTCATGCATAGCACAATATTGATTTGCAATCATGCTTAAAAGAATACGAGAATTAGACCATGCGTAATGCAAATTTACTATTAAATCACCTCCTTAAGTTTTTTCTTTTACTTTCTTCCTCAACATTTGCTCTGGCAAAAACCGGTGATGAGCTGAATACAAGAGGCGAGTTTTATCAGTGGGGAGAGCAGACACGTGATGGAATAGGAAAGTACTACATGGGAAGAGAGATCTCACAGGTAATGGGTCATCTCGGAGCGGGATGGTTGGAAAGGCCGAAACGCGAACAGGAAGAGCGAACTGATTTGCTGATTAAAAACATGAACCTTTCCAAAACTGATCATGTTGCTGATATTGGGGCTGGTTCTGGGTACTTTTCCTTTCGAATTTCCCCTCTCCTTCCGAAGGGAAAAGTTTGGGCAGTTGATATTTCCCCTCAAATGCTCGGTATCATGCGAGCAAAGAAACATAAGGGAGGCTTTGATAATGTAATAACCGTGAAGAGTACAGTCGAGGACACTGCTCTCGCGAAAGAGACGATAAATTGTGCCCTGATCGTGGATGCATATCATGAATTTTCTCACCCCAGGGAAATGATGACCTCCATCTTTGAATCCCTGAAAGTTAATGGTCGGCTTATTTTAATTGAATACCGAAAAGAAGATCCAAATGTACCAATTAAGCTCCTTCACAAAATGACTGAGAAACAGGCAATCAAAGAAATCACTGAAATTGGATTCAGGTGGAAAAAAACCCTCGACTTTCTTCCGAGGCAACACTTTATGATTTTTGAAAAACCGGACAGTGCAAAACAGGTCAAAAAACCATAGCCTATCTAGTAATCTTTCGATCAGGGTGATTTTTTTGCTTACGCTGCCTATTAATTTTTTATAGATTGGCGAACTTATTAACTTTATCTAATAAATTATGAAATTAACTAGCTTATTTACTTTTCTTCTCGGCTTACTCAGCGCGTCATTATTGTCTGCGGAAAAAGTAGATGTTGCAGGTTACTCCTTCACATCCCCAACAAGCTGGGTTTCATCAAAACCGACCTCCAAAATGCGAAAAGCTCAGTTTAAAGTGCCCGGAAGCGGTGGAAAAGATGCTGAAGTCGCTTTTTTCCATTTTGGTGGTGGTGGATCTGGTGGAGTTAAGGCTAACATTGATCGTTGGATGGGACAGTTTGAGTCGCCCAAGGGCAAGATTGTAAAGAACACCGTAATTGGTGACATTCCAGTTTCTTACGCCCAGGCTCATGGTACTTTTTTGAGCGGCAGTGCTTTTGGTCCGAAAACACCAAAGCCAAATTATGCCCTTCTCGCCGCAATTATTTCAGGAAAAAATGGATCTATATTCATTAAAATGACCGGCCCAAAAGAGACCGTGGAGGGACAGGTTTCTAACATGAAAAAGATGGTGCTTAATTCCCTGGATAAATAACCAGGATATTTCTTATTTTCGGCTTTCCGAGAAGCTGTTGCAGATACCCTGAAATACAGAGTCTGCATATTCTTCAACCAGGCTTAGCTTCAGTTCGCCCCTGACTTGAATTTTGCCCTTGTAGTTCCCTAACTGAATCCGCTCGTAGGCAGCCTTAGAATTCGCTATGTAGGGTTCCAAAAAAACTACCGGGCATCGGTAAATTCGATTAGCAAGTAAATTTCTTGCCCACACACCCTTAACCTCTCCGACTTTCAATGCATTGGGTCCTTTATAAGTAAATGCGGGAAGCTTTGTCAGCCGACTGAATGAGCGAGACACATTTTCCGCGAGGAGTAACTCCGTTTTATGCCACCCGTTTAAAAGACGGTAAATCATTTCAAATCGTTGTTGGTCATCCGCGAGCTCACCCCCC
>Ga0209335_10005031_pt1 | contig 12312 bp, 8 predicted proteins | sample COG_09_FD_184753 | JGI IMG/M metagenome (GOLD analysis project Ga0209335, IMG submission 184753) | Pelagic Microbial community sample from North Sea - COGITO 998_met_09 (SPAdes) (version 2) | ecosystem: Environmental > Aquatic > Marine > Neritic zone/Coastal water | place: Helgoland, sampling...
GTGGATGAAATAATAAAATTACAAATGTTACAGATGGAATTATTAAAAGATGTTATCAAAAATAAAAAATAAAAATAAACTATTAATATAATATGAAAGAAGAAAGACTTTTAATAATATTAGGAGTTTCATTGGTAGTTATATTACTGTTTTGTCATGATACCATAGAGGGGGCAGATGAGACACTTACACTAGATTCTACAGTTGAACAAACAGCTACTGGAGAAGATCAGACATCTTTTGTAGATACTAGTCTTAGTGGAACTCAAAGTAATGATGGAACGGCTAGAGCAGATATGACTTCTGGTTCTGATGGAAATCAAGATTTAACTATTTCTACTACAGATCGTGTAGAAGGAGAAGATACGAATGCCAATGAAGGTGTTGATGGAGATACTGATGAAGAAATACAAGAAGTTTTCGGAATAGATTGTGTAAATAATTGTTTTGAATATTTTCATAAATGTGCATATGAGAGAGATGAAGCAATTTCTACTAAAGGAACGCGGAAAAAGAAAGTTGTAGCTGAAAATTTTGATAGAATTGAGAATTGTCCTAATGGAGAAATACCTGAAAGGTCGTGCGATGATCCGGAATGGGGATGTAAACAATGTAATGAGGGATATTACAGGGGTAAAGACAATTTATGTAAACCATTACCAGGTATGTTTAGTATCTTTTCTTATATCATAGTATTATTGATTTTAGGTGGATTAGGTTTATTTGTCTATTTCCGCTTTTTAAGATTCAAGGGTAAGGCTTATGCTTTGGGAGCTAAAGATGCCGGATTTACAAGAATATAAAAAAATTTGAAGTTTAATGTTTAGGTATTAAAAAACAAAATGAATATACTTTCAAGAGTAATATACGAACAAAATAAAATCCTTTTAATGAAAATAGCTGATGATCAATTTACATCAGATGAAGGAAAAGAAACGTTTGTAAAAAAATATCATAAATTGAATTACGCACATCTAAATACAATCAAAAAAGACAATATCGAAAGTTATAAGAAAAAGTATAGTAGAGTGATGCGTTAAAAAAGTTGAATAAAAAAATAATCTTTTATTGGTGGGCACAACCATAATCGTGTCTATAGATAATTCTGAAACTTAGGGAGTCTTTATCCTTGGAACACCTTTTAATAACTATAACATGACATCTACATACCATACTTAGCAATAAGATAGTCACCCATTATTTAGTTTATTTTTTTATTTTAGGGAATACTGACAGTCCTTTAAAAATGTATTTGTATATGAGTTATAGTTTAACAATTATTTTTATTTTTATTTTTTAAGATATATTATATTATAATATAATATATGCCTGTTTATTTTAATAATGATAGTGGTAGAACATTAGACCACATAGTTGAAAAGCATATTTTTGATGTTATAATTCTAATGATGGTCCATGATGGATTTCTATAATGATAAATCTAAAGATGATAAATCTAAAGATGATTTCATAGACCTTTTCAAAAAATATGGAGGTAGTTCTAAAAAAAAGATGGGATTAAGTAAAACGGAAATTTCTAAAAAAATGAAAGAACATGATGAAAAATGTTTAGGAAATTGTGTAAAAATAATACAAGATAAAGATTTAATGAAACAAATTATGAGAAATAAATAAAGATATTATTTATATTATTTTTTAATATTCTATATATATATAGATTTAAATATATATGACTGGTAATATGCAAATTTTAGCAAATTTAATAAAAAAGTTCACAACTGATACCCACGAAAATATAAAATCACATTTAACCGTTGACAATCTAGATGAAGCAAAAGAGGATTTAGATAAATTCCAAGTTGGGATCAAGGAAGCACTAACCAAGTCCAATTTAATGAAGAATATCCAGATGGGTTTGCTTGCCTTTGATATCCTGACAGATGCAGGTATAGAGAACATGCCACAACCTAGTCGTCGGTTGAGGGAGACGGCTAATGATCCCATGCTTGTGAAAATGGCATACATGGAAGCTAAAGCTATGCGGGAACGCGCCCTGGCCGAAATAAAGGATGCTCGTCAGCGGCTTAAACAGAATCAGAACAACATAAAGAATGTCTCTCAAGCAGCTATTGATAAATGCTCAAATAATGAAAACACGGCGCTTCAGTTTAATAACACAACGAATGATTCTGCTTTGGGTTGGTCTTCTCAACAGCAACAAACGATGCGTGCTCCTGAACCTGATATACAGGGGCATGTGATCAATCCTACACAGCAAGATAAGACTGCAGCCAGCTCCGTGTCGACTGTGGCGTGGGGACTCATAGGAAAAGTTGGGGGCGACCGTGGATTACACTGGTCCCAGGACAATGCAATGATTGCAGATGGTCTGAGGGACCAGCTGCAACACTCTGCATCTGTCCCGCCAGTCTACAATAATGACCCAAATAACCACTACTTTAATCGAACACCAGATAAAAATGCGGCTGCCCAGTGCGGAGGAAGACAAGGAGGTCCATGTTATGCCACATCGGTTCCAGTAATTCATAAAGGGAAGGTGAATTCACCTTACTGTGATATGTTTGGTAACGAATGGGAACATGTTTTACCTGCCGGTCAGTATTCTGCTTTTTTTGGAACACCTATATTTGGAACTTTGCAGAAACTTATAGAAGATACAAGGGATATTATTGGAAATCCTGTCTCAGAAAATTTTTCACAAACTTTTTCTCAATATGGACAAATGGCATTACAAGATAGTGCTATTATTGGCGGTGTTTTATGTTGTACCCATAAATTATTTTTTCTTGAATCGGCAAAAGTATTTAATCAAGCAAAATGCTCAAAACCATTATTTTTAATAAATTCAACAACATCAAATGGAGTTAATAAAAATTACATGATGAGTGTAAACTCAATTGTTTCCGAAGATATATGGAAAATAATGACGACTAATAATAATTATGTATGTGGAGCAGGAAATTTTGTAAAAGATGTAAACCAACAATACATTAACGACAAAAATAAATATACACAAAACTTACAAAATTTATGTAATATGGTAAATAGTTATTGGTCACAAAATAGTGGATTTGTGTATTTTGATAGTCCCGATAGTAGTTATCAATTGAATAATGGAACAGTGTCTTTTTTATCTGGTGCTCTTTATTCCGGCTCGCTGGCACAACTCTTGGGTATCGGTAAATCTAACGGACAAATAGTTGCTAACCAAGTGCATAATTTTTTTAATACTTCTTACGAAAATAGATTAAGACATATTACTGGTGAACTTCTAAAAATTATTGAAGAAACAATTAGGCAAGCAGCATCAGCAGCAGATCAAGTAATTATAGAAGATTTCGAGGCACAAATTCAGACTCAGGTAGATGAAGCGGCGAAATCCATCGAAGATACGATAAAAGTAATCAAAGAACATCCTGAAATAGAACAAAAGTTTAGAGAGTGGCACAAAGCGAACTTGATTGATGATGAAGAACTTGAAAACTGGATGTCTGCCAATGATGATAGTTATATTAAGTATGAACGTTGTATGGAAGAAATTGAAATTTATGCTGCTTTTGAGGAGGATAAAGATCGTCAAGCTGATGAGGAGAGAGCAGCTATGAATGTGGCGATGTCGCAGTTGGCATTAGAGAACGCAAGACAAGTGGAGAAGGTGCGGGCTGCCATGACGGTTGATGAAATTGAACAAGGAAATAATTTCTGGGTAAAGGTCAGCGCTCTCCCCGAGGAGCAGAAGCAATCCACAACACGGCGACTCAAAGAAAAAGCAGGGAAAACACAGAAGTTATCGGAGTGGGCAAACACAGGCGCGGTGGACGAGAATGCTCGTAAACTTTTGCCGACTTTCGGAACTCGCAAAACTCCTGTTGACCACTCCGCAGCATCTACCGGTGAGGATGGCGGATCTGGAAAATACCACGGAGCATTAACCGAAGACGCACCTTCCATGCCACAAACACTACGGCTGCAACGAATGCATGGGGCACACCAGCAAGAAACTCTAGCTCAGAGGAGGATTATCACCCAAAACCATATAAAAGCACTGCATAATTTCGCAAGAACTCCTGAGGGCCAAATTGCAATCAGTAAATTGTATCACTGCACACCAGGTGCTGTTACCGCTACGGGAATGCCCAAAAAAGAAGAAGACTACCAGCTACAAGGTCCGAGCGACGTGAAGGAATGGTCCCAACACCCGCACAATAAGGGTGGTGGTGGGTGTGTGGGGGGGGCATTGGAGACAGAGGATTGGCGTGGCCAAGCGACACTAGAAGACGTTCTTTCACTAGGTGGCAACATGTGGTCGGTGAAAGGGGTGCAGTTTCGAGCTTCTAGACCTGAAGAAGCTTTAATTGAATACAATTATTGGTATGCTGGTGAGGAGGGGGCAAAAGTCTTGGAACTAAAGCAGCAGCGGCGAGAGCAGAAATGGAAATTAATGCCTGATAAATATAGTGAACAATTCGTTACAGAATTTAACGAAGATGGTAAAATCCCTCAGCATGCGAGGGAAAAATCTGCATTCGAAGAAAAATTATTGAAATTTTTAAGGGAAGAATGGTATAACTCTGGTAGACGAAGACACAAATTTAATGATCGTGAACTTGATACATTTGCTGAAGACATTCAAGGTTGGCCTAGGGATAGAAGGGGGGCACATCTTTTAAGAATGAAAATTCAACAAATATGGATAGAAGTAAAACAAGAGCATAATCAAAGTATTATTCAAAATAAACAAAATAAAATAAATACGTATAATAATATACATGAATATGTCTGGAGTATATTTCCGCAAACTGGGCGTTATTTAGATGAGCTAACCGCGCATACAGGAATTCCACAACATGATTTGTATAATTACATAATAACTAAAGCAGGAGCAGATATAGATGCAATACCCTCGTCCCTCTCAACAAATTTCAACCTTGATCTAATGATGAATAATTTTAAAGAAATATATTCAAGAAAATTAAAAACACCCGAAGTAATGAACTTTATCAAATTAGATGGTGTTAATTATTCAGTTAAATATTTAGACGATATTAATAAATTAAGTAATACTATATTAGAATACATTGGATATTTAAATGATAGTCAACTAAATTCTTTTCAAACACATTTAATGACTGAAATAAATTCTTTTAAAGAAAAATTGGAACAAAGGAAACCAGACCTAGGTCTGGGGAGATTCACTGAAGAGGATAATCAAAAATTTTTTAGTTATATTCCACTCCTCGAACCAATATATAAGAAAGTAAAAGAACGGGTAAGTAAATTAAAAACAGAAAATGAGAAAAAAATAGCAATGGGTGAGAAAACTAAAAAAGATAAATTATATAGTGCTATATATAAATATCTAGATCTTAAAATAGGGGGGGATGAATTGCCTTTCTTATTTAATAAATTACATGCATATAAGTTACCACTAAAAGTAATTGAAATGGGGGAAATACCGATTGTAAACTTAAAAAGGGATGCTGAATCTGCTGAATTAACTGAATATGTAAAAAATAAAAAAAAAGTTTCCGATGATATTATACCCTATATTGATTTTTCTTCTGATGAGTTAGATAATATTTCAAAGTTTTTAGAAGAGAAAAAGAAGAAAGAAGTGGAAATACCTAATAAGGACGATAAGTATTCTAAAATAGAAATCACTTTAAAAAAATCAGTACCAGAAAATATGGATATAAATGAAGATCATATTCTTTTAATAAAAAAATTCCTAATTCAACTAAATCACATTGTAAATAAGATAGAAAAAGATGAAGTATCTCATAAAAATATAAAATATCTTAAAGATGCCTTTGATAAAATTACAGATGATATTATAATAAGTTCACGTCAAGATATATCTAATTTAACTAGAGAAGTATCTGCAGCAGTTTCTGAACCTGATGATCCGGAACCTCTTCCCCAGGATGAAACTACTGAAGATTATGAAAATAAATATACTGTGAATCAAATAGAAAAAATAATATCTTATTTACATTATGTATCTAATATTCTCTATAATGAAAGTAACAAAAACACTAGTCATTCAGTCTCTAGTTCATCACTAAAGGACCACGAGATACTACAATTAAATAAAGATATGGGTAGAAACTTTAATATAACTGAAGAAGCAAAAATATTAGATAAATTTCAGAAATTGTTATTTGAAGTATGTTATCAAATTTTTAATGATAATGAGATTAAGAAGCATGAGAGTGAGAATAAGTGTGAATATCCGACACCTAGCAATTTTTTTAAAGAGGGTATATCTACAGGGGGAGGGGATATTCCAGAAGATACTTTAGTAGATATAACAGCAATAATAGGAAATACTAATAAAGTCAGTGGTTATTTTCTTATAATGTTGTTAAAATCAGGTTCTGAATTAAATACAAAAAAAGTAAAATTATTCTTATCTAACTATCATAAATTTAAAAATATTGAAGAGCAGCATAAGTGGAAAGAGACAGTCCAGCTGGATCTGTGGGAAGATGAGCTGGAGGACGTGTCTTATATCTCAGGAGATGAGGACCTGGGTGGTGGAGGGATGGAGCTGGCTGATCTCATCGCCGCGGCGGATGTCTACGGGCGCGAGCTGTATGCCCCCCCAGATGAGCCGTGGATGGACCGCGAAGCGGCAGAGGAAATAAAAAAGAGAGAATACCTTGAAGCACGTGCCGCTGATCCCTTTATATATCCTGGTATAACGGATCCGGAGAATCAGAAACGTCTTGATGATATGTTCACCACGAAGTGGGACGACTACTCGGATGCAGAGCGGGACGCTGAACAGGAGAAGAGGGAACAGTTTTGGGATGATCCAGCGAGAGAAAAAGGACTGGCAGAACGAGCAAAGAAAAATGCAGGGAAGAGAGCGATAATCCGAAAAGCATCAGCAGCAGCAGCAAAAGCACCTAAAAAATCACTGCTGGAGATGAAGGGGTCGTTTAGTGTCCTTCTTCCGGAGGAAAAAGAAATAAATATAGAAGAATTAAGAAAGAGAGGAAACGAGGGCTTCGATGAGAGGATGATGTCATTCACTGCAGAAAAGTATGACAATTTTAATGAATATAGTGTAATAGATCAATTAAGTTTAATTTGGAATGCAGATAAAATTACTGTAAATGACTACAATGAAATTAATAATTATATAAATGATTTAATTTATCAAGTAGAGGCGAAAATTTCCGAAGGTATTAGTGGAGATACTAAAGATTATATTATCTATTTTTTTAATGTAATTCGTGGCAATGAAATATTTAAATTATTTACAAATGAAATAAATATAAATGATAAAGAATATGAACTTCCAGAATTGTATGATACTCCTATATTAGATGAATTAGATGATAATTTAAATAAAAAAATATGGGATCTATCGTATCCTGGAATATATTTAGAAGAAGAAATAACTACCTCAGATGTTTTATTTAAAAAAGGATTTGTAGAATCAGTCATTGAAATTAAAAAGAAAGTAATAGATTTATTATATATAAATTTATACTACTTTATTTTTGATAACATTGAAAACAATATTACATTCAAAAAATTTAAAGAAATAAAAAAACAGAATAATATTTATTATGAAAACATTTCTAACATACTGGAACAAAATAAGAAGAGAATAGAATTATTTGAGGAATACACGACCCAAAACAAAGAAGACCTACTTGAGGATCTGCGACATCGGAAGCTTCCTCATAATTTAATAATATTCAACGATGATGAGGATTATGTTGACCAAATGATCATGGTTTTGGTTGACTACGATATGGCACAATTATATCCAAACCTTCCCTCACCTAAAACAAATAGTGAAATCACGGACGAAGAGTTGACTTTCTACGGACTTTCGTCTTATGATAATAGCGAACGAAACAACGAAGTATTAAATATGAAAACGGAACGTATAATCGCGAGGAGAAAATATAATGAAAAGATGACAGAAATTGAAGTAAATTCCTCTAAGAATATATCACCTTCTGAAGTAGAAAAAGCAGAAAACAATTTTGAAAAGTCTGTATTAGGGTCGCTAAGATTATCTATGGATTGCATGTTAGAGTATTATTCACATAAATCAAAAAGTTCAGGATTTAGTCAATTAATAGTTTCTGATTACCATAAAGCAGATACAAATAGTGATTATTTATATAGAAAATATTTTGGTGATAATACTTATAGGTTAGTTTTGAGTTATTTTAAAGTTAAAAGCATTATTAAAGATAAACTTGTTGATATCGCAGCAAATGCTGAAGTAAACGTTCAGAGTGACTGGACGAACTCTCGTCTGGTGGAGCTTCTACCAGTCCCTTACAAAAATATCAACCGAGAACCAGTGCAAAGGCGGAGGCGGAGGGGGGAATCAATCTATTCTCCATTATACAATAATAATCTTTATGGTGGAGCAGGGGAAGACGAAGAATTAAAAGATATAATTGAAACAACCATATTCCATTGTATTAATGGATGGCCGCAACTGCCCGAAGAAGGAGAAGAGGAACTTGGTAGAGGAGGGATAAAAGATGAAATATATGGTCGTTTTAAAGATGAATTGTATATGGTTGATCTTAATTTTACTAAATATTTAATTCTTTTGAAAGATATTTTAGAAAATGAAGCAAAATCGAGTGGAAGAAGTTTTAAAGAATTTAAGGGTTGGATTGAAAGAGAAGAAATGGAGTTACTTAACAAGGAAGCAGAGTCAGAAGCAAAAGAAAAAGCAGACAAAGAAGAAGCACACAGAAGTCAAGGAGAACAGAGACTTACAACTGTCAAAGAAGAGGTTGAACCATCAGAAGATGATACTAGCACTCCTGTCCAGGACACACAGATGTCATCACCTTTAAAAACTGAAGGAAATCCGCAAGAACCTAAAAAAGCATGGAAGGAGGATGACTGGCGGGTGACCATGGGACGGGACCTGGCTGCCAGCTGGGCAACTAACCTCAAGCCTACCGAAGCTGAAGTAGCAGAGCAAACAATTGCAGCAGAAGCGTCCGTCAGCCCCCAGAGCACAGGTTTCATGAATTTATTTGATGCTACTAATGAAGCGCAGACTCTTAAAAATCAAATAGAAGAAGCTCGTCTTCAGCAACCCGGAAAGGTCAAAGAATTAGAACAAAAGTATGAAGAAGCTCGTACACGTTATTTAGGTCTTCCTTCTTCACGAACAATTCTAGAAGAGTCATCTCCAGAGTTCAACAAAACTTGGGGTGAGTGGGCAACTTCTGCTGCATCCGGTTTTGGAAATTGGTTATCTGGTAATCAAGGAAAAGGAAAAGGTGGAGGTAAAAATAGAAGATCTCGTAAACGGACACCAAAAAAACAAAGGCGTTCATTGAGAAAAAGAACACCAAAACAACGGCGTTCATCGAGAAAAAGAACACCAAAACAAAGACGTTCTTCTAGAAGAAGAACATCAAAACAAAAACGTTCTTCTAGAAGAAGAACACCAAAACAAAAACGTTCATCTAGAAGAAGAACACCAAAACATAAACGTTCATTAAATAAAAGGAAATAAAGGTAAAATTTTATTCTTATTGATTATTGTTAGAACAATATTCGATTAATTCTTTTGCTAAAAGTTTATATGCTTTACCATTACTTTCTTGCTCTCCAATAGTAGGGCATATTTCTATTTCATTGATAAAAAATTCTCTACATCTTTTATCATTGTTCATACAACATGCGAAATCTACGCGACATTGTATAAGGGGTTCATGATCTTTAAAGATATCTTTTAGTAATGCTTCACCAGTTTTCAAACATTCATCTAAAAGTTCTTTTTCAATTTTATCTTGTGATTGAAATACACCTTCTCCATCTTGCCATTGTTGTTTATATGAATATACGTTTTTACCATTGATCCAATATGTTTTAATTTCACCAAACTTATTGAATTCTGGGATAAATTCTTGGATTAGAATTCTTTTAAAACCTTTCTTTTTAAGACTATTAAGGTAATCTGTTACTTTTTTCGATGTAACATTACGTATTATTTTAAATCCAGTTTTAAAAGCACCCAGTTCAGGCTTTACAATGATTTCTTTAAAATTATGCTTTTTGATAAAAGTCATGATAGGCTTTACAGAATAATTGTTTAAATTTACAAATTTTGTAGGTGTTATGTTATAACCTTTCTTATTGAAATATGTCATATATTTATGTTTATTGATGACAAACTCTTGCATTTTTTGTGAAGGAAAAACAGTTGCATTTGTCCGTTTAAGATTATTCATATATCTTTGATAACCTGGATATTTCCCGTTCATAAATGAGTATACACCTTCAAAAATGCTAAAAATAAAATCACATTCATTTGCTTCTTTAAGAGTAAATGTTTGGCCAAAAAGTGGTACAACACTAAAACCATTCTTTTCTCCATATGCTTTTATTTCAGCAAACATGGCGAAATCATAAGGTATATAATCATCATATATTTCATACTCCTGTAATACATCTAATATCTTCCTATTGTTTTTATAATATTTTTGAGATACTGGTTCGTCCTCAGTCCCTATAATTACTCCAATTTTTTTCATTAATATATTATATATAATATATTAATATGGATTTTGCTATATACCCTGTAAAAAACTCTGGATATTACAATGGAGGAGAACCATTTGTTGGTGATTCGAAAACAAATATATGTTTACATACGCCAGAATTCAAACCTAATTCTTGTAAAATAAATGTCTCGGCTGGTTACCATAAACCACTTAATGAAGTTTGTAAAGAAATACACTATAGTATTGCTCAAAAAGATCCTTCTGAAATATGTTCTGATTCTCCATGGAATAATATGACAAGAAGAATTTCATTAGTTAAAGATTATTAAATTTTAAATATTTAATAGATAAATATGGAGAAAGGCTTTTTATTAAATCGTAATCATAACTATTATATTGGGAAAACCATTACATATAAAGATTATATATGTAAGGACTGTAGTCAGAAAAAAAAAGAATATGAAGTTTGTAAAGAGGATGATTGTCACCCAAAAGATATCTTAAATCTTGGATATATAGAAGTTTTTGCGGGTAGATATCCTATTGTCTTAACTACACCTCTAATGGTTTGTCCTTTTGGTTTCAATAAACGGACAAATACATTAACACTACAATTTACAAATTACAAAACTGACCCTGAAATGAACAGTTTTTTTAGATTTATTAAAGAAATTGAATTACAACAGATGCAATATATAGGTTTAGATGAAGAAGAAGTAGATATGTATCTATCTCAAATTAAATTTGATGGTAAAGGTAAATATGATCCTAATTTCATTTTAAAGGTCCCTTTTAGAGAGAATGGATATGATGTATCTATTAAAAACAAAAGTTCATCAATATCAGTTACAAATATTTATAAATGGACAAAATTAAGATGCGATATTTATATTGATAAAATATGGAAATTTAATGGTAAATATGTATGTAAGTGGAAGGTAAAGAACATACTAATGAACTAAACGCGTTAATATTATTTTTAAAGTATCTAATAAAATGTAAAAATGGCTAGTAATATAATTAAGTGTGATGATGTGAAGGTAAACAAAGTGAATTATACTAAACCAGAAAAGAATGGTCAGTCATATTTTTCATCAATAAGTTATGGGGATGGATTAAACCCGTTTTATATTCAGACACCCAAGTTAATATGTAAAACAAATATTTCAGAAATGAAAGGAAAGAAAGTTCCATATCTTGATGTAGAGGTCCCTAGTGGAAAGATGAATATTTATGATTTCCTTTTAACATTAGATGATAACAATATTAAGACAACCGTTCAAAAATCAGAAGAATGGTTTGGCAAACATATCCCACTTCAAGCAATTGACGATATGTATCGCCGGACTACAAAACCTTTTAAAAAGAACACATCTCCTCAAATAAGATTAAGGTTACCTCTTATTAAGAATGAAATCAAGTGCGGAGTTTACAATCAAAGTCGTATTTTTGTAGGGGCTGATGAAGTTAAAGAAGGTTCTGAAGTTGTCCTTATTTTACACGTAAGGGGTCTAAAGATTTTAAAGTCAACATACTATTGTGATTGCTACATAACGCAGATTAAATTATTTCAAGAAAAAGAATCAAAATTCAATATTATTAAAGATTATAGTATCTTAGACGAGGATGATGAAGAAGAACATGATATAGAAGATATCTTTAGCGAAGAAATACAAAACTCATTCAAAGAAGAAAACCCTCAAAAGGAGGCTGAAGAAAAAGCTCAAAAGAAGGCTGAAGAAAAAGCTCAAAAGAAGGCTGAAGAAAAAGCTCAAAAGGAGGCTGAAGAAAAAGCTCAAAAGGAGGCTGAAGAAAAAGCTCA
>Ga0209335_10005044_pt1 | contig 12289 bp, 10 predicted proteins | sample COG_09_FD_184753 | JGI IMG/M metagenome (GOLD analysis project Ga0209335, IMG submission 184753) | Pelagic Microbial community sample from North Sea - COGITO 998_met_09 (SPAdes) (version 2) | ecosystem: Environmental > Aquatic > Marine > Neritic zone/Coastal water | place: Helgoland, sampling...
CAAAAACTCGACCCATCCGATGAGTGTGAAAATCGCCTCTAATATCAATGGACAAGCGATGCCAGTTCTTGAATTTGAAGAACACAGTGGAAAAGGAGTCAGTGGAACAATCGACGGTCATAAAATATGCCTTGGGTCCGCAAAATTCGTGAGTCCAAATTCTCCGAGCACAGATCCAGGTGTTCACCTGAGCATCGATGATAAGTATCTTGGATTTTATGAATTAAAGAACGAATACAGACCTGATATTGCAAAAGTTATTCTTGAACTTAAAGATCATTATGAGCTTAGTTTGCTTTCAGGTGATAACGATCAAGAAAAAGCCGCCTTAGAGGAACTGAGCCAAGGTGAGATGACTTGTGCGTTTAATCAGAGTCCTTATGACAAGCAACAATACATACAAGCGCTTCAAGAAAATGGTAAAAGTGTATTGATGGCTGGAGACGGATTAAACGATGCTGCAGCCTTAAAGTCAGCAGATGTTGGAATCGCGGTCGTTGATGATGTTTATAGCTTCAGTCCTTCCTCAGACGGCATCATTACTGGAGAGTCTCTCAAAGAATTACCAGGCTTTTTGGCACTAAGCAAATCTTCAATTGGCATCATCCGATGGGGCTTTCTCATTTCATTTTTATACAACCTTATAGGGCTGTTTTTTGCTGTAAAAGGCTTGTTGTCTCCTATTGTAGCCGCCATTTTGATGCCATTGAGCAGCGTAAGTGTGGTTGCATTTGTGAGCATCTATTCAAACATATCGGCTCATAGAACTTTCTCAAAGCAGAGAAAGAGGCTCTAAGCGTTAAGTTGACCTATATCAGTTTTTAGTCTGACTCGAATCATTCGTTCCTGAAGGCCAAGAGTTAACATTTGTAATGGTTGAAAGCCAAAATACGATTGAGCACAATATATATACTCGTAGGAATAAGTCTAGTAGTCGCAGCCAGCTTTTTAGCTGCCTTTTTCTGGTCTGTGAAAACAGGTCAGTACGACGACGATTATTCCCCTGCAGTTAAAATGCTCTTTGATGATGGCCTTACAAAACCCTCAGAAATCAAAACAGAAAAATCCAAATCAAAATAAGATGGAACTGGAAAAATTTGAATTTGAGTTGAATTCATCAGATCTTGAAGCTAAGATTAGCGCTATGCGCACTTTGGGAGTGCCTTACGAGGAAGGCTACGAAAGTCAAGCTCGCACCGATATGGAAGCGCAAGCACAAGGCATTGTTGAAAGCTTGAAAAAGGACAATATCGAAGTGGCTGCGGACCGTGAGATTGTTGCTCTTATTGCCTATTTGCAACGTTTAGGGACAGATATCAAAATGAAAGAACAAACCGCATCAAACGAATAAGCTATGTTGAAATTTATAAAAGGACACATGGGAAGCATTGCTGGAATTGAGATATTTCCGCTGATTTCATTCTTAATTTTCTTCTTGTTTTTTATGGGCCTCTTGTGGTGGGTCGTTAAACTAGACAAGAAGAGCGTAAGTGAAATTTCAGCTCTTCCATTGGAATCAAATAGCGATCAAAACTTATAAACCTACCGTCATGAAATCATTAGTATACAAATCAATATTTGCCGCCTTCGCCCTCTTTGGCTCAACTAGCTTGTTTGCTCAAGAAAGCGAATCACTTATGGATTTACAAAGTGATATAGGATTGCTTGCTCTGCACAGCACAATCACCCTCTTATTGCTTGTTGTTTTTCTGGTGCTTGCTGGAGTTGTAAAAAGCATGAGCACTAATAAGCGATTAGCGGATCTAATTAAAGCAAACCGCGCAACAAAAGTTGCGCTCATCGGTCTGTTTTTGAGCCTGAGCTCTGGGGCAATGGCACAAGATGCTGTAGCAAGCTCCGACTCATTTATGATGAGCGATAGCCTTTTATGGACATTCATTTCTGTAGATGTCATTTTAGTAGCGCTCATTCTTTATCAAATAAGCTTGATTCAGAAAATCTTCAAAATGGCTGCGCCTCAAACGGAAGAAGATAGCGCTGTAGAAAGCGACTGGGCAATTGCTGGGGTTAAGTTAACAGACAATGTTCCTCTAGAAAAAGAAGGCGACGTTTTACTAGATCATAATTATGATGGCATCAGAGAACTTGACAATAACCTTCCACCTTGGTGGTTATATGGATTCTATGTTTCAATTGTTACCGCAGTACTCTATATAGGGTATTACCATTTTGGAGGCGGACTTTTGCAGCAGGAAGAATACGAAGCCAATATGGCTGAAGCTCAAGAACAGGTTGACGCTTACCTGAGTTCTCTTTCTAATCTGATTGATGAAAGCAACGTCGTTTTACTTACTGCTGAATCTGATCTAACTGATGGAAAAGGAATTTATGAAACTAATTGTGCAAGCTGCCATGGCATGATGGGTGAAGGAGGCGTTGGGCCAACTTTTGCCGACAAATATTGGAAACACGGAGGAGGAATTGTTAATGCTTTTTCTACCATTAAATATGGAGTAGTTGAAAAAGGAATGATTCCTTGGGAAGATGTACTTTCTCCTGGTGAGATGCAAAAAGTGGCTAGCTATCTATTGACTTTCGAAGGAACAAACCCTCCTGGAATGAAGGATCCTGAAGGCGAGCTATGGCAAGCTGCTGGAAGCTCAGAACCAGAAGTAGAAGAAGCATCACCTGCCTCGGATACAACTAAGACTGAAGAGGTTGAAACTACTGAAGAAGTAGCTCAACTGTAATTAAATATTGAGGAATAGCCCTTATCGTTTACGGTCTGAGCTATTTTATTAAATGAGCGAAGAAAAGAAGATTTACGAACGCAACGAGTCCTTTAGAGATAGCATTGCGACAGTTGATGCCAGTGGAAAACGTAACTGGATTTTTGCCAAAAAACCAAGTGGAGACTTTTACAAATGGAGAACCTATTTAAGCTGGATTTATCTGGCTGTTTTCTTCTTGGCACCTTGGATAAAAGTTGGAGGGGAACCCCTTCTAATGCTCAATGTACTTGAGCGCAAGTTTGTGATTTTTGGTCAAATTTTTTGGCCACAAGACTTTCACTTATTTGCACTTCTTTTTATCACTTCTGTGGTATTTATTATTCTATTTACCGTGGTTTACGGTAGGATTTTTTGCGGTTGGATTTGCCCACAAACCATTTTCATGGAAATGGTTTTCAGAAAAATAGAGTATTGGATAGAAGGTGATGCTCCAAAGCAAAAAAAGCTCGACAAACAGAAATGGAATTTTGAAAAAATCAAAAAACGAGGGCTAAAGTATATCGTATTTTATCTTGTTTCCGTAACCATTGCTCACACCTTTCTTGCCTATTTCATCGGTAGTGATGAATTACTTAGACTGCAAATTGAAGAACCTTTAGCCAATATTGGCACTCTTGGTTCACTACTTATTTTTTCTGCCGTATTTTACTTTGTATTCGCTTATATGCGCGAACAAGTATGTATCGCTGTTTGCCCTTATGGCAGACTTCAAGGGGTACTCCTCGACAGAGATAGTATTGTTGTTGCCTATGACTATGTGAGAGGAGAAACGCGTGCTCCATTCAAGGGAAAAAGAGAAGTCCGCTCGGATGTTAGCAAAGGAGATTGTATTGACTGCCATAAGTGTGTTGACGTTTGCCCGACTGGTATCGATATCCGAAATGGGACACAACTCGAGTGCGTAAACTGTACAGCATGTATTGATGCTTGCGATTCAATAATGGATAAGCTTGGCTTTGAAAGAGGCTTAATTCGCTACGCTTCAGAGGAGCAAATTGCCAATAAGACTAAATTCAAGTTTACGACTAGGGTTAAGGCATATACGGTTGTTCTTTCTCTGCTCATGGTCTTTTTAAGTACGCTATTTTTCTTGCGTACCGATGTTGAAACTTCCATACTTCGAACCAAAGGGCCCCTTTATCAAATCGTTGATGATACACATATCAGCAACTTGTACAATGTGAAGGTGGTTAACAAAACGAATAATCCGATTGAGTTGGACTTAAAGCTACTTAATGCCACTGGAGAGATCAATATTGTCGGAAATAAGGCACTTACGATTGGGAGTCAGGAAAAGCACGAAGGAGCACTTTTCATCGTTCTTCCAAATTCCGAAATCGATGGTATGGCCACTGAATTGGAAATTGGAATTTATCAAAACACTGAGCTATTGGAGACGGTAAAAACTAATTTCCTTGGACCAGCTAATATTAAAAAATGAAATTTACTTGGGGAACAGGCATCGCCATCTTCTTTAGTCTTTTTGTAGTTTTCATGCTATGGATGGTTTACAAAACGAGCCAGCAAGACTTTGATTTAGTAGCTGAAGACTACTACGCGAAAGAGATCGCTTTTCAAGGCGTAATGGACAAAACCGCCAACTATCAGCAACTTAATGAAGAGGTAAAGCTCATCCAGAAATCAGATGCTTTGGTTTTATCTATTCCAACAAAAGCCCTTAAAGCGAATTCTTCTGTTTTACTGCATTTATTTAGGCCCTCTGATGACTTGCTCGACAAGGTTTATGAACTGAATGGATCAGAGAACCCTATTGAGGTTCCAATGAACGAATTAGTCCAAGGTGAATATATTGTCAAGCTAGAATGGAAAACCGATAGTACTAGCTACTATTTTGAAAAAGAACTCTATTTAAAATGATTGAGGCGGCCCTCATATTAGGCCTGGCAAGCAGTTTACATTGCATTGGAATGTGCGGTCCAATTGCCCTTGCCCTTCCCTTAAATCGAAAAAACTTCCTGACTGAAATAACGGGTTTGGTCAGTTATAACCTCGGACGCATCATCAGTTATGCAAGCCTTGGCCTGCTTTTCGGAGGCTTAGGCAAGGGAATTTACATATTCACGCAACAACAATACTTAAGCATCGCTGCGGGAGTGTTTATGCTTTTCTTAGCATTCTTACCCCGATTTTTTGATTCCTTCAGTGCGAAGTCAAGATGGTATCTGCGATTCCAAAATGCCTAGAAAACAAGAACAGCAAAGTACTTCCAGAAAAGTTCGCTGCGTGCGCTTTTAAGTATTGGAGTTTTGAATGGCTTTCTGCCTTGTGGAATGGTTTACGCAGCATTAGCCGGGGCCCTAGCCAGTTCAAGTATTCAAGGAGGAATGAGCTTTATGGTCTTTTTTGGCCTTGGAACGCTTCCCTTGATGTTCGGGCTCAGTTTGGCTAGTAAGTTCTTTGGAAGTCAAATGCGTTTCAAACTCCAAAAATTTATGCCCATTTTATTGGGTCTCGTTGGAGTGATGCTCATCGTTAGGGGACTCGGCTTAGATCTCGGACCCTGGAGCCCACGAGTGATCGCGCACCAGGCTTTTATAGCCATCTGCGGCTAGAGTAGGATGTATTCGAAACTTGGGTGCCCCGATTCACCCTTCTCATCGTAGTAAGAAGTAAACCTCATTTTGTAAACAAAACCTTTCGCATCTCTTATGATGAAGGACTTAGTTTCTTGAACATAATAGAAGGTGTCGTCAAAATTGTATTCCTTCCAATCGTACCCTATCACATCCAGATCATCGCTCAAATCATTTGAACGTTCTTCATAAAACGCGTAGTCTATTTCCTCAAAAGCAAAATCATTTACTTCAAGAACTTCAATATCTCCAGATAAGGTTCCAGTAACTAAATAATGAAGCTGCTCTAGCTCAAAGAAATACGGATATCGAGTGAATACAAAATCATATTCAGAGCGATCCAAAAGATCATACTCTTGTTGTGTGCCGATAGAATAATGTTGGCCTTTGTCGAGCTTAAGACTTTGAATAGAATCTTCGTTTAAATCAGCATATCGCAGTAAGTAGTGGCTGCCTTCATCTTTGATTTTTAACTTCAAAAATCCAAGACCATCTCCCATTCCACTAATCCCCATGTTCAGCACATATAGCTCATCGTTAGCCTTTAGAGCAAAGTCTCCAGACCCAGTGGATGGATCGTAAGTGAAAATTAAACCCAAGGTATCCGATTGCTCATCAAAGTCAATATTTCCAACCCGGGCTGCCGACATAAACCTCGAAGGGTTTAAGGAAATTTTGTCCTCTTCTAAAAATAGGTCCCAAGCTTCAAGCTCACAAGAGTCTATGATTTTTTGCTCCGACAAAGAGTAAAATATCATCTTGCTGAAACGCAAACCCATATCAAGGCTTTCGGTATTCATGTCACCTCTATCAAAGGGTGCAACAGGGTCTTCCTCAGGAATACACGCCTGAAAGCTCAAGAACAATAAAAGCAAGTAAATCCTATTTGAAAACATTGAAACTCGCATTGATGAAAAAATTCCTTCCATTGGAAACGAAAGTAGTTCCAGAGCCACTCTGGTGGATTCCCCCGATGTTGTTTTGAATAACCTGTGTAACATCTAAGATGTTTCTAGCACCGATTGTCATTGAAAGTCTTTTCTGAAAGAATTTTCTGGAAATTTGAGCATCGACCATCCCATATGTTTCTTGGGGCGTTCTTTCAACTTCGCCAGTTTCACTCGAATAAAATGAGACATATTGTTTCAAGAATGCCGATCCAAAAACAGAAATATTCGTTTTCCATTTTGGTAGTTTAAACATGAGTTGACTGCTCACTCTGTTGGAATAATCAAGCCCATTTCCGAAATCAATTCCTATCATATTATAATCTGCGCGAAGGTCTAATCGATCATTGGTGAGGTGATATCCAAAGTTCAAACCTTGACTAACAAACTGACCAATATTCTGGTAAATTGCTTGCACTGGAGTTAAGGTTAAGAGTTCAATTTTGTTGTTGATGTCGTTGTAGAAAGCAGCAAGTTCAATTGAGTTTTGAATTTGTCCAAACTTGAAGATTTTGGTCAATTTTACTTGATAAGAGTGGCCGTCTTCTGCTTCTAGCTCACTATTGCCATAAACTTCATGGTTAGAGTCTACAAAATCCAAATAGCGTTCTTTAATACTAGCAATCCTATATGCTCGTCCGTAGGAAGCTCTTAAAATCAGATTATCACTTAATGGGATTCTAGATTGCAAGGCGAAGACTACTGGAGCCCATTCTTGGTTCATCAAGCCTTGTCGTACTCCCAATCTCCAAGTAGTCGTTCTGATTCTTTGCTCATAACTTCCATAAAGGGCAAGCTCGTTATTCGTTTGGATCCCATCTGTAATTCTTGGGCCTCTCAAGCGCTCTTGGTTTGCATCAAACCCAAGTAAAAACTTTGTCTTTTTCCTGTAGTCATAATTGGTGATTAGCTTCAATCCTTCTGCTGAAAACCTTTGGGTATCTTGATCTGCTTCTACGGGAGTAAGCTCTTGTTGAAGCTCGACCAAATCCCTCGCGAATGTGTTTTTTACTTGCTCAAAATAGTTTTGATGTACCATCAACCTAGCTCCGAACTTGCCTTTGGGATTATATGCTGCACTTAACAGCTGATCTGCTCTTAATCTTCTAAACTCTCTGTCGATTGCTCGTTCGCCGTAAGGCTGCATTGGAATACCTCTATCGAGTAAAAATGCATGCGACAAACGACTGCTTAGGTTCACTTGCCAGTCACGAGTTTGCCTGCTCAACTTCACATTTCCGTAGTACTGTTCTTTCGGCAACCAAGTCCAACCCCGTTCTCTATCACCAAAATTCCAACCTTCAAAAAAGTTTCTTCCCGCAGATAAACTCAAACCATTTTTCCCAATCCCTTGATCATAGGAAAGTCCAGCATTATAATTTCCATCACCCCCAACATATGTGTCCAATTTGAGCGACTTTTTATCTCCAAGATTTGTTTTGGTAATAATATTAATTACCCCCGCCAAGGCATTGGAGCCATAGATTACCGACATCGGCCCTTCTATGATTTCTACTCCTTGAATAGAGTTCGAGCTAACTTCACTTAAATCCAGATTGCCCAGCATCCTTCCAATCATTGGGACCCCGTCAATCAAAACTTTTACATTTTCTCCTCCAAGACCCATGATTTTCATACTGTTCATGTTGAGCGCGTTATCGCGATTTGACCTCAACATGGCTTGGTGGGATAATGCTTGTTCTATGTTTTGAGCACTTTGAGCTTCAATTTGCTCAAGGCTAACTTTGCGAACGTTTAAAACGCTTTCTCCCAGACTTGCATTGCTCTGAAAATCAGTAATAACGACTTCACGGAGCTGAGTTTCTAAACTAATGAGTTCGATTACTTTTTGCTCGCCTGCTTTTATGGAATCGGCCTGATACTTGAAGCCTTGCTTATAAAGCCAAATAACTGATGAGCTCCCTTTTAGCTGCAATTGAACTTCTCCCTTTACATTGGTTCTGTTCAGGCTCTGATTTTCTGCTAAAAAAACTTCAACTCCTTCTAATGCTTTGCCCTTAGAGTTGATTCTAAGCAAAGTCTGCTCTTGAGCAATAAGCTCAAGAGCAGAGAATACTAATATAAATGCTATGTATAGGCTTCTACTCAATGATGAGTGTTCTGTGAGAACTTGAGTTTTCGTTAGACATCTTCACGAAATAGCTACCAGTGTTTAGCCCGTTTACATCAATCGATTTTAATGTCTCTCGCCTTTCATATACAAGTTGACCCATGGTGTTGTATACTGAAACATGATCTACCTGATCACTAAAGTATAGAATGCCCTTGCTTGGATTGGGGTAGAAATTAATCTCTTTGGTCATTGATTCCTCAAGACCTATGGTCCCTGATCCTTCAGAAATTTTTTCAGAATCAAAAATGTACTTGCCTTGACCGCTTCCTTCGTATCCAGTGAAAACCAATTTCCAAACTTCGCCGTTTGGTTTCTTCACAAAAAAGGCAAGCGAATCTTGAATATCGTAAATGAAAGTGGTTCGATTGAAGCTTTTCCAATCGTATCCGATTTCAGTAATGGTGGTGCTCCAAGACAAGTTTGAAGTATCGTTACTTGATGCTTCTATACCTTCTCGCTGAGCCACTCTAAGTCCTCTGTTTAGTTTGATGCCTGAGACAGGATAGTATGCTACCGTAGGTCCAGCTTGAATTTCAGCCATGTACTTAGTGAAAACTAAATCCCAAGAGTTTGATAATGGCTCAATATCAAGCACAGAATTGGTTTGTACATTGAAGTAGACAAAATTCCTAGCATCATAATTTGCCTTATCTATGGTTTGACTCTGAGAATTAGAACCGTCCAAATTTTCGTAGTCGAAAGTGTAGACGCCGGCAGCCGTCATTTTGTTGATTCTAAGTTTCTTGAATGAACCATCACCTAGTTTCAGAACAAAGAATCTTATAGCATTTACATCTTTAGAAATTTGATTGTAGGTTCCCCATCCATAATCAGGATGTACACTTTGTCCAGCAAGATTTAAAGCACCTTCTTCCCACATTTCAGTAGAATTGTAGAGATTATCCCAGCTCATTCCGCTCGTGTCGAAACTCGCCCAGTCGGCCATATTTGAAGAAGCTAGAAAGAGCTCTACCCCAAAACCTTCGTTGGTTAAAATACTAACGTCGCGATTCCCTAAAGTGAAGGCTAAATGCCAGCTATGACGATCGGCAAAGGTTTCCGACCCATCTTCCAAATTGAAAAAGACATCATTCGTGTCTAAAGTGATTACTGAATCTCTCTCAGCAAATACGCCTAAACTCAGGCCTAAACATAATAGTGTTGTGTAAAGCTTTATCATCTAATTGAATTTAAGTTGCAAGTGTACTGGCATTTCATCATGTCAAATACCTCAAAAGGAAAATAAAATACCCCATTTTGGTTTTTCCATTTATCCCGTTTGGAAACATTTTCTGATTGTATAAACTAACAGTGTTTATAGTTGTTTTAGCTTTTCGTAGATTTGAACCAATAATAGAAAATACCCAAAAATGGAAACTGATATTGCTCAGATTAGTTTGAGACTCTTAAATGAAGATAGAGGATTTGATTTCGACTACAGTTCAGGTCACATGAGTATCATCTTTTCTCGTTCTGGGAATCACGGATTTGAATACATGGGACGTCTAGCTGAGAATGCACTTCCCGCTTTTTCAAGTTATATGATGTGTATGCACATGGGTGATTTTCAAATTCGGTTTTTTGGATCAAACGAAGCCCTGGTTATTCTTGATCTTCCATTAAAATTGATGCACCAATTGGTTTTAGAAGACGAGCTTAATATTAGCTTTTCAGAACATGGGTATTTGAAAGACCACATGATACATAAGCTAAGTGCCAATAACGGTCGCGTTGAAACATGCCTAGATCAGATCGTTAACGCAAACGAGCAGCAATTGAGCAGCCCTCTTTTCATTCAATCAAAAAAACTTGAGTTACTCAGTAGCTTTTTTGAAACAAGTGATTCGAGAGGAAAATATGAATGTCCGTTTTTAAACTACCAGGAAAACGTAGAAAAGGTTCGAGAAGCTAAAGCACTATTAATCTCAGATTTAAAGGCCTCTCCGACGATCAAAGAGCTGTCGCGCTTAGTTGGCCTCAACGAAAGTCATTTAAAGTCGGGGTTCAAAGAAATCTATGGCAAACCAATTCACCAATATTTTAAAAGCTACAAAAACGAAATTGCCAAGCGTCAGCTTGATGAAAAAGAGATTTCGATTAACGTACTGGCTGGAGAATTAGGATACACTAACGTGAGCCATTTTATAGAGTCGTTTAAAAAGCAGTTTGGCCTGACTCCAAAGCAATATCAAATGAAACTAAAAGGCCTGAGTTAAAAGTACTTTCTCTCTAGGTCTACATTCCCTCCGCTCAAGATTACAGCGCAAGACTTTCCTTTAAACTTCTCCTTATTTCGAAGAATAGCTGCAAAAGGAACTGCACAAGAAGGCTCTATAATTACTTTGAGCTCTGACCAAAGCATACGCATTGCATCCAAGATTTCTTGTTCGCTCACTAGAAATATTTCTTTGACATCTTGCTTAATCACCTCAAAGGTATAGGTGCCTAAGTAGGTTCTTAGGCCATCAGCAATAGTGTTCGGATTTCCAACTGGCTGAATTTCTCCTGTTTTCAAAGAGCGAAATGCATCATCAGCCCTCTCTGGCTCACCTGCAAAGACTTCAATATTTTTGCCAAAATACTTTGCCGCTAAGGCAGTACCGCTGAGCAATCCCCCTCCACCTACCGGACAAATAATCTGTTGAATGTTTGGGATTTCATCGATGATTTCTTGAGCACAGGTAGACTGCCCCATAATTATATTCGGGTGATTATAGGGTGGAATTATTTCTGCTCTCTCTGTGAGAAGTATGTCCCTTAACATTTGCTCTCTGGCTATAATGGTTGATTCACAGAAATGGATTTCAGCTCCTTCTCTTCGCATTCCTTCCACTTTAATCTTTGGAGCATTTTCTGGTACGACCACGATACATCTTAAGCCGTTTTTTTTGGCTGCCATGGCTAAAGCTCGACCATGATTCCCAGAGGAATGGGTTGCCACACAACTAACACTTGTACTGTCCAAGAGTCGCTTAACCGCATTGGTCGCCCCTCGAAACTTAAAAGCTCCTCCCTTCTGAAAATTCTCACACTTGAAGAATAATTCTGACTGGATCAAATCGTTGAGGTACTCAGATCTCAAAATTGGTGTATTAATCACTTCGAGCTTGAGGCGATCTTTGGCAGAAATTAAATCAGCTTTGGTATAGATCATGTTTCCTTAGTTAGCCACAATTGTAAGTCCTTTTGGAACAATTTCAATTCGAACCTTACCAAAGCCAAAGTGCTCTCCGTCAGCTTCAAGCTCCCCTCGACTCTCAATAGCCTCAATTTCAACCCAGTCGGCATTTTCGTATCGAACTTTTGGATGACTTAGTCTTTTAATTTTCTTCAGTTTTAATACATTCAAAAGATAGTCTAGTCGACCGAGGTTCCCAATGGTGGTGAGCTGAAAAATACCGCTGTCGATGCTGGCCTCTGGAGCAATATAGAGTCCACTTCCAAAGCATTTTCCATTGGCAACAGCTATTGCTGCGACCCTCTCTTCCCTTTCAAAGTCAGAGGTTTTTAACTTCACTGTATAGGGTTTGTATTTGAAAAACGCCCTGCTAGTAGCCCATAGAAACGCTAAATCAGGATTTAGTTTCCTTTTGTTCGAATTTATGAGCTTCACCACTTCAGCGCCTAAACCGAAGTCGGCAATATTGATAAAGTACTTGACCTGAGATCGTATTTTGATTCTGCCAAAATCCACCTGCCGGCTTGAGGAATTAACCCAATCTAAGGCTTCTTCGATGTTTTGTGCTAAGCTAATATTCCTGCTAAAATCATTTGCGCTTCCTGCCGAAATCAAAGCAACTTTTGGAACTCGCTGACCTGTGTCAACAAGATGCCCGGCCACCTGCATAAATTCATTAAAAG
>Ga0209335_10005047_pt1 | contig 12288 bp, 15 predicted proteins | sample COG_09_FD_184753 | JGI IMG/M metagenome (GOLD analysis project Ga0209335, IMG submission 184753) | Pelagic Microbial community sample from North Sea - COGITO 998_met_09 (SPAdes) (version 2) | ecosystem: Environmental > Aquatic > Marine > Neritic zone/Coastal water | place: Helgoland, sampling...
CGGCTCCTCACTGCTATCGCGATCCCGCGCACGGGCCCGGTGTGGGGTCGGGGCCTTTGCCCCGGCTCCCGCCGCCCACGTGCTCGCGTCCCGTTAGTGGTGTGGGCCTGGGACTTTTCTTATGGGATTTTTTTACCGCGGTCTCACGGCCCCTGCTCTACACTGTTTTTCGCTCTGCGATCTATGACTGTTTGTCAAAGTAAACGGATATTTCTCTCATTTGGTTTAGGCGAGGGCTCGTGGGCCCAAGCCCAGAGACAGGTTCGGGCCCCGGTGCAGGCCCCGGTTTCAGCGTAGGGTTGGGCATCGGTCCCGGCCCCGGTTCGGCCATGGGCCCCGCAGTAGGCTTCGGCCAGATCACGGTGCCGACCCCAGTTCCGGTACTGGCTCAGGCGCAGGACGCGCTGGAGACGGGTCACATGTACTCAGAAAATGTGACCGGCTTGCACACATAAGTCACTCTGCCTACTGAGTCGATCATCTCTATATCCAAGTTTTTAGTTTCCTGTCTTCTCTTACGTATGCGGTTTTTTAGCGCGATCTCCTACCCCTTGCTACCCTGGTGTTCTTTGCTCTGCGGTATGACTGTCGTCAGTAGACGGATATTTTCTTTCACCATCACGGTCGTCGTTAACGCCCTGCATGTCGAGCCGCCCAAGCCGGGGGAAAAGAAGTGAGCAGCAAGACGGAGCATTACCAACCGAAGCGCGCCTCTCAACCCAGTCAAAGTTTGAGTGTTCTGACCACGAGTGGTGGTTCAAGCCGCGCGTAATGACAACATCGGGTGTGCCAAACACTGACTCCCTGCGGCTTCCACAGTTGCTGGCGGAGCAGACGATGCAAACGATCGAGACCGGGCGGGCTGGTCAGTTCCTCTAAACAAATCGACTCACATATCAACCTTTCTTTCTCCAGCCACTTTTGCACTACTCCAGGTTCCAGGCATTGTGTGATGCACAAAAGCTCAAAGAGAGCTTCTGCCCAGCTAGAGTGTAGATAGAAAATTATGAATGCTTCTGTCGCATCTAGTTCCCCGATTCCACGACCGATTTCGGCATTTCATCAAGACCCAGCATCATTGAGGTGACCGAAGTTCATGTAGTATCTCCTCGGTCGTAGCGAGCATGCGATTGTAGGTGTGCCTGTCCCATTCAACCACTTGAATGAGATATTCCAGCTTGACCCAGCATTCTCTGGACAAAGTGGCGCGTGCACTGCTGGGTCACACTCTGGGAACAAACCGCATTGCTACAAGCTCGTCTTGGAGCTCGTCGTCCCTGATGCAGAGCAACTCAACTGCCTTTTGCTCCCACTCCAGCTTATGAGGTGAAGCCGCCCGTCTCGCTCCTACCCTCGGGGGCGTGGCCCTGCATGCGGGTGAAGCATCGTGCTCCCCCAGAAAGCGGGCCCATCTTGCGCCATTGAGCAGGTAAGGTAGCCCTTGCTGCTGACCTTCGTGTGCGCGCCGAGAACGCTCGCTTGGCCTATGGACGCCAGGCCGGCCATGGGCCCCGATCGCAGGCGAGACGCGCAGCATGTCGAGATTTGACCCTGCGTCCTTCTCGGGATTTGCTGCGTGCACGCCTGCATCCGAATCCGCGGGGCTGGAGCTGGTTCCAGGAATGCCTGGTACAACACCACCACCAGCGTGCGCCCAAACAATGGCGGGCTGAGGCGAGTCACCTGAAGTCGATGGTGGAAGCAATCGCTCCACGATACATGGCTTGCATCCTCTGCCAGACGATGCTCATGATCAACACGCTAGCAGCAAGGAGAAATGACAAAGACTCTACCCCTCTCCTGACCCTGCTGGTTGGTTGGAGAAAACCGACCTGGGAACGAACACCAGAGCGGACGGAAGACCGAGCAGAATGTTGCGCGTCTCTTCCAAAACATTTATCGCGTACTTAAGCACAAAGAGGACAATCTCACTACCTCCGCCGCCAAGCAGAGATTGCATTTGCTGCGCACGAGCCGCCTCACGCTGCATGTACTCTCGAAGCTCAGCGAGGAGGACCTCTTGAAAGTCTTCTCGCGTCATCCCAAAGGTCACAGGGTCGCATACTGTCAATCCACGCGTCATGGCACGATAATCTTCCTGTCCCACCTCACCGAAAGTCAGATGGGCGTTGAAAAATGCCGCACAAAAGAAGAAGCGCTTCAGCTCGTTGTGTGCTATCTACAATAATCGGATGTGGAAGATGACCTCAGTGACCTCGATTGTGGGTCGGAAAGGTAGGGCAGCCAGCCCCATGCTGAGATCGAGGTAGCTAACCTGGGGAAACGCACAGTATCGTGGGATCATGCCAACCACAAGGCAGTGAATCTGAATAGATTTCGAATGTGCAAGACAGGTGCACGGATGGCACCACGCCATTTCCCTCCAAGTCTAGCTGAGCAAAGAGCTTGTGAATTTCCGAGACCTGCCCTCGAGGTACGTCAATTTCATACCATCCGAACCTCAGCTACAGATGTTCGTGTGGCAACGCGAGTATGGGAACGCACTAGGGCACCGAAGTCGGCTAGGTTTGAAGAGATGTGCCGAAGAAGAGGGTCGAGCGGCTTTGCAGACTTTGATGCGTCGCTGCCAGCAAATAGCTGCGACTGAAAGTTTTCGATCTTTTGCGCTTCAGCAGCCCTGAAGAATTCATCAAGAAAGACTGTAAGTACTACATTGACGAGAACAAGGGTCACCAAGAGGTAGAATGCGAGGAAGAAAGCCATGATGCCCGATCTCGCGTTATCGCCAAAGCTCACGAACATTTCTCGTGCCAGTGATCCCCAGCCTTCGCCAGACATGGTTTGAAACATAGTGAAGAGCGCCGCCGAGAAAAAGCCAAATTCTGACACTCCATCGAGCTCTTTGCCACAAGAATCATTCAAGAGTTAGCGTTGGCCATCCTGCCATGCAAGCAACGGTAGGTTGCCGTCATAGAATGGGTTTTGCTGGAGAGCAGCATTGACGGGGGGTCAACCTGAGTTGTTTGGACCCTCGCGGAAAAGACCAACACCGAGGATGGCAAAGATGGAGGTAGCAAGGAGGAGGACGACGAAGGCGTTGATGATCGGAAGGACCGACCCGCCGAGAGCTTGTAGCAGCTGGCGCAGGGACTCGAAGCGCCGCACGAGGCGAAGGACGCGGAACGCGCGTAGGATACGGACCACTTTGAGCCCAGGAATCCCCTGAGGCCAAGAATACATTTTTTCATCCGGAAAGTGCGCTATTGCGTTGGCAGTGGTTTCCTGCTCTCAAGCTGCAAGCGGTGCGCCTAGTTCGGGTGAGGGGCTGGCGTGGGGATGATACATCAAAAATGGCGCCCACGTAGGCGAGGATGACGACAACGAAATCGATCCAGTTCCAACCCGAAGTAACAAAACCACGTGCACCACTCGCCACAAGGTTCAAGGCGAGCTCGACGGTGAAGATCACCGTGAAGACCACATCGAGGTCACGAAAGAATGGATTCATCCAGTCGGGGCGCGGTGCGACATTGATAACCTGGGCCTCCCAAACGTTGGCGGCAAAGTTGAGAACGATGATGAGGGCGACGAGGTATTGGAACGCTGGCATGTAGTACAGCAGCTGCACACCTCGGCGTACGCGCTCCAAGAACTGCGGATGTGCGCCTCAGCACGCGTGGTCCAAGCTGAGATGGGGACACCGTGCGGGCAGGGTGACCTTTTTTCCCTCATTCGCGTAAATATTTTCGAGGACAAGCACCGAAAATTGTTCGGTCCACCTGTACAGCGCAACCATTCCGATTGGGGTCTGTGCAATTCAAGGAGGGCAGAGCACGGCAGATCTCAAGTCCAAAGCAGGAATGGTCAAGCACCTCCGCAAATCCTCTTCATTCTCACACCGAAACACGTATGCCTTGGTCCGGCGTGCCTCAGACTCCTTGGTTATGATCTCAAAGTCATAATCCTCAAGATCACTCCCAAGCCTTCCCCGGTCGTCACCCAACTGTGGGCCGAGTGTTGACATTACGCCGGTCGCACCGTGAGCGCCTTTTGCAGCCTTGACACGGCGCCTCCCGACCTACAGCATCGGGATTGTCAGTATTCAAACTTTCTGCATAGCGAGCGTAGAGGCGCGGGTGAGGAGTCTGTGTGCTTCTACGGGAAGTGCGAGTGCGAGCAACCGCGACGCCTCGTCGCCGACTATTTGCACTCATCATTTCGCGGAGCCACGAGGGAGCAGTTTTTCCCAGCCACGAATGCCAACGGTGTGACATGTCGTCACCGAAACTGCAACCACATCATGAGTAAAATCACGGTACGGCCGAAGGAATCCCGTAGGTCCTCTACCGACTGAGTCACGGAATATTTTTCATTGGAGCAAGGCGAAAACCTCTCCTTGGCACGAACACCGCGATGGTTCAAATGTGTCATGGTGGAGAGATCAGAAAGCTCCCGGTAGTCAACAACCTTGGCTTGTCCTGCGCCCGCAGTGGCGGCGCCAGTAAAGAAATGCGCTGTTCCCCAGCGTGGAAGCGTGGGAGCGTGGGCTCTGAGAAACCTTTTGCGCTGAGGCCAAAGTGGGTGCGGGTCAGAAAGAGGTTCCATTCGCGCCAGCCAGCCGCAAACCCCGTCTCGCGCTTGAGAATCAACTATTGACATGAAAACTGCCTTCAGCAGAGATCGTGCACTGAGCGGGGCGAGAAGAAAAGCAGGAAGCTTGGCTTACCCCCTGAAAAACAATGTCCTCATCGGACGGCATGTCACGAAGGAAGTCGGTCAGCGGGTCCTTTTGATGGCCCAGAGCTTGCTGATCCGAGGTGGTCGAACCACCCTGTCACACGAAGCCGAAAGTCGCGTGTGAGAAAGTCCCTTGTGGCCGCGCTGCAGAGATACACTCGCGGGCTCGTGAAGAAGCGGTTGTACCGACTGAAGACGTGTTATCTTGCGGTCATGTGGGCTTGTGTGTTCGGGTACAAATCCAGGCCGTCCATCTACAGCCTCATCTGCCCGTGGTGGAGTCGGAGAGCTCAAATTTGGGTGTGGTTTTCGTTGGCCAGTGGCGTGTCCAGTGCCATCACCTGGAAGAAATGATGTACCCGCCCCAGGCAACTTTACATCGAATTCCATGGACGCAGTCGCCCACGTCGTGGCTTTCTCTGCGAGGTTCCGCGCGACACTAGATAGCCTCTCGAACGAGCCAAGACGCTCAAATGAATCGTCTGCGCTTCCGACCCTCTCTGGATGCAAGTCCATCTTGTGAACAAACGAAAGGTGCGGCTCGGTCCTGTCGATGCCTTCGTTCGACGCCACAGCGAGGGGCCCAGGCGCACGGTATCGCCATTTGCCTGCACTTGAACCTCCTAGTTCTGCTTGAAGAGGCGAAGTGCCCGCACCGTCACTCGATTGCGACATTCGGCAGTCGAGGGAAATCGAATCCGGATTTCGTCAGATCCATTCTTTTGCTCCCTATCAATTGTGTGGATAGGTTCATGAGGGTTTGGGACCTGGCCTAGGGTGCTGTTCTGTCGAAAGCTTCGACTGCCCTCCAGATGCCGTCTCCAACTTGGGAAGTAGATGTTGCTCCTACGGCCACAGCAGGCCAAGGTGTGGGTTCGGATAGATCTGGGCTCGGAACAGGCGCTGGTTCATCCCCAGCCAAGCTGACCTTTTGTGCCAAAATCTCCGATGCTAGTGCACCACACGCGCAGCTGAGATGCTGTGAACGCAGTGTCGGTCGGGAGCCAATCCTTCCAGCAGCTCATGGATGCCAGTGCAATCCTCAAGAATAGCGCGATTGCAGAGTGGCAGGCTCGAATACAATTGCAGGTCGCTGCCGTTTGCACCACGCGAAGCTTAGGCACCTGACCCTCTGCCTCAGCTGTGAGTGCATCTCTCGTCCTTCGAATGTTACTTGAACTCTTTTGTCTGGCACTACAGGCTGTACGTCTACAGGAGAAACACCTCCCTACACTCAGCAAAAGCGGCAGGCGCAATCGGAAAAATGCTGCGAGCATGCTTGATGAGCGCGGGCATTCCCCCGGCCTCGGTACACACAACAAAGTGGAGGAACGTGCCGATGACCTGTGGGGGCCAATGGGTCCACCCGTCAGTGAGACTCAGGGGGCACGTGTATTCGCTCGGAAGCGAGGGACGGATGCAACCAGGGAGACTGAGGCTGCGCGTGGATCGGATGCCCTACTCGACCGGCAGAGAATTGAAGTCACTAAGGACGATCACGATCACGATCAAGACTGGGCAGGGCCTCCTGCGCCGGCATCCAGCCCAAACCTGGTTTCGACAGACAGTGGCTCGCATGGCAAAAAGGTCACCTTACAGGGTCACGGGATGCTTCCGTGGTGTCAGCGCAAAGAAGAAATGTCTAGCCAGGGATTGCAAGATGTCAGTGGAAAAAAGGTTGAAGAAGGATCCGTGATCCCGGCTGACCGATCTAGAGAGAGTTGCGAGACGCTGCACGTTTCATGGGCGGAAGAGCCGGAGAGCAGAGTTGGCCGGGACGCCAGGGCTCTGCAGTGCAGTACGAGGCGGCCGGCGTCGGGAAACCCTTCGTCATTACTGCAGCAGGAATCATCGGACTGTCATATACAGCACGGGGCACTGTCGCTGTCGCAGGGTGACACTGTTTCTTCTTGGGACGTGAGCGATCAGACATCCCCCTCCGCCAGTGCTCTTGAACCCAGTATCACATTTTCAGCTTTTCCGACTTTTTCACGGCGCGTAGAGCAACATGAGCGATGATGGAAACCTTTGATGCGCCAAGTAGCATCAACTGCACTAGTGATGCGACTCAGCGATGTAAAATGTACGCAGGGCAAGACTCCTGCGCCAGTCGTTACCACGGCGTCATGTCTGAAGGTAATGAATGACCTCTCTTCGCAATCTTTTCCATCTCTTCATCTTCTGAGGTGTTTCCGAGCTTGTATTTTGTATTGAACTTGCGCGCTTTGGTTCAGGGCGAGGTCATCAATGACCATGCAAGAGCGGGAATGGAGCGGCGAATATTCAGTGACATGTTGCTGCGGCCGCTCTTGGTATCTCGGCAGTCAAGTATCTCAAGTTCCTCGAGCAGGAGTCTGCTCGCTGCCGCGATCGAGGTGCACTGCTGTTCCTGGCCACCAAATTTGCGCTGCGCACACATTCTGAATGCACTAGTGGCAGGCCACGGCGTTGCCTCCCCGTAGTACAAATCGAAGCACCCAAGGTCAAGGACGTTTCTCCGCCACACTCGGAGAGAGCATTGCAAGCGTCACGGATGAGGCTTCCCCCCCGGCTGTTGGGCTTTCGACTTCTCGAAGCCCTGCATCGTTGCAAATGGGTAGCAAGTTCCTACAATCAGAGGAGCGAGAGAGGGCGACTCATCATTTCATTGACGCACAAAATTTGATTCGGAGAGCTCAAATGGCCAAGGATTCGCCTTGTGAGGACTTGGACTCGTCGCTGCTTTCCAAGCTGGTGGTGAACAGTTCAGCAACGGGGCCACGCGGTGGCCGAAATGAATCCTTTGAGGATTCCAAAGCATGCGATGATGGATTCAGCAGCAAGGAAGCTGAGCGCACGGTGTCTTCCCCGTTGGCCGGTGGTTCCAGAGAAGAAGGCCTCGGGAGGCAGCCAAGCGGGGTCAGAACTGATTCACAGCAGCTTGGTTCGGACGGCGTCGAAATAGAAGAGGTGGAGGAAGAGCACCACAGGAGGCGGCCTCTGATCACACGAGGTGATGGGCTGACAGACCTGCTATGCCCTGAACGGCGCGAAGCAACACCCTGGGAGGAAGTCGAGAGGCGGTATTTGCAGGCCTACTCCGAAGGTGTGCGGGTTATGCGTGGTGCGCAGGGATCACATGCGAGCACTTGCCGCGACATGCAAGGGCGTGATGTTGGAGAGGACCATCCCAATTCATACTGGTCCTCTTTCCCATCTCTTTGGCGTGGATGATGAGAAGTTACTTTCTGAACTTGAATGCTGGCAGGGTTGTCTTCGACCATCGCAGCAGTACAATCATTGGTAAATCTAAGCAGGAGAAGCTTGGATGGAATGTTCAAAGTGGTTGGGGGAAGACGACTCAAATCGTTCCCGGGGAAACCCAACCCGTCTCAGAGGTTGGCGCTGATGAAACACGCAGGGTGAGGCATTCGACGGCTCCCGTGTTTGAAATGCCGGTTCCAAGTGGGCAAACGGGCCCTAGCCGAGAGGAGGGCTGGTCTAATCGGGCCCCTGGGGGACCGAGGCGGCGGCAGCAGGGGCGGCGACCTGATCATCCACCCTGGTGGGAGGGAAGAATTCCTCCTAAGCTCTCAGGAGCTCTGCTGCAAGACTGCAGCAAGACTCAATGTGTAGGAGAGGTTGGCCAATCAGAGACAAGAGCTGAGGATGGGAGACATCATGGTGGGCGGTGCCCGTCAGCCGCAGACAGCTTCCTGCGAGCCAGAATTCGGGAAATCAAGCAAGGGGCGGCTGCGGGAACAAAACAAGTCGTGAGGTTTGAGCCGTCATCGGACTCTCCTATGGAGTACGCGCAGCCTTTTACCGCTGGAACTGCCCTGGGGGCCTGGTCGACCTCCTCGAGAGATGCTACGAGAATCACTGCGAACTCGAGCACTGGGATGCCTGACAAGGGTAAATCTGCAATATGTGAGTCGGACCGAGACACAGCGCTCGCCACTTGTTCGGTACGGTTCCATCGCCTCTACAACTTGCATGTTTGCGAACTGCCGCGGCATTGCCCAGAACATTTGTGCGTTCTGCAGGGAAATAAGGTTGGGCGTACAACTGTATGTGCAGGTCGATGCTTCGCTGGACCTTCCTGGGAGCTGGAGCGATGTAGCTTCATCAGACGACCTATCTTCTGAACCAGATGACTTCTCCGACCTGAGCGATGAAGACTCTTCACAAGTTCTCACTGCCCTTAGGAGGGCCCTCTCTGAGGTAATATCGTCTCTTTGGTTGTTTTTCTTCTCCCTCCCCTTCAAGTGCGAAAGTGACCCATGGTGCCTTGCGTCTGGCAGGCCCTTGATGAGATGGGGGCAACGCGTAAGGGTTGTGAGGAACGTCGGTATGGCGTGCCGCCAACCACACCTGCGCCGCTTCGTGTCTCTTCCCCTGTGGTCGACTCTTCGAATGGTGAGAAACGAGCTCAGGTTGAGTGGAAGGGGGAGAAATCGTCAGATGGGGTCAGAAGTGAGGCATTCTCAGACAGAGAGAAAGTGGCTGACGAGGTGGTTGAGACTCTGGGAATAGGTATTCCCCCCTGCCACAACTCCAACTTGTTCCGCATTTCACCAGAAATTACTGATTGATTCATGCATTTGGCTGTTTTGATTCAACATTTCACTTCCTGATCGATTATTGGTCTCAGAGCCTGTGAAAAATGTGGAGCAATCACCCAGTACTCATCTTCAGCTCGTCGGCATGGGGAGTATGAAGCCTGTGGAATTCTCTGCAGCAGACAGAATTAGCAGCGATGAGGAAATCTTGCATGATGAAGGTGTGTTTGGGTCTTTGCTCATCACGTACGCATTTTCGTTCCCAAATTGATGGTGGCGGTTTCTTGGTGGGAATTCAGGTCCACCTGTTCACCTGGAGCAAAATGCAAGGATACGGATAAGTGCAAATTCTTTGTCTAGACAGGAGGAAACGACCGAAAACAACATTAGAGCTCCAAAATCGAGACGTGCGCTGGAGGTTCTTGAGGTGAGAGGACTTCGGAATCACTTTGTTGTATCACAAAAACGCTGCGTATTGCTTGAGAAGCGAATTCAAAATTGCTATTTCGCAACACAGGGACTGGGCGATCTTCCGCTCAAACACCTGCACGTCAAACGTCGCGGAATAGAAAGACTGGATGGCTACTCAATTGGAGATAAAAATCATGCAAAGGGACTACATTCGGCTCTTCAAAGACTTGGGGGACAAGAGGTGCTGCGAAGTTTGTCCTTTGACAAGCCGTCTGCGATTTCAGACGTCAAAGGGCAAGTCTCCTGGTCCCTCGCAGTCATTTTATCGCGAACAAATTCAGTTGGTTGTCGGCCCTAATGTCTGGTGCCGACAGGATTTCGTTTTCGGAGGATTGTGCAGAACGAAGGATGCGTGAAGTCCGTCGTCTAAGAAATGTCATGTACACTGGAGGGATGCAGATTTTGCGGTACGATGCAAATCGCCATTTTTCTAGACCGATTGAATTCTGAATATTTTGGATCACCATAGGAACAAGAACGACCCAGATCGAAGGGTCGGATGCACCTCCTCCTTGGACGAAAGCTCTAGATTTCATGGAATTATGCTTAACGTCGCGATTTATCCGAAGAGCAAGGAGGTGTCTCCAGGTTTATACTTCGCTTTCGCTGCCCGAAATATGCCAGCAGATGCGGTGAGGCATTGCTTGTGATTTCATGCTGTCAGGGTGTACTCCAGGAGAAGAAGAATCGCGCTCATTCATTCAATGTGAGCTGGAGCGAAGAAGACGTGAGTGGGACCAATATGCTCGCAGTGGCCAGTGGGACGAGCTCTCAAGTGAGACTCACTGCACTCGTCCCGAACACAGCGAATGCGTTTTACGCTCCGTCAACGTTTTCATGATAGGTTTTTGTGAAACGTGCAGAGCTGGAGAGGATGGATTTGACGGATGCGGAGCGTAAAGAGCTCGCGGAGACGATCGAGAGTAAGATGCTATCTGCAATAACGGTCTGTTTTCTTGGGTCTTGACTGAAATGACATTCTTGGTTGTACCGACAGCCATGCAACTTTGAGAGTTTCCTTCGCCTGCAGAAGTGCCTTTGCGCATATTGAAACTTGATTGATCTGAAACGTGGAATTATTGAGTGCGAACAGGCGCACAGTACCAAGTTTGGGGCCATGATGATGATGAAACGGCGAAAGGGTGGAGCTGGTGGGGTGCGTGCTCAAAGTTTTGACCAGAGAGTGATCCATTCTTCTGTCGGATCTTATGTGCCGACACTTCTCCCTGAACCTGCAGGTTCTCGCTGCTGTTGAGGCGGCTGAGAAGGCTCTAAAGATCCGGCAGCGATTCTTGCGAAAATTTCTTTTTCATGGTAAGCGTGAGAAAGTCGACGACGATGGTTCCGATGAGGATCAGTACCGAACTTCCCACTGGGATTACTTTCCTCGAATCCGCCGATCCGGGAAAATTTCTAAAGCAGTGAGTCTACCTTCCACATTATTCCTTTCAAAAGCTTTTTTCCCGAAGTGACGACTTCTCTTCACGCACGAGTGTTTCGCACCGTGCAGATTTGATTTCTTCTCTCTTCCTATGAAGGCGAGAATGTGACTGCTGCTTGCAATTGTTTGCAGGTGAGTGTTGAGAACTGGCTCAAGGTTTTTCACGAGGAGATGGCTCTTGAGGTTCGTCGAGTAGCCAGCCGTGCTAGATTTCTTGGCCATACTTCATGGTACCAAGTTTTGTTGCACACGATTTGACAAGACAAGTTCTGCAGGAAATGGGCGAAGCATACTGTAAACAAGTGGTCCAGCTCAAGCTTTCATCAAGTATGCTTCGCCGGATTGGCCTTGAAGCACTCCGATCGCTGGTTGACCCAAGATCCGATTCGAGGCTTATGCCTACTTCTTTCTAATTTGTCGTTATACAAACATGGTCGTGTAAGTGACTTCGATGAGTTTACCAGGGCAACATTGATCTCCTCTCTGGAATTCCCCACATCCCTCCGCGTCTCTTTGTCGAGACCTCAGTTGTTGCGAATGCGGTTGGAATTGCTGCCTCACTTCAGCTGAAGGACCGTGAGCAGCAACTGAAGAGTATGCTCTGGCCACTAATCGACGATGTGAATGAAGTTAGCCCCTGCCACGCTCATATCTAGAAGTGCGAGCGTTGAAACCAGATTTCGCTTTCATGCCGTAGCAAGCTAAGGTGAGGTTGTGTGCAATTTGATATTGGGTTCGTCCTCGCGTGTTGAACTTGTCATGCTTCTTCACTTCAGGCGTTCGCAGACGCTTTTTCAAAACAATTCGAGTCAGAGATGTGGGTCAAGATGTGTCTTGAATCTGACCTTGCTGTCAAAGAAGTCGACAGAAGTTATTGCGATCGAATTAAGGGTATCGAGAAACAGCAGGTCATCGAATGGAAGTGTGAAATGCAGTCCCTTCAAAACACTGGCTTGTTTGATATTGTTCTGTTTGCAGTATCTGCACTGGTGCGAAATGGAGCGGAGACATCAGGAAGGAATCGCCGCCTCCGCAGTAGAAGCATTGTGCTTGCAGAAGCCTTTCAAAGAATCTTCTGGGATCAAAGCACTACGACGTGCTGTGAAAGTGCTTTGTCAGGTCAAGGAGCCCTCCAAG
>Ga0209335_10005054_pt1 | contig 12277 bp, 16 predicted proteins | sample COG_09_FD_184753 | JGI IMG/M metagenome (GOLD analysis project Ga0209335, IMG submission 184753) | Pelagic Microbial community sample from North Sea - COGITO 998_met_09 (SPAdes) (version 2) | ecosystem: Environmental > Aquatic > Marine > Neritic zone/Coastal water | place: Helgoland, sampling...
ACAAGGATGCGTCTCCACCTAGCGCAGAGACGGGTCCTTGGCAGCCTCCTCTGAGGATCCTTGATCACGATGTTGTTTTCTGGCTCGGCGACCTCAACTACCGCATCACGCTACCAGATGCGGCGGTCCTTGCGCTGATTGAAGACCGAGCTTGGGAGCTTTTGATGGAATTCGACCAACTGCACCAACAGCGCCTGGAAGGCAACGTCTTTAATGGCTTTCACGAGCCGCAACTTGCTTTCGTCCCGACGTATAAGTACGACTCGTGGGGGCGCGAATATGCCGCAGAAGGCGAAGACGGGCCGCTGAAACGCACACCCGCGTGGTGCGATCGGGTGCTTTTTCGGGTTGTCCCCGGTGCACCTCTTTCCGTAGAGTGTCTCACGTATCGTCGCCACGAAATTATGGGGTCAGACCACCGGCCAGTGTCAGCAATACTTCACGTCACCCCAAGCCGCACGCCCTGGTTGACTGACCAAGATCCTGTGCCACGCGATGTTGACACATCGTCTTCATGTGCCTGCACCAAGACGGATGCTCGACTTCTGTCGCCTGGGCTTCGCGGGGACGAGGAAGACAGCAAGGAGTCATCTGCACAGGATGCTCCAGTGGGCTCTCCGCCGCCCCCACCTCAGGTGCGTATGCTCGATACGGACCTCGCCTTTGTCTTCATTCCGCCCCCGGAGGCGGAAGAAACGGCGTGTGATGAAGCCGCCGCTTCGGAGAAGGGATATGCGCTAGTGGTCGACAAGGCCAGCCGTGCAGCGCGCTGGGTTCCGCAGAACGATCCGCTGGTTCTGGAAGTGATGCAGGGGCGACGCCCGCCGCGAGAACGTCAGATCCACGGCGTGCTGGGCGTCGTGGCGCTGTCACACGTGCACTACCTTGTGGTTGCCGAGGCTCTTGAAGCCGCCGGGGAGCTTCCAGCCGGCCGACTCTTTCGCATTGAGGAGTCGCTTCTTTTTCCGCTCTCAGTTGGACCGCCAATCGACGAGGTAGCCCCCTTGTCTGGCTCTCTTGCAATCAGAAACCCCACCCATTCCTTGATGCATCTAGCAGAACGATGAAAGAGCGACTCACGGGATACGTTTTGTGTTGCAGGGAGACGACGACAAGCGAGCAACTGATGATAGGGAGTATTCAACGCTCAAGGATATGCTGGTCGACTGGCACCTGTACTTTTCGCCAGACTTTGATGCAACACAGACTCAGCAGCGTCTGCACGCAGCCACCGCTGCGGCACCTGATGCATCGGAACAGGCGACGCTCGCGCGCTTGCGTTTCACGTGGAATGCTCACATGCTTGAAGCATTACAGCCGCGAGCGCCGGACGAGGAGGGAACAGCATGCGGGAGTGGTGAGGTGGGCAAAGGCATCCTCCTGCGTGTTGTGTGCGGGTATGCAAAAGTTGTCGCAGCAAAGGTGCGCGGGAAAGGGGTGACGCTTGGTCTCCTTGCACGTCGCAGCCGTTTCCGTGCAGGGCTTCGCTTTTTCAGCCGCGGGATCGATGACGACTCCAACGTCTCAAACTTCGTCGAGACAGAGCAGGTGTGTGTCGCCTTCTTCGCCAGTGGATTTCCCTCCAGTGCCATAGCCCGTCTGAACTGCCTGAGTCGTCGCAGGTTGTCGTGTCGCAGGGGCGACTTGCATCTCATGTGCTTCTGCGCGGCTCGATGCCGCTATACTGGCAAGAGGGCGATGCGCTTGTGACCTTGAAGCCTCAGCCGACCGTGATTCAAGGAAAACCACACGAAGAGGCATGTGCTGCACACCTTCAGGCTCTCGAGCAATTATACGGTGCGGTGGCGGTGGTATCGCTGCTAGACTGCGAGGGCCCAGAGGCAGGAGCGTTCGCTGCATTTCGCGACATCATGGCGCGTGCAGCGCCTGGAATTCATTTCGAGGCTTTCGACTTCCACAGGGAGTGTGGTAAACACGCATCAAAACGAGCAAGTGCAGGAATGCAGAAGCTGCTTGAATCGGTACGACCGCATCTTGGGGACGACAACATCTTCGTGTGCGACATCGACGGACGCACGCTGCAGCGCCAGCATACATTCCTGCGCGTCAACTGTATCGATTGTCTCGATCGCACCAACGTCGTGCAGGCATCCTTCGCACTGCGTCACCTCGTCAACCAACTCGTACGCTTGGAGCTTCTGGACTCGCGCCTCCTGGAAGCTTGCGTCTTCGCCGCAATGCGCGGGTATTCTCTGCCGCTTCCACCGCTGGAGAAAATTGTGAAGCACGCTTGGGCAGACATGGGCGACGCTGTCTCATTGCAGTATGCTGGTACGCGTGCGCTCAAGGGTGACTTCACACGCACAGGAAAGCGTACGCTGCAAGGGGTTTTCAAAGACGGCCTCGCAAATGTCCGCCGTGCAGTGCAAAACAACTTTGCGGACGGTTTCCGGCAAACTGTGATCGACCGTGTGCAGGGCAAGACACCGTCAGCATCGCGCAAGCAGCTGATGGAACGTTTGTTGTTGCCACGCCGCGAGGATCTAGCGCCGGACAGACAGCTGCCGTCAGAAATGATGGAGTTGGAAAGCGCCGACGAAATCAGTTTAGAGGGAGAGCATGGTGAGGAGATTTTCCAAGGGGACTTGAATGAGCAGCAAGGATCGCAGGGCGAAAGCGACCTTGGGCTGATGTGATGAATGAATTTTCTGGAACTACTAACTGGTCAAACGACTATTCCCAGCAAAAACAACAACACCGAGCGATGGCGCCCGGTGTGTCTCGGGACGTTTCCCTCGCAAGGGGGACGCAAAAGATCCCAGCGCCCCGTTTCTCTAGTCGTTGCGTGCGGCTCGGCGGTGCACCTCGGGTCTGCTTCACCGCATGGATGATAGCGTGCTTTGCCGTGTGCAGCTGCACATTCGGGCCTGAAGAAACAACAGGCTGTCAGCGGACTGACGGCACTCCTTGCACGTCTTCCTCGCTGTTTGTCGACTCATGGGGCATCTATGAGCAGGCTGTCTCCGATGGACTCATGTGCCATGCCGAATTCGGCAAAGTTCTCGGGGCAGCACTTGACGCGCACGCGCGACTCTCAGTGCGCGTGCTAGACCTTGGTCAGGGCGATGGACGTGCGTTTATTTCTGGGCTTAATGCGTCTCTCGCGTTCAGCAACACGCGAAATCGCATTCACTACCAAGGGGTGGATCTTTCCCCTGTGGCTTGTGCTGCAGCGCAGAAGAACCTTGCGGACGCGGGAGTGAAGGAGGCAAGCCCAATCGCCTGGCTGAACGCATCACATGTCCATTCGGAACTCGGCTGGCACCTGACCTCCAAGCATGTTTCTGCTAGGTTGCAACAGCGGAGCAGGATATGTTGCAGTGGTTTGAAGGCAGGGACGGGAGAACTTTTGACCTCATCACCAGGTGAATTCCTGCAATTCCTTCAGGTGCACACGGCCAGTGGCAACTTCAAGTTGAAAACGGCGGTGTACGTCGCTGAACTAAAAGTGCGATTTTGCTCCCCAGCGTGCTGGCAATCCACCATCTTTCCGCCGAGCACAAGCAAAGGCTCCTCCAGCATGCTTACGAATCGCTAGCCCCGGGAGGAATACTCATCTGGAAAGACCCGTTCCTTCGCTCGAATGACGATACTCCGTCAGTTTTCAATGCGGATCAGATCAAGTGGATTGAATCCTCGTGGGAAAGCATACGTTCGGTATGTGCCCATTTAGCCTCACACAGCTGCACGTTGGCCCTGCATTCTGTCTCGCCTGCAACGTGAAGACGATTCTCACCCCCGTGTCCGTTTCTTCGGCATGGCATGAACACGCTGCATGGCGCAGATCCCGGGTGGACTTGCGCTCATTGGGGAGCACATCACCACATTTGACCATCCTGAACATCCGGCCGACGTGTTGCGGTGGGCGCGCGAAGCTGGATTTGAGCACGCGGAAATGGTCGGCGAGCACTACTGCGGCGGATTCTACCACATTGTGCGTGCATTCAAACATGCAGGAGACACGTTCAAGACATCTCCTCGAGAAGAGATCTAGTTGACCTATCCCGGCGTGAATTGGCAGCCTGGAGTCACTGCTGTTTTCCGGGCGAAGCGCGATTGGCAAGTGAGAGTGAAATCTAGAGTCCAATATGTGATCTCATTGGCGCGCAAGACTTCACTTATGTCCACTCTGCATCATTCGAGAAACCCTGGGTCTCTTTCAGGCGCAAGCTTTCTTCGCGGCGCCTCGATGCCCGTCCCGGTATCCGACAGTGCGGAAACGCGTTTTGCCATGGAACGCAGGTCCTTACGGAAGTCGACAAGTGCAGCAAGAACAAGCTCCATGTCCTCCCCGATCTTGGTAATCTTTGCGGCGTCCACACCCGAAGCAGCCTGCCACTCGCAAATTGCTCAGACAGCACGAACGAACCGAAAGGCGAAATATTTAGTCCAGCGCGAAAAGGAAGTGATGAGGATCCAGCAAAAGTACCGCAGCGGCAGAAGAAATTCTCCCAAACTCGCCCTCTTTTGAGTCTCCTCCGCCTTCATCGTCTTCGTTTGAATCCCCCCCCCTCCCTCCTTCCACCGCGACGGAGTCGAGGACACCGACAGCGGCCTGCAAACGTCGCATCAGTTTTGGCGCTGAGTAGTTTCTAGCTTTCGTGTGGATTTGCCAGGGGTGCGCTCGCGCGCCACATGGAGGGGGTTGGCGTCACCATTTTACTCGCAACGAATTGCAAGATCGAAACCTTCTCCTCCTCCTGTGTCACGGCATCGTACCTTCGAGGAGGGGACGAAATCATTCAAGAGGCTGTACCAGGATGCCCGTGACGAAATAAATCAAAACAAGTTAGTGCTCTCACTGGCTAGCGAAGTACCCTTCCATGATAATTGCCACGAACATGTTTGCTAGGATGAAGATCGCTAGGCCCGTGAACATGATAAAGTAGATCGGGCCCAGAAGACTGTTGTACTTGTACAACGGGCCAAAGTCCCAATCCCCCAGCATGATTCTGCAAGGAAAGATTCAATTACGATTGTGCATATTGATCACACCCTGCCACTGTTTCCATCGATTTCCTGCCAAAGATTCGAGTGGGAAGGGTCAACCTGTAGGAGGAGTAAAAGGACATCGTCAGAGTGCTGAAGTCCTCCACGTAGCTCCCATAGGTCAGATAGAAAGTCAGAACAAATCCGAAGTCAACGACCAGGAGGCAGATGAGAAAGGCGATAGAGTCCTCAGAAGCGGCCCCAAGAACCTTGATCAGGCGGGCCATGAATGGAATGTGCGAAAAGTATTTGAAGATTTTGAACCACCTGCAGTAGAGCCGGTGATCAGAAATGAAACCAGGCTGGAGAAAGGATGGCAGAGCAGGAAATCTCACGTCATGAAGCTATTTGCTCCCATGACCATTTTCCACATCTCCACCGAGTTTCCAACGCCAGATATGTAAACGAATGTGTTGTCGGAAGGTGGAAAGTCCAATGCCCCGCCATTGATGATTGCCCCGTAGCGGAATCCAAAAGCTGCGTAGAACAAGAAGAAGTTCACCCAATCAAAGTAATGCCAGCTATTTTTCCAGTACGCTTTTCCTTTCTTGCGCCAATCATAGAGTGCCTGCAACCTGGTGACACAAGCAAGGTGAAAAGCAATGGTTAAACTGAAACAGCTTCTTCAGAATACACCAGGTTATTCATAAACATTTCCGACTACTTGAATAGAACTGCAAGGGGTTGTGGGCCACTGACGTATAGCCAAGGACCATTACAAGCACTAGTGCCTCGGCAGCGAGCTCCGTCTGAGAGGGAACAAACATCAGCTTCGAGTTTGGGCAGTCATCGCGCATGGCAATTTCAAATCTCAGCTGTGTGGATGGGAAGGGTCAGACGTTTGATCCCTCCGAGGCAAAAATGTGCCCGATCTTGATCGGCGTGATTTTGATGAACGGCTTGACAGCCCCTGCGGCACTAAATTCAAGTGAAAGAGTCACGGCCGCGACAAGGTCCTTCGGAATGTTGTAGACTGTGAACTCTGTGAATAGCACTCGTGTCTGTTCATCGATCCATAGTCCGTCTTTGAGCGAATTAAACTTGTCAAGAACCCTGGACAACGTTTGATTGCTTCGTTCTGACGGCAGAGTTTCAACAAAGCCACCGCCCTGAGGTAACAGATGGTTCATTGAGACATGAACATCATCAGCAGATCTGGGCATTCATGGAAGGTCCCAATGTGCAACTGATCAGGAAGTGCACATTTGAGTTGGTGGGCGTATACTTGATAAACGCCAAAGTAGCCAAGGTACATGCAGCCGACCTTGCATCCGAGTTCCTTCGCTGTCTTATACTGATACGCAAGATTTGTTGTGCCTGCGTGCACAAATGTAAATAAGCTCAGGCTGCATGAAATACAAAATATGTTCATAGCATTGCCTGGAAGTGTTGGCCCATAAGGCGATCGATCCTCCGTTGACTTCTTGATGTCGGCATGGCAGATCGAGGTAATCGTGCTTAGTCGCTTTCTGACCTCACAGGAGTCCGACTTCACACGCTGTTGCCTGTGGCGAACAAAAAGGCCGAGTCAGTTGCGAGCACAGCTATGGCATCTTTTGCTTTGCTTCTGGTCTCAAGTCGGACTCTGGTGTGGGTGGGCGAATGACCTAACTGCAACAGCTCCGATAAGCGCGTACTTGCCATTCACATTGCGTAGGAGGCTATCTTCAATAGTTTGGCCATTGTACCAAGCATTTGGGAACACAACACCTGTTTACGGAGATGCGACGTCTGAGAACATCAGCATGGAGTAGGCTTGTGTGTCCAGGGTGATCCTGGCGAGCCAGGAGGCGACAATGACCAAACAGTGGTTCAGCTGGTGACTGCAAGCAAAGTGTGAACAATTTGAACTACTACGCAGGACTTACCGCTCAAAGTGTTTTCGTGGAAGTCCCACCAGCCGCTGATGTCAGAAAGCTCTTCGAAGCCAGAAAATGTGGAGTATATGTCGCTGCACAAGGGGGGGGTTGATCTGAGGCACAGGAATGCAGATTCTACGTGACTGACGTGATTGGTCTCGACGACGCCCTTTTGATCCCCAAGAGAGCACCAAAAACTTAGTGCGATGGATTAAGGAGCAAGCAAACCTTGTCATCATGTACGACGAGGTTCCCTGCGAATTGAAAACAACCCATGTGAAGACGCAAACAAACATGACGTAACTCATGCTCTCCCAGAATCGCGGATTGCTCGTGAAGATGCCGTGCCTGATTCATGCCCAGTCAGTGCACTGCACAGGAATGACTTGATTCTATGCCACGGTTGCCTGTTTGAAGCAGAAGATGGCCTACCACGTCTCGGAAAATGCTAAGGATCCACTCGGCTCAGCAGGCCAAACCTGAGCTGTTGCTTAATGGTCCCATGTCCGTGTTGCCCGCCTCCCCCTTCCTGTGGTGGTCCATGATCGGCACCCTCTCTCGGACCAACTCCATCATATGAGTCTACTGACGGCTCACGGATCCTGTTCTTTGAAACATGTCTTCGTGCCACGGCCGCCCGCATGTGGTCTGCTGATGCCTGAGATGGATTTGCTTCACAGATGCTTCCGGTGCTGCGTTGGTACCGCTGCCGACGGGCGACGGGCAGATCGGAAGATATCCAGAGCCTCACGTGGGACTACTGCTAGTCTAGACTGCCGCTGCCAAGCGTCTGGTCCTAGCCAAGTGCATGTACGGCCTGGCTCGGGCAGGTAGAGAGAGGACGCCTGGCTCGGGCAGGTAGAAACGGTTCGGAGGCGGGCTCGAAAATTGTGCAAAACAAAACCCCTCTTCTTCATCCCTGTTTGGCGGTGGGGTTGATCCGATGCCACCCGGGCGAGGTAAGGCAGTCGTTGACCTAACAGCCGACGACGATGCAGAGGTTCAAGAGGTTGGACTCGGAAGTGATGTCTTTGTGGCAGAATGGGCAGGCGGGCGAACGACGCGCAGACAGAATATGATTAGAAACAGGCGTGACACCCACGTTCTAAGTTATCCACCAAATGCAGCAGACGCGGTGACAATCACACTTGGGGACGTGGAAAGACTCAATGAGGGGGAGTTCCTAAATGATTCCCTCGTCGACTTCATGTGCAGGTTAGCAAACTCTTATCGCGTGTAGCGTGCCAGCACGATCAGTGCGGAGCGTGCCACGCACGGTCAGTGCGGCGCATGGCCGTCCCCGCTTCTTCTCCTCTATCGCCGACCAGTACAGCAGACCCTGCGGTGCAAGCCGAATTTGCGACTGCCCACACTACCATCGCACTCGGACTGGTCATCTTGCCTGCCTGGTGCAGGTTCATCACGACGAAAATGGCCCCCAGCACTTCTGAGCGAATGCACATTTTCTCTTCGTTTCTTCACGCTAAGCTAGCGCAGCAGTCACTCTCTCAAAGCGAGCGTGTTACGGGGGCTGTGCGTTTCTCGAAAGATGTCAGGCACCGCGTCGCCACGCCGTTTGAGACACTGTTTTCTTTTCGGTTTCTTCCTACGCCATTCCGGTTGTGCTGATGAATCAAAGCGAACGCTGCGAGCAGGTCGATATCTTGTCCAAGGACTACATCTTCTTCCCTGTCTGCGACAAGCTTCACTGGTCACTTTATGTGGTGCGTCAGTGCTCTGCGTGCTAGTGAAATAGTAATTCGCAGCAATGCCAAATCAGTCGAGGGTTGTTTGCCCCTCTCTGTGGCCTGTTGGAAATCGCTTAACGCAGAGTCTGTCCATTTTCAAGGTCGTGTTTCCTTCCTTGCAAATTCCTCTGAAGTGCAAAGGCTGGTTTTCGGATGCTGAGATCACGATTCCATGCATGTTTCAGTACAGCTCAATTAGAGGTTATCAACCCAAATTTCATGTACTCCAGAGAGGCTACGGCGACTTTTCAGTAAGTTTTCAAAGCATGTTTTACCTGACATTGGCTAATGTGGGTGTGATTCACGCGAAAAGCGCCCTCAGCAAGATACCGTTGTCCAGGAACTCAGCCAGATGTGGCGAAACGCATCCGCAACTACCTCGGGTAGGACTCATACAGTGCGCTCAGAGATTTCGCATTTGATGGGAATTGACGCTTGATCGACCCTGTGATTTTTTCTTACGCAAGCTTTGTATTGGCATCCACAGGAAGCTATGGGAGAACAGAAATGCGGGCCACGCGAGCGATCGCTTTGCTTCCAAAAGTGACTTTCCTTGCTACAGTGCGCCATGCCCGAGTCAGGTCTGGATTGGTGGCTAAACTCAAACTCAGCTTTTAGAACTTTGGCGATACAGACTATTCACGCGGTGTCCGTATTCGCTTCAGGCAAACGATTACGACTGCGGGATATTCATGCTCCAGAATCTGCAGCATCTAGTCATCACGGCACCTTTACCGATGCTTGAGAATCTTAGAACTATGAATAATGCCAGTGATCCATTCGATCTTCGAAAGGTACTTGTCGGAGCCTGCATGACCTCGCAAATTGGTGCTTGAAACACACGAGATGTCATCGCGTACTCCGAGCAGGTGTACAGTTCGGTCGACATCGTTGACAAGCGGAACAAATTTCGAGAGCAGTTGAACGAATTGCAGGAGCAGCTACTCAGTGGAGGCTCAGTAGGGCATGGCGCATTTCACTCTTCGTCTCTGCCAGGTGCGTTCCTCATGCATTGATTCTTTGACTGGCCATCGATCCATGCTTCGATGCACATTGGGATTCGTATTTTTCACATCATTTCCACCTAATCGAGTTTTCGCATATTCGCAGAAAAACGTAGACAGCCAACACAGGACGTTGATAGCGTTGAAACTGGAGTCTCTTCCGGTGGTGGAAAACGCTTCAAGGCTTTTTCCGGGCAAGGTCAGATCCTCGGGGGCGTAAAAGACGAAGGAAGCAGCAAGGAAGTCATATCCGACGACGTTCCATCATCCGAAGGTTGGGCAGAATCTCGCGGTGTCAAATCAGGCTCGGATCCGGGTATTGTACTCCAAGCGAATCAAAGCAGCTCAGTAAGGCTGGAGCCGAATGACTGTGAGCACAGTGATGACGCAGAGATGTTTGAGGCCTACGCTTTAGCTTTTGAGGACGGCAACTTTGAGGCTTCGATTGACTCGAGATCCGAGTCAGGAAATCGTGGTCCAGGACGCCTCAGATCCGGCGTCATTGAAGTTGACGGACCATTGTCACCAGCGGGCGTGTGGGAAAATGGACACATGCGTTTGGGCACGGTGCCTGTGAAATCTGATCATTTCGAGTCGGTGAGAACCTCTCCGACTAGCTTACCGACTTCTGTATTGGGCCAGATCGGTCAGATCTGAAAGGCCAGATCTGACCAGAATAGATGGGATCGGTTCTGATCCAATCTAACCATCAGCAACACTCGTTTCCTTTCGTTCATGCGAATTTCCCGTATCGGCGCGGCCTGGGACTCTTGTGGCGCAACAGTGCGTCTGTCTCACTTCTCCAGTGACCAGGAGTGCGGTCGGCGCGACGCCATCTTCGGCGCACCTACCTCGAAACATTCTTCTGACGATGAAGAATTGGAGCTTGTCAAGCAGGCGAGCCTCCACGATCTCATGGGAACAGACGCGCTGGAAAACCCCTTCCCCAGCTCCGCTCGTGCAGTATCTCATTCAAGGCAAGAGCGGGGAGATCATTTGAGGAAAGCGAGCACACTCTCTGGCGGCGGTGGGGATGGGGAAACCGCGGTGGGGATGGGGAAAATGGCGGCGGTGGGGGTGGGGAAAATGGCGGCGGTGGGGAAACTCTGTCTGGATACGTGTCAAGACGCCTGGGTACGTGGTAAGGAGGCTGGCAGGGCTTTCTTCAGCGGTCAAGATCTCTCGCAAGGGGGCTTGCGGCATGGGAGCTTAGAAGTAAAAGAGCGGGCACTTCCGGAATCAGGTCATGCGGCAGTTGTGGTTGACGAGGGGCAATTTGGGGGTGACGCGAAAGCAAGAGGTTCGGAGCATGAAGGCGCCATGGGTCGATTTGTTAGCGACAATAGTGGTGCAGATTCTCAGGGCAAAATCAACGGGGGGACGGACCCAAATAAGGAGACGCGAAGTGTTGTGGCAGATTGTGCCGACACTGTCATCGTTGAGGACTGAAGTGGTTGTAGGGTGTGGCTTGACGATGCTGGGCAGATGCTCAGCATGGCGTATGCAGTGATAGGGAGGTTGGGGTTGCGCGTGTGTTTGTGGTACGGCTGATCAATAGAAGGCATGAATGACTGCAATGACAGATGTATGAGACCCCAGTGCTATTCTTTGAAAGCCTTTTCCTTCTCCGCGATCCGTTGCTGATTCTCTGCGCCAGCAGTCGCCTCGAACACTGCCGTGACTGTGAAGAAATTGAGGATGCCTGTGAGAACAAGCGACGCCGCGAATCCAAGAGGCTTCAGATAGTGCTGAAGAGCAACATCGCCTGTGCTCGACCAAGCGTCACGTGTCTTCAGTGCGAATAACACACAGCCGTGTCAGATAAAGAGACGAGGCGATCCCGCGGCAAGGTATTCAACGACGCGGAGTTGGAACAGGTGTACCAGTTCGAAGTATGTGCGCCTCGCCAGCCTTGATGACTCCTTCAGTTATGATGGGATTGAGAATAAAAGCAACCGAGTACGCCATGTAGATTCCAGCTAGTTCTCTGAAAAGCACGTTCAATTTAGCTTATTCAACTTAGCAAATTCGGCCAAGTATATAGCCCACACTTTCTGCACGGATTTTACGGTTCCCGCCGAGCCTAAACCTGAAGTATGCACTCGAGATGTTGAGGCCTTTGCCGTAAACAAGTATCCTGTGCAGCGCATGCTGCCAAGTAACTGATGCCAGGTACCTATCAAACGTTGGGCACACAAGTTCAACGGCAGACAGAGAGAGAGGACCGAAATTGAACTCTTCAGAATTCGCACGCAAAAGCCGGCATTGCTGTCCATATGGTCGGTGGTTACGCTATTGTGACGGCCACCCCAGCGCTAGGGATAACCCCTGCCAGGCATTTATTAAGGGATCAGCGTCGGTGCTGGGACGTTCAAACTACACGGGAATCCATCTCACGACGAACAGATCAGTATTACCGTAGCGGGCTTGAGGGGGGCGGTACTCAACAACAGGAGGTAAACGACGAAATACAGAACGTTTGAGATGGAACACGATATGGAATAGCGCACAAAAGGAGTTGTCCTGCCAATCGCACATTTCCTGAGCAGCAAAATGGAGCCAAACGATAGAATCTTGCTGCGAAATGGACCACGTGGTCCACGCAGGGGAGTCCACAGGACTAACCATTTCGAGTAGACCCGCCACAATTTGTCGG
>Ga0209335_10005055_pt1 | contig 12277 bp, 24 predicted proteins | sample COG_09_FD_184753 | JGI IMG/M metagenome (GOLD analysis project Ga0209335, IMG submission 184753) | Pelagic Microbial community sample from North Sea - COGITO 998_met_09 (SPAdes) (version 2) | ecosystem: Environmental > Aquatic > Marine > Neritic zone/Coastal water | place: Helgoland, sampling...
CCCGCCGCAGCCGACCTCTTCTACCGCCTTCGCCTCCACTATCTGCGCCAGAAATCTTTGTCGCAGAAAGTTGACGCTTCACCGAAAATCACCGAAAACATGATAAGAATATAAATATTTCAGACTGGCAAAACTATGTACACGAGTATTTCACCCTCAGAGGACCGGAGAGGGTCGCTTCGGGCGGTTCACCGCCCGAAAAGGGGGTGACGTGAGGACCCCTTCGATCCTGAAGTTAATTCTTCAGTAGGTCCTGCGAAGGCAGCCCCGCGCCTGCGGCCCCAACAGAAAGTACGTTTTTGCAGGTCGGAGGAAGGCAGACTAGGATATCTCGATATCACGATCAAGTGAAGATCTGGACAGACACGCCTTTGGTCAGCGCAAAATTTCCGAGCCTCGATTGACCTTGGCATCCCGAGAAACCTTGGCATCCCGAGCTTCGCTTGAAAACCTTGGCCCATGTCGCGCATACGGGCAAGCACTAACACGGCACATCGAGGCCAATATGAGCGACTGGATCTCTCCGAATTTGAGGAATGCGAAGAAGGGCCAGCCGAGTGGGAAAACTCGACTTCTGTCCGTTTAATGCCAATCAGTCACAAGCGGAACTCTTTCACGCAGAACGAATTTGGTATCGATCTCGTTTTCGAGGCCGGGCAGTCTCTTCAGAAGGAGGCCACGAGTTACAATCTCAGTTCTCGAAGTCGATGTATTCCAGAAGCAGCTGGATCAAGACCTTTTTTGTTGCCAGAGCAACTGCGCCCTGCAGTAGAATCGCATAAAATTCGTCGAGACGCAGTGGCATCAAGGTCCCCCATTGCTGCGCAGGTCCTTATGGCGTGAGCCCTATCCTCGTTTATCTCAACATGGGGACTCAGCACAATGATTGTGACAGTAGCTGACGATTAGTTACGTGGCGCGGTAGCAGGTAGGAGAGCATCACTCGACACAAATGGATTCCGCTGTGTCTTTGGAGCGAATTTCAACTAGGAATCGAAAACGGGACAACGGTGGCATGCCTGTTTTGGAGGACAGTGGGGAGATCGAAAAATCGTCGGGTTCTACCAATCCTCTGGATTTGGTGGAGCGATTGCGCGAAAACCCGGAGAGCACTGAGTTTGTGTATCTCAGGCACTTGAAGATCGATGAAAACACTCCCCTCAACCCATATCATCTTGAAATCGTCCCACATGCTGAAATCGATGAAGCTGATTTCTTCACGCTGTCATCGTTCGGAGTAACCCACTTCGTAAATGGAAGACCGGAGTTTACAGAGCTAGAGCAGTGGAAGCGGGAGAACAACCTCTTCAAAGCGATAATCCGAATTCCGGTCGGAATTTAGCAGCGAGCGCACCACCGCATCCATTTACCTCACAAAAAATTGAAGTGTGACTATGATTGAATCGTTGCAGGTGTTCCATCGATATCGGCTGTGGAAGTCGTACAAGGTTTGGCGCGATATTGTACGTTACGGAAAGATGACCAAACATGCCAACCTTCTCAACAAGAATCTTTTTTGGACGAATCCAGTGTTTCAAGAGGTTTCGTTCTCAGCTTAGTGCATGGATCGATGGTTGCACCATATCTGTTTTATCTTTCTCCTCAGCCAGGGCACTTTCGTTCCCTCCGTAGCAAGGCTGTGCTAGTTGCATCCTACTCCTTCCCGCTAGCTTTTTTTTTTCCAAACGAGCTCCTGCCCCCATGAGGCTTCCTGCACACAGCTTCTACTACATATTGCGTGTTAGCGGAACGGACGTCAAGTCCGGCTTTGGTAGCTCTTTTCATGTCAAGTTGGCTTTGGTAGCTCTTTTCATGTCAAGTTGCAGTGAAATTAGATTTCATTACAGCCGTGGTCATGTGCGTTCGGACCTCACGTGGGTGCCTCATGTTCAGGCACTGATGAAAATTCGGCACATGTGTGTAAATATCGAAGTGAAAAGATTGCACTCACTCAGCGCAAACAAGTTACATACTCTCGAAGATTTCTTTCGTATGCAACAGGACCAGACGCCCACCATGGTTCACACAGATTTGTCCCATCATGTACAGGCTGCAGTGCAACAAAGGTCTTGAAAGCGAGGCTGACGTTTGCTGACACATGTAGTGCAAAACCGCAGAGGCAACGCGATGAAGTTTTGGGCGAGCTTGACGAGTTCTGGTCACGTGCCCTTGAATTTGCTCGTTTTGCTTGCATGGAGACTCTAAAATCTCTTGAAGACGGGCTATTCGGGAACGAAGCCTCGAACGCACCTGAGACGCACTCATCTGCACGAATTGGCGGCAAGGTACCTTCCTAGGCCGCCTTTGGATTTTTGTAGCTTACTCTCTTATGTTTTAATGTGTCTCATGACTCACACGAAATTCACAACGCAGGATTCTCCGCGCTCTGAAAATTTTAGATACACTGTGATGGCGTCAAAGCGCGTTGTCCAGCGTCGGCTCTACTACTTCTTGCGCCTGTGTGACTTCATCATTTTTCATTCCCTTCACCGCATGGTTGTGGAGTCTGTGAAGGATCTACGAATGATCATGGATAAATCGCAGAATGCAGTGGTGAAGACAACTTGAATTCTTTCTTTTTGATGGTCAGGTTTCGCTTGCCCCTCTAACTGTGTGATTAATTTGCCGTGCCCATTCTAGGTTGGTGTGGAAGAGGATGAAACATCTGTTCAACCTGCAAGTATCTCAAAGAGAGGGTCAAATGACTTCAGTGCGGTGTTCGTCACGGAGATCGTAATGGTGATGGGTGATGTTGCTTTGGTACCTTGTTCTTCAGACTTCGAGAATGACATAGAGAGCATCGTTGGTGGTTTCATCGATACGGTGACAGGCAATGTGCGTCTACTAAATCATGAAGACTTGGAGCAGTACACTGAGCTTTATGACGTTGAGACCGAGGCGACTGATGCGTCAGCTTTCTCAGATATCATCACAAATGATGTAGAATTTCAGCAGCTTTTCTTAGAGTTGAAGCGTGCCATACGTGACACTTATCAATCATGCGAGATATATCTCGAAATGTTTGTGCCTTTTCGTGTGATGATAAGAGAGAATCAGTGTTTCGACGACTTTGATGTTCGTCAGAAGGCCGAGGCCGGTAACATTTTCTTTCCATTTGAGCAATGTAGGTTTCGTTGTGATGGCGATCTTCGTTTAAGTGGATTCAACTCAGCAATGCCACATGGGTGATTTTCTTTTGTCTAACCAAACTTGATCGTGGAAGGCAAAATTACACTCAGTGACCTTGGAAACGAGCTGGAGCAGTACGAGAAGGAAATCGAAGACGTGTCCAAAATACCCGACACGCATATATGTGGTTTTATCCAGGTCGCAATAATCTGAACAGACTCTGCGGCATAAAAGTTTTGATGATTACTTGTCCTCATCAACGTCCTGATTTGTGTTTGTTCGCTCTTTTGTTTCTGATTGTCTATTACGAAGATAATCAGGTGGATGCCCGCCGTTTGAAGAGAATGATCGAGCCTTCTCCACGGACCTGCCTTGGAAAACTGCATCGTTTACTGCCGCAGCTTGCTGCAACAAAGCAGCGAAAGATTCTCGACAGAGTGAACTCAGCCAACAACCGGCTCAATTCAAAACCGGAGGATGTATCTCAATTCGTTTCGACTCTTGAATTTCTTGCTGATTGTAATGAGGGAAAGGATCAAATTGAGACAGAAGTCACAGAATTACAACAGTATTACGCTCTCATGGAATCGAAAGGCGTTCAGGTTTTTCAAAACTTTTCATTCTTGATTATCCGTTCATTATGCCTTGATTTCGTATGTCATTTCGAAGCTGTTTACTTCAGCTTGTAATCATTTGAGGGTTATGGGTGAGCTGAACATATGTGTAATTGTGCGGTCAGGTGGCATCAATTGATCGCGCCGCATACCAAATGTTGATTCCAGAATATATTCAAATGAAGAATATGATCGATCTTCTTGACTCTGCCAAAGAGGAAGATATGTCGAAATGGAGTGCTCAATTGGAGGAGGATATCATCTTGTTTCACACTGAGGTCTTTCATATCAACTTTCTATCAGACGTGTGGCACGTAGAACCATGAGGTGAGCTGCACTTGTTTGTTCAGATTTTTCTAAGCTCCAATTTACTCTAGGTAACTGCTCTAAAGAAGTTGGCCGAAGATCCGCTTCTCCTCGAGGACCAAGAGTTCTTGGAACCGGTGCTCCAAATGACGCAGGAGCTCAGGGACCAATCTTCCATCTTGGAACGTCGCATGAAGCAAAATACGAAGTTTCAGGAATGCAGTTGCATTTTTTTCCTACTTTCTAATCTTTCAAGATCCGATACGTTTGCTAGTTCAAGCAGACGTGACCGGTCTGAACTTCGTACAAATGCTTCTTGACTTCGGGATGGTGCAGGGTATCTTCGGGCAGCAGTTGGAACGGTATCCCAACCTAGATGATGTGATTACGGAGATCAGCTTGAAATGTGAAATGTGGGAAGCACGGAGGGATATGACGACAGTTACTGAGCAGTGGAAAGACGCATTAATCAAGGACGTGCCAGTCAAGGAGTGGCAGGATCAGTGCCAACTATGGTGGAAAGTGGCCACTCGTGCCGACCGGGAACTTCCCGTCAATAATGTGGTTCCAAGACTCAAGGAAATGGCTGTACTGTGGAAAGACCTTGTGCCAATATGCAGCGATTTGAAGAATCCTGCACTGCAGGTGCAAAAGTAGAATGTGATCCTTTTGTAAATCTCAAGAAATCTCACTTCTGAACGATGATGGTTGTAGCTTTCACCTCCCCACACATACATTTCGCTTTTTGTGTGCGTTTGTTTGCTTTCAAGCGGCGATTTCGAAATATTGCAGGACCGTCATTGGGAAAAGTTGGAGGTTTTCACCGGCTTCAGATTGGATTGCGACATGCAGTCTGCTGATGAACTCCACACGATCGGGTCCAATCGAAATATTACGCTCTCCTGTATTGATTTTTGATGATGTGCAACTCAGTTGATAGAGGCGTGCAAATATCAATTTTGATCTGATGATGGTTGTGACATGATTATATGTTGGCCTGCCCTTCGAAAACAGATTGTTGATACGAAATGGAGTGATTGACTTCCGAGAAGACATCCAGCGCATTTCCACAGAAGCAACACAGGAAGGTGTACTCGAAGAAATGCTCGGTAAAGTAAGTGGCGACTTACGAGATCCTTGACTCTCAGGAAGACTATTTCAATTTGCTTGATTTATTTCAGACGATCACACTGATTGTTACCAAGAATCACAATTTTGTCTCTGCAAGGCCGGATTCGTTCACCCCCGCACGAATCATGTGTACGAATGGGAACGGAGCTGAGTCCAGCACTTGTCCACGTCTAGGTAAGGGTACTTTGGGTAAATGCGGAGTTCTCGCTCCGTTCCTTTAAGGAACAGAAGGATGTGTACATTTTGGCGGGAGTGGACGAGATTCAGACCCTATTGGATGAGAGCATGGTGAGGAGTCTTCCGACAAGACATTGTGTTGCCTCTTTCCAAATGTAGACACGTGAATAGATGCCATGGACAGGTTACTATTGGGACAATCCTGGCCTCCCGATTTGTCACTGGGATCCGACATGACGTCGAGAAGATGGAATCGGCGCTGAAATCGACACAAAACGTGCTTGATGAATGGTTGTTAGTGCAGAAAAATTGGATGTACCTCGAGCCGATTTTTTCGGCTCCTGATATTCAGCGTCAGCTTCCCACTGAGGCAAAAATGTTTCTGGATGTTGACAAAGCACTGAAAAATGTGATGCGGAAAGTCTCAGAAAATCCGAATTGTCTCCGGATTGGGACACTGCCAGGGCAGGCGGAGATGTTCATACAATGGAACCAGATTTTGGATAAGACACAGAAGCAGCTGGAGGCATACCTGGAATTCAAGTGCATGGCATTCCCGAGATTCTATTTTTTATCGAATGATGAACTTCTCGAAATTTTGGCGCAGACAAGAAATGTTCAGGCAGTGCAACCGCACATCGGAAAGTGCTTCGATGCAATCAAAATGATTGATTTCGGTGGACAACATCCTCAGTCTCCTCAAATGGTGACCTAATGCCCATCTCCTGAGTCAAAAGCATATGACTTTCACAGAATCAAATCGTCATGTCTCATGCATCATGGTCAAGAATTCGAAATGAGACAGGTTTGTGATGAAAACTCTGTTGACATCTACGGCCTTGTCTCTCCTGAGGGTGAATACGTCACCATGGGCAAGAACCTGAAAGCTCGAGGCGAGGTCTCGCCCCTTCCTCCGTCTCCTGTAGATTTTCTCAATCAACTTATCACCCGCATTATTTCTGTGTGGCTCTTAAAATATAGATGGAGAAATGATTTTCTGTCAACTTTTCTCGCACCTTTCACTTTGTCAAATTTGATGTCCTAGAGCTTGCAGTCCCAGAAAATGAAGAGGTGGCACATACCTTCACGTACAGGTGGAAAATTGGTTGATGGCTGTCGAACGACGCATGGTCGAGTCGCTCAGGACTCTTTCTAAGGACTCTGTGGTTGACTATCAAAATCGTATTCGGCACGAGTGGGTGCTTGATCATCCAGGGCAAATAATCATCCTGACGAGTCAGATCGAGTGGTGCAAAGGGACTGAAATTGCTCTTGATGGGCATGTGGTAAGCAGCTCAGCTTCGCCTCTGCTTGGTGTACACATGTCCACGAAAACCCCAGGATTCTTACAATTGGGAGAGCGTCCTCCCAATTGCTCTCTATGTTATGATTTCCGGACAACTCGACAGGTTCCTGGGAAATCTGTCGATGGGATAAAAACGTGGTACGTGCAGACTTGCGAATACCTCGTACATATGATCAATCTCGTTCGCGGGGAGCTGACCAAGCTCCAACGTGGTGCGATGGTGGCACTGATCACTATTGATGTTCACAATCGCGATATCATCGAATATCTCATAGAAGACGGCACAGACAACAAGTTCGACTTCAACTGGCAGATGCGCATTCGCTATTACTGGGATGATTCTCTTTTCGCCCCGTTGGGTGATTGCAAAATTCGGCAGGTGTGATTCATCAGGCGTTTTCTCCCGAAGGCCACCACAGTCGCTCTATACTTGTTTGTCAAGTAGCCAAGTTTGATGTTGAACTTCTTGTAAATTCATTTCCATGAGATAGTATTGCAACGCCCCTGTGATGCTGTTGATCCTGCCGCGTTCATGAAGGTGACGGCCGAATTCGTATTTGCCCATGAATACCTCGGCGCATCGTTCCGACTTGTTATCACGCCTCTCTCAGATAGATGCTACATGACATTGACAGGTGCTCTTAGTTTTTGACGCAAATGATTCGGGGACTATCATGAATTCAAATATCACTGTGACGGAGTGCAGATATTGAGATGCGCTCATCTATATATTTTTCAGACTCACTGCCACCTCTCGAATTCTCAGGTGCGCTAGAATTGCAACTAGGTGGTGCACCGGCTGGTCCTGCAGGAACTGGCAAGACCGAAACTACGAAGGACCTGGCGAAAGCACTGGGAAACTGTTGCGTGGTGTTCAACTGCGGGGATAACTTGGACTATAAGTTCATGGGGAAATTCTTCAAAGGGCTTGCACAGTGTGGGGCCTGGGCCTGTTTTGATGAATTCAACCGCATCAATATTGAGGTGCTCTACATCCTTTCCATCTGTCTGAATAATGCCGGATGCTCTCTTGGTGACGTCATCATTTGGCTAAACAGGTGCTTTCCTTTGTGTTAGTCAACTGTGAATCAATTGTTTCCTGTTTGTCAACAGGTGCTCTCCGTCGTTGCGCAGCAAATCATCACGATTCAGATTGCCTTACGCCAGCATGCACTCGAATTCGAATTCGAGGGACAGCTGATCAAGCTCGTTTCTACGTTCGGAGTGTTCATCACCATGAATCCCGGATACGCTGGTCGATTATCTTTTGAACATCATCTTGAGAGAATATCGCAATAAAATCTCGTCGCTGTGATCCAAACTTATCGAGCCACGTTTGGACCAGGTCGCACAGAGCTTCCCGACAACCTCAAAGCCCTTTTCCGTCCAATGTCAATGATGGTTCCAGATTATTCGCTGATTGCCGAAATCTCTCTTTTCGCGGAGGGGTTTGAGACAGCAAAGCCCCTGAGCAAAAAAATGACGAAGTTGTACAAGCTAGCGTCGGAACAAGTATCGCCGCAGCCTCACTATGATTTTGGGATGCGTGCCATCAAGTCGGTTTTAGTCATGGCAGGTTTTTCAGAGCCCAATAACTTCCAACCATTTCAGGACGTGCAAGTTGAATTTTGACGGGTTTGTTCGACAGTTGCGACTGAATATCTGATTTGTAAACAGGAACCGGCAAACGTGCGAATCCAGACATTCCAGAGAATATTGTGATGATTCGCGCCATGTGTGACTCCAACATCCCAAAATTCCTCAAGGATGATGTTAATCTCTTCAACGCCATAGTCAATGACCTCTTCCCTGGCGTCAGTATTCCAAAAGAGGATTCTGGGTTTGTCCCGCTTCCTCTTGGATAGGCATGGCAGCTGCTATTTTCCGGATTCGACTAGTTTTGTTTTCCTAACGAATTTCTTTTTTGCAGGGTGTTGCTTGTGATGATCCAAAACTGTCTCAGCGATGCGCAGCTAATCCAGTCTGATGAGTATCTGCTAAAAGCCATCCAACTCTACGAGGTCACGGGACTGTGCAATCTTTCGGCGTTACTGATCCCACATATTTTGCTCTGCATTTCATTTAGGTATTTGACCTGAAGCGCAACAGGACCGGACGTTATATGAAGATCTTTGACAGGTGCTGGGCATTCGATTTGGTGTCATGCAAGTCGGGCCTACTGGTGGAGGTAAGACGACGATTGCTCGCTGCCTTGCCGACGCCATGTCAAAGTTGCGCGACCAAGGTTCTAGGGATATTGAACACCAAAAGGTGCACACGTACTGCTTCAACCCGAAATCTATCTCAATGGGAGAACTGTACGGCAACTACAACCTTCTGACAAACGAATGGACGGATGGCTTGGGCTCAACAATTATACGGAACGCCAACTCTGATCAGACAGATGACAAAAAATTCGTGGTGTTTGATGGGCCGATCGATGCGATATGGATCGAGAATATGAACACGGTGTTTCATCTGAAATCTCCAAATTCCCTCTCGCCACGGCCAAAGTGGCCTGGTTGGAAACTTGATCAGCTAGTCCATTTCTCCTTATAAGAGCTTCACGGCAGTTGTAACCAGGGCCTTCGAGTTTCCATATCTTCTTGAAACGAGTTGACTTGTCTCGCCTTTGGCAGGTTCTCGACGACAACAGAACCCTTTGCCTTCCAAACGGCGAGCGCATCAAACTCAATGGGAGAACGATGCGAATGCTTTTTGAGGTGACCAATATCCTGATTCGTCTGGACTCTTTTGTTCCGTCACCGCGTGTGTCTCAAACATGTAGTCTTCATTGCTTCTGTAGGTGGAAGATTGTGCTGTTGCGTCTCCTGCGACAGTATCGCGCTTGGGCGTGGTTTGGGTTCCGCCCGAAGCCCTTGGCTGGCGTGCACCAGTGCTGACATGGATGTCAAAACGCACACCTCCGCATATGAACGATCAGTTGAAGGTATGAACCCTGAAAATCTGACTTGATATGTTTAGTCTGCAAGTGAATTTGTTGACAACAACGATCTATGTATGAATGCTGTCCCCGTAGCATAATTCAAAATCGAATCACACTGCAGGAAGCCCTTCTAGCACTTTTCGATGAGGTGGTTGAGAAGAGTATTCAATTTCTTCGTTGTAATTGTCGCGAAGCTATTCCTTCAGTCGATAGTAACCTGATACGATCTCTCTGTCTTTTACTTCAGGTAATGTGTACATTCCAGGAAATGCAAACTGTCATGTAGTTTTAGCGCAGTGCTTTAGAAATATATTGAATTGCCGCGATGCATCTATGTTCAGTATTCGATACAATGTGTGCAGAGGCGACAACCTTGCATTTTCCCTGGATTCTGCACATTCAAGAGAGATTTTGTGGCCATTGTCGATGAATTTCTGAAATGCCACTTCTCGCAGAGCCTCATGACAGCACAATCTGGTTTGGGTATGGATGTGCCAGACTTCCTTGAAGTCATGAAGAAGCATTTCATGTTTTCTTTGGTGTGGTCCCTTGGTGGCAACATTAGTGGACAAGAAGGCAAAGAGAAATTCTCCGACTTTATCCGCGATACCTTTCATTTTGTCAGGTTCATGTCAGATGCTCACCATGTCGAGCAATTTCAATATCAACTGAGGTTGCATCATCGCCATGTATTCTAGCTGCAGAACAGTGAAATTAGGATCCATGTCAGATTTCCAAACGCCGGCATGGTGCATGACTATGTCTTCGACGTGGAATCAAGAGATTTTCAACCTTGGGAAGACACAACGAGGCCTTTCATATACGAATCCCACATAAATTTTTCTGACATTCTGGTACCTACCAAAGATACAACGCGATATTCTTTCGTCATGGCGCAGAATCTAGAGGCATGATTCCGAACCCTCTGTCTTCCGCACCACGAGGTCATCATTTTTGATACATCCTTCTGCGTTTTCCCCTGAAATCCCTCAAGCCCTCATCCTCTGATCCAGGTGATGCGCGGGTCTGTCTTCATTGGGGACACAGGAACAGGGAAATCTGTGATCATGTCGGATGGTCTCACCTCTCGCATCGAAGAACAGTCCTTGGTCCCTTTTACGGTGAATTTTTCGGCACAAACTTCAGCTGCACGGACGCAGGATATGCTGGAGATTCGCTTTGAGAAACGTCGAAAGGGTGTGCTTGGTGCACCCATCAACAAAAAGCTTGTTTGCTTCGTTGATGACGTCAACATGCCTGCTCGGGAAGAGTACGGTGCACAGCCTCCGATTGAACTTCTTCGTCTCTGCATAGATAGTCTCGAATACTACCGAAGTGTTGGAGGAATCTGGGACAAGAAAAAAATTTGGAATGATGTTGTTGACACCATTTTCGTTGCCGCTTGTGGCCCCCCCGGTGGAGGGAGAAATGTTGTCACTCCGCGCTTTTTCCGATTCTTTACTATGATCAACTTGTCGCCACCAAGCCGGAGTGTGCTGAAAGTCATATTCTCGGCGATTCTCGATGGACATTTGGCCAAATTTCCCAACGACATCAGAGCTTTGAGCAATGTGAGGCACTTTGGTTTTTGACTTTCGACCAGCTTTCTGCAGCAACCTGCACTTTACTAACCTCATCATCTGACCTCGCATGTAACGTTTTGCAGGCAACGATAGACTGTTCCATTGAAATCTACGAGAAAATCTCTTCGGAGATGTTACCCACACCAGCGAAATCGCATTACACCTTCAACTTGCGTGATCTTTCCAAGGTTTTTCAAGGAATTCTATCCCTTCGTGAACAACAGTGCGCAGATACTGTGACTTACTCGAGACTTTGGGCACATGAGTGCATGCGCGTATTTCAGGATCGTCTCATTGACCGTGAAGATAAGGTGCACAGCCGTGATGGCGTAGAGCAGCTTTATTTGACTTGCTGGGCTGTGACACTGGCCTGATAGCACCTGATAGTGATTCTGAATGCATAGAACGACAACCTGACCCGGCAACCTGAAGCGAATTCACTCATCTTGGCAGAACCAATTTTCGAAGTGGATCCACGTAGTGCTCAAACGCAAATTCTCCTACGATTGCAATTTTGATGATGTTTTTGTGCACTATCCAATTTTATTCGGAGATTACCTGAGGATGGGAGTTATAGGCGATGACCGGGTTTACGAGGCATGATGTGTCCCCACCAGTCACCCCCATACTTTCCCGATTTAATCTATTTCTGCGTGTGTTGGCTCTTCTTACGGATCTATTTCTGCGTGTGTTGGCTCTTCTTACGGAAATGGTCTCCTGTAGGCGATACCAGACTTAAACGCGATACCTAAGCTGATGGATTCATATCTGGAAGACTACAATAACTCCTCTCCGAAATCGATGGACCTCGTATTCTTCATGGATGCGATTGAGCACATATCACGACTTGCACGCATCATCCGGTTCTTGCTCTCTCGCTTTTGACCATGTGAAATAATGGTCTTTATGAAGTTCTTGGCTCATTCCGTGATGTTGTAGGTCACCGCGTGGGAACGCAATGCTGGTTGGGTTGGGTGGATCTGGGAAACAGTCTCTAACTCGTCTTTCAGCTTTCATGGCTGAATACAAGTGTTTCCAGATTGAGTTGACTAGGGGGTGCAATACCCCCGCCCCCCCCCCCCCC
>Ga0209335_10005064_pt1 | contig 12263 bp, 13 predicted proteins | sample COG_09_FD_184753 | JGI IMG/M metagenome (GOLD analysis project Ga0209335, IMG submission 184753) | Pelagic Microbial community sample from North Sea - COGITO 998_met_09 (SPAdes) (version 2) | ecosystem: Environmental > Aquatic > Marine > Neritic zone/Coastal water | place: Helgoland, sampling...
CCGCATGAAAAAACTATATCTTTTTGATTAATATTTTCTAAACATAATTTAAAAACATTCTTAAGTTCATCTATATTTTTAAATGTCTTATCTTCGTTTAAGCAGCAACCAAAAGGTATGCAAAAAGAATTTTGAATGGAACCACTTCTTAAACCTTTTCTAGGTTCTGGAACTTTTCCTTTAAACCTTTCTTTGCTTCTAGCATCAATTACTTTAAATTTTTGTAATTGAATATTTTTATCAATCAAATCTTTACTTTTAACTAGCTCTTTTTTCTCAAAAGCCCTGTAACTAGAAAATTTTATTTTTGGCAAATTAGTTGTAACCTCTTTTTTTTCTCTAATCCATTTTTTGAGCCCTCCATTTAATACATGTACTAATTTTGGATCATGTCCAAAATAAATAAAATTAAACCAGCAACGACATGAGCTTATTACATCTGAATTATCATAAATAATTATCTCATCATTTTTTTCAATTCCCATTCTTGATACTATTTTTTCCCAATTATCTATTTCAACTAACATATGCGGGAGACTAGTATTTTTTTTAGAATTATAATCTAAATCAAAGAAAACAGCATTTGGAATATGTTGATTTTTAAATTCATTAAAGCCATTTCTTTTGGCTTGAGGCATATGCCAAGAGCAATCAATAATCTTAACATTAGATAAATTTTTTTCTAACCATTCAGTTTCAATTAATGACATCCTATCTCTTTTCTAAATATTTTTGATGATATTCTTCAGCAGGACAATAATTCTTTAATAAAGAGATTTTTGTTACAACTTTGTTAGATAATTTTTTATTAATTTCTTTGAAAACTTTTTCAGCTATTTTTTTTTGATTATCATTTAAATAAAAAATTTCACTTCTATACTGTGTTCCAAAGTCTGGTCCTTGTGAATTTAGGGTTGTTGAGTCATGAATTTCAAAAAAAGTATTTAAGATTTTTTCGTATGAAACAATTTTTTCATCGAAATCAAGTTTTACGACCTCAGCATGATTTGTATTTCCTGTACAAACTTCTTTGTAAGTTGTTGATGAATTGTTCCCACCGCAGTAACCAACTTCTGTTCTAATGACCCCATCAATTTTACTAAATTTGATTTCAGGTCCCCAAAAACATCCAAGTGCTAAAACTGCTATTTCCATTGATTATGATTTAAATTAATCTACAAATTATTCATATGCTCAGTAAAAATCAATTAGGATTTTTGTACATGTTTATGTCCATTTGTGGATTTTCTTTAATGGATGTTATTGTTAAATGGTCAGTTGACTACCCAATTGGCCAAATTTTATTTTTTAGGGGTTTTTTTGGTATTGTATTTTACTTTTTTGTTATACCAAGAAACAGACTTCACAATTTTTATATAACTAAAAGACCTGGCTTACATTTATTAAGATGTATTTCAGGGTTAATTGCTTTAGTTGCAATCTTTATTGCTCTTAGAGAGTTGCCACTAGCAACTGTTGTAAGCATTTCTTTTGCGGCCCCAATATTTACAACCATTTTTTCAATATTTTTATTAAGTGAGAAAGTCGGAGTTTATAGATGGTTAGCTGTGCTGATTGGATTTATCGGTATTTTAGTTATAACCGAACCTGGAATAAGTGATCTTAATGTTTATTATATTTTTCCAATAATTTTTTGCTTAGGCCTTTCATATGTTGCTATAACACTAAGACAGCTAACGACAACAGAGCCAGTTTGGTTAATATCCTTTTATTTTTCTCTAGCCATTACTTTGTTAAGTTTTTTAACTATTCCATCAGGATGGGTAATGCCCAATTTGAACCATTTTATAATATTGTCTTTAATTGGAATTTTTGGTGGAGTCTCAAACTTATGGTTAAGTCAATCATACAAATACTCTGAAGTCTCTCTTGTAACCCCTTTAAAGTATTTGGCCTTAGTCTTTGCTATAATTTTTGGATATTTTATTTGGGATGAGATACCCACAGTTAAAACATTGGCTGGGGCCTCTTTGGTCATCATTTCGACATTAATAATTTTTAGAAGAGAAATCTATAAAAAGAAGATAATTACTTCCAAAACAATAAATGACTAAAGTTCCAAAATATTGGATTAAAGCAAAGACATATTTGTCAAAAAAAGACAAAATAATGTCTAGGTTAATTAAGAACTATCAAAGTCCATCAGAAACAATACTTACATCAAGAAGAGATATATTTTATTCACTGTGTAAAAGCATAATAGGTCAACAAATAAGTGTTGTTGCAGCAAATTCAGTTTTTTTAAAATTTAAAAAAAAATGTAATAATAAGATTAATACTAAAACGGTATCAAAACTAACCTTCTCTCAACTTAAAAGTTGCGGTTTAAGTCGCCAGAAAGTTCTTGGAATAAAAAGTTTAGCAAAACAAATAATAGATAAATCTTTTAATCCAAAATTAATTTCTAATATGAGTGATGAGCAAGCCATAATTTATCTTTCTAATTTAAGACAAATAGGAAGATGGTCTGCTGAAATGATATTGCTTTTTACTTATAACAGATCAAACATTTGGCCTATCCAAGACATTGGTCTTTTAAGAGCAATTTCTAAAAATTACAAAAAAAATTATCTACCACCAGAAAAATTTGTAAATACACTTAAAAAAAGATTTTCACCATATTGTTCAGTGGCAACATGGTACTTATGGAGAAGTATAGATCCTGAGCCAATTCAGTATTAGACACCTTCGATAATTTGTATGTGCCTGTTGAATTCATCATTACCAATTTTTTTTGCCTCTTGGTATTCGGTAGAATTGTAACAATTTAAAGCATCATCCATTGTTGGAAATTCTATTAGAACAGTTCGTGGAGAAGGATTGCCCTCTATGGTTTGTACTTTTCCACCTCTTGCAAGAATAATTCCATTGTATTTTTTTATAGCAGGTGTTGCTTTTTCAGCATATTTTTTTATGTTATCAGGATTTTTCAAGTCCTTATATACTGCAATCCAATAAGCTTTCATAATTAATCAATCCATTCTTCGTAACTACTTATATTATCTTGTAAAAATCCTGGCAGTTTGTCGAGTGGATATTTTTCTAGTTTACTTCCGTCACCAATTTTGTTTACTCTCTTGTCTACTTTCAAATCGTAAATTGCTTGTTTATTTTTTATAATCTCATCAATTTGGTCTTTTGACATTGGATTTACATCAAATTCTCTATGATGAAGATAGGATTTTAGTTTGTATTCAATTTCTTCTGCAGTTTTTATATTCGAAAAATGCCAGCCACCATTATCAATGAATTTAACATCAATATATTTTGTGTCAGAAAAAATTGTATCAAATCGATAAAAAGGATATTTTCTATCTTTTATATTTCTTAACCACTGGGGTTTTTTAAGGTGTTTTCTTCTACACGCTTTCGTACCAGACCAAATTAAATCCGGTAATTTTAGATTGAATTTATAGTAAAACATATCTTGCTTAAATAAGATTATCTTTTGGTTTATTTTTCTAAAATTTAAATTTTCTAAGTTAGGGATTTCGTCAACATCTGAAACTAAAACTAAGTCATCATCCTCAGCTTTTGCCAGTCCTTTTGAAATAAAGTTTCGTTGTCCATTTTCTCTATACCCAGCATTAAATATATATTTTCTGGATTTTTCACCCACACTATCATTGCCAAATACTTTCTCGATATTTTCAGGATGCTTGTCATAAACGAGGTATATTATTTTATCTTTAAATTTTTTAAATTTATCGTGATTGAAGTGTAATTCTCTTTGGTCACCTTTGTGGGTGAAAATACTTTCTACTATTACAAAATAGTCCACATATTTATCAAGAACGTTAAGTCGTAGATCTAAAACGACCTCCTCATCAAAATACATAAAACAATCAAAAATTTTCATAATTACTTTTTAATCTTTTTTAATTTTTTTTATATGATAAAAAAATTTATGGCAGATAAATTAATTATTAATTTTGAAGAATACACTAAAATTGTAGAAAAATTAGCGATTCAAATTCACAGAAATTATAAGCCAACAGTTCTTGTGGGAATTATGAGAGGGGCTGCGCCAATAATAGATATTCTTTCACGAATTTTGAAACTTCCAATAGCCTATATTGTCATCCAAAGTTACTCAGGAAAAGGAATGGAAGATAATCAGGGAAAGCTCATGTTCGCTAGAGAGATAAGTTCATTGGCAAATAATGAAGACTTTAACAAAGTCCTCCTGATTGATGATCTTTCAGATACAGGATTAACATTAAATAAAAGTATTGAATGGTTAAAAAATTATGGACCAACAAAAAATTATATTAAAGAAGTTAAAACAGCATGTTTATGGAAAAAAAAATCATCAACTTTTAAACCAGATTTTTGTCCAGTCAGATTAGATTCAGACCCATGGATTGTACAGCCAACAGAACATTATGAAGAATTATCGATTGAAGAAATTATTAAAAAAAATAAATAGGGCTAGAATTAACTAGCCCTATTTTCAATTTATTTAAGCAACTGCAAAACTTATAACGCTAAGTATCGCAATAACCCATATAGCTGGAGAAGTTTTTGAAAACTTTCCAGTAAATAATTTAATTAAAGCATACGATACAAACGCTAAAGCAATACCATTACTAATACTATATGTTAAAGGCATTGCGATCATTGCAAGAATGGCAGGAGCAGACTCCGCGATATCATCCCACTCTATATCTGTAATGTTTCTTATGAAAAGAACAGACACAAAAAGTAAGGCAGCACCATCTATTTGTTTGGGCAAACTAGTTGCTAATGGTGCAAAAAATATGCACGCTAAAAACAATAGTCCTATCACAAGGGATGTCATTCCAGTTTTTCCACCTGCTTTAACACCAGCTCCTGACTCAACGTAACTTGTAACTGTAGTAGTACCCATCATTGCACCAGCAACAGTTCCTACACTATCAGATAGCATAGCTTTATTAATATCTTGAACTTTTCCGCTTTTATCAACTTTACCAGCCACGTTAGCAACCGATGTCAGGGTTCCTGCTGTATCAAAGAAGTCAATGAACAATAAAGTAAATATCACTGTAGACATTCCAGCTGTCATTGCAGCAGACAGATCAAATTCAAAAAGATATGTCATTGGTGGTGGTGAGCTAGCAATACCATTGAATTTTGCTAGTCCAGTAGCCCATGCGATAATACTAAATACCAAAATACCTATAATAATATTACCTTTAACATTCATTTTTTCTAATACAATTATTGCTATAAATGTTGCACATCCCAATAAAACTAGAGGATCACTTAAGTTGCCTAATTGTACCAGCGTTACTGGGTTATCAACAACAACCTCCATTATTTGTAATCCAATAATTGCTAAGAACAATCCTATACCAGCACCAATCCCTAACTTGAGACTTCTAGGAATTGAATTTATTAACCAAGCTCTTATGGGTGTTAGAGATATAATTAGAAACAAAATTCCTGCAACTAATACAGCTCCCAAAGCTTCTTGAGGTGTGTAGCCCATACCTGCACAAACACCAAAAGCAACGAAAGCATTTATTCCCATTCCTGGAGCAAGTCCAATCGGCCAAGTTTTTCCGTAAAAGGCCATTATAAAACAAGCTAATGCTGTGGCTAAAATAGTTGCGGTATATACTGCGCCGAAATCAAAGAAACCTTTTTCGGGTCCGGCAAATTCTCCCGATAATATAAATGGATTTAAAAACATTATGTAAGCCATAGTCAAGAACGTTGTTGTTCCAGCTATCACTTCTGTTTTAAAATCTGTCTTGTGTTTTTTATAGTTGAAATAATTTTCAAGCATGTGTCCTCCTAATAATTAATAAATATTTGATTCTAATTAAAATTACTCTTTAAAACTCGAGTTTATTCACAAAATGCAACTTATAAGTTTATATTTATGACATAATTTACTTGTTAGTATTTATTGTGAAAAAATTAAAATTAATTTTTGCAATTTTAGTTTTGACGGTTATGAGTGCGGCATGTCAAACAATTAAAGAAAAAACTGACGCTATAGTAAAAAAAGAAAACGAAAAATTAAATAAATTTATTGGTGAGACATCAAGCGATTTACAAATAAGTTTAGGTAAGCCTGATGAGGATTTTAAGAATACAAAAGGTAACTTAGTTTTTGTTTATAATTCTAAAAAATATGGCATACCCTGTGAAAGAAGGTTTGAAATAAATTCAGATTCAATTGTTATTGGGTTTGTGTCAAATGGATGTTTTTAAGCGTTACTTGCGAGGGAAATCCCCGCAAGTAAGGTAAGACTTATTTTATCTCAATAAGTTTTTTCTTTTTATGCTCTGGAACAATTCTCTCACAAGATATTGTCAAAAGACCATCTTTAAGTTCTGCGATATTTACTTTTACGTCATCTGCAATAGTAAATGACCTTGCGAATTGTCTTTGAGAAATACCTTTATGTAAAATTTCTCCATCAACATTATCATCTTCAGATTTATTAACTTGTTTTGTTTTAACTGTTAATAAATTATCCTCAAACTCAACTTCAACATCTTTTTTATTAAAACCAGCTAAAGCAATCTCTATAGCGTAGTTATCCTTTCCAGTTTTTCTAATGTTGTATGGTGGATAATTTGACTGCATAGTCAAAGCCCCATTTCCTAACATATTTTCAAATTGGTCAAACATGTCGTCAAACCCTATTGAAAATGGTCTTAGTGAGTTAAATATAGATAAATCCTTACTCGTCATAATATCCTCCTTTGTTAAGCAAGTTTATATTTATTGTTAGTCCCATAAGGCAACCAACGATATTGATATGGTAATTATTTTTTTTTTTTCAAGATATGAATTTTAATTTTTTTTTGAAATTTTTAAGGCAAAAGCATAATCTAGCGCAATTTCTTCAATAGCACCATCTCTTCCTGACTTACCTCCATGACCAGCATTCATTTCAGTTTTAAGAAGTAATAAATTACTGTCAGTTTTGAAATCTCTTAGTTTTGCAGTAAACTTTGCAGGCTCATCAAACAATACTCGATTATCACTCAAGCTTGTTGTGATTAATATATTTGGATAATCCATCTTTTTAATATTATTATATGGCGCGTAAGAAAATATATAATCAAAATGATCCTTATTTTCTTTTGCATTACCAAATTCATCAAATTCACCAACAGTTAAAGGCAACGAATGATCAAGATTAGTTGTTAAAGAGTCCACAAATGGAACTGCCATTATTATTCCTAAAAAAAGTTCGGGTGCTTGATTAACAACTGCACCCATCAACAAACCTCCAGCTGAGCCGCCCATACCAATTAATTTACCTTTTGATGAATATCTATTTTCTATTAAATATTTTGCAGCATGAATGTAGTCTTTAAATGTATTTTTCTTATTCGTAAGCTTTCCTTCTTTCCACCACTTCATACCTTTTTCAAGACCACCTCTAATATGAGCAGTAGCCCAAATAATATCCCTATCTATCAAACTTAGCTTTGTTGAAGAAAAATTAGGACTCATAGAATTACCGTATGATCCATATCCATAAAGCATCAAATTTGCAGTACCATCAATTTTAGTTTTTTTATGTCTGGTAATTGTTAAAGGAACTAGTCTTCCATCATAAGATTCAAATTCAACCCTTTCCACAATATAATCATCTGGGTCATGACCAGATGGTATTTCTTGTTCTTTTATTAGTTTTTTTGATTTGGTTGATAAATTATATAGATAAATTCTAGATGGAGTTTTGGGTGATGAATATCCAAGATAAACACTATCAGTATTTCTATCTCTTTGTACTAAAGAAACACTAGGAACATATATTTTTTCCTCAGAGAATATTAATTCTTCTTCTACTCCTGTTGAAATATTTCTAATGAATAATTTATCTAATGCATTTGAAGTTTCACTTCGAATGATCCAGTTATTTAAAAAAGTAAGTCCCCCGATTAATACCTCATTTCTAGAGGGTATGAAAGTTTCCCAATTTTGATTGATTAAACTATCTGAAATATCAATTTTAAAATCTTCTGCATTTTTGTTTGTATGATTATAAAATTTTCCATTCCAAGAATTTATTGAGTATAATATTCCTTTTTCGCGCTTCATGATTAATTTTGGAAATGGTTTTTTTTCGTTTTCTTTAAAATAATATTGTTCAGAAGTATTATGATCTGAGGTATTTATAAAATAATATTTTTCGTCAGAACTTAGGTTTATCCCAACTGTAAATGCCTCAGATTTTTCCTCAAAAATTAATTCATCTATGTCTTTAAAGTTTCCTATCTCATGTCTATAGATTTTTCTCGCTCTATGGTTTTTATCAAGCTTTGAATAAAAAATATATTTATCATCTAAGCTAAAAGTAATGCTGCCCGATGTTTCTATAATTTTTTTTGTTACAATTTCTTTGGATTTAATATCTCTTATGAAAATTGTGTAATACTCAGAACCTTTGATGTCTAATGAATAAGCTAGAAATTTATCATTATGACTAACTTCTAGGTCACCAACTCCAAAATATTCTACATCGAGTTTTTCTTTTTCTTTATCTCCATTCCAAATTTCTTCAATATCAGTTGTACCAATTTTTTTTCTTAATTTTATTGAGTAATTACCTTTAGCTGTTGTTTTAGTCCAATATTCATAAGTATGATCTTTATAAGAAATAGACTCATCATCAAGTTTAATTCTTCCTTTAATTTCATTAAATAAATTTTTTTGAAGATGTTTGGTATCTTTTAAATGATGTTCAGTATACTTATTTTCTTGAATTAGATATTCTCTGACCTCAGGATCTAATTTTTTTTTATCTTTTAAAACCTCCAGGATATCTTTTTGATGTATCCAACTATAATTATCTTCCCAGGTTGTGTTGTGACAAGATTTTATTTCCAATTTTTTTCTAAGTTGTGGTACTTTCATAAAGGATTAGAAATATATGAATATAATATTTTATATAGTAGTAATATTGACTATTTTTTATTTTTTACTAAGATTCATTAGTCATATTCCATCTCAAAAAATATCAAAAGGTTTAAGATTGATAATAATTCTTGGATTAATATTGTTAGCTATTTTATTTGCTGTAGGTGGAAAATTGTTGTTAAGCTTGCCTTTTACCCTTCTAAGTCTTGCTCTATTAAAATTGAAGGGTCTATCAATATTTCAATTATTTTCACTTTTGAGACTTATTCAAACTTTGAGAAGGTCAGGAAGATTTTCCTTTAATCAATCAAATTCTAATAATTCATCCTCCCTATCTGTTTCTGAGGCCTATAAAATTTTAAATCTAAATATTAATAAAAAAATTACCAAAGAAGATGTCAATAAAGCTTATGTTAAAATTCAAAAGAAAATTCATCCCGATGTTTCTCCTGAAACTTCTCGATTATCTTCTATTGTAAACGAAGCTAAAGATGTAGTCTTGAATGATATTTCTTAATTAATAATTTCAACAATTTTGTTAAATATTTTTTGTGGATTAATTTTTTCTTTTCCTAATGTATTATGACCAACTGTCTCTTCACCATCTGGAATTATTGGAAACATTTTGGAGCTATAGTTTCCATAAATTAAGGGCGTGTCTGCCATTAAAGTTATAGTTTTAATCCCTAGTGCTGCAGATAAATGACTAAAGCTAGAGTCGTTACAAATAGATAAGTTGCAACTTTTGATAATTGGTAAAGTTTCTTTAATTGTAAAATGATCTAACGGTATACAAAGATTTTTAAATTTAGATTTAAGAATTTCATTTAATATAATCTGTTCTTCCTCATTTTTACCTGTAGCTAAAAAAAACTTACATTTTTTAATTTTTGATATTTTTTCAATTACACTTAAAAAGGTAGTTGAAGGAATTCTTTTTGTTGGTCCCGAACCTCCAACTCCTAGAAGTATATTTGTTTCATTTTTATTTATCTCAAATTTTTCAGTTGCCTTAGAAATTAATTTTTCATCAATTTGTATTACAGGATCATCATTTATTTCTAAATTCAATTTATCTTTTAAAAATTTTTTTGGAGTATCTAAGATATGTTGTTTGTTTTTATGAAACAAAGGATATTGATAAATATCAGGAATTCTACAAAATTTAGCAATTAAATAAAATCTAAATGATGAATTAAAAATAAAAATTTTATCGAAATTATATTTTCTAATATCATTAATTAAATTGAAACTTCCTAAAAAACCACCATGTTTACCATTATTTTTTTTATTTCTATCTAGAATAAGAATTTCATCAATATAATTTGTTTGATGTAAATATTGATCAGCTTTTGAACTTTCTTTAACAAGTAGACTTACAGGCGAATTATATTTTTTAGATAAAGCCTTTATAAAAGGCAGATAAAGTATGGTATCTCCAATACCCATTCTGTTTTGAACTATTAATATTTTCATATAGTATTTATAAACTTTACTAAGTATATTTTTTATATAAATTTTTATTATGACAAAAATAAGTGGTATTTATGCAGCTACAATGTCAGTTTTAAATTCTGATTTGAGCTTAAATGTTGATAAAACAATAAAACACGCCGAAGGATTAATTAATCAAGGATGTCATGGAACTGCAATATTTGGGAGCACAGGGCAATCTCAACTAATACCTATTTCTGAAAAAATTGATTTATTAAATAAATTATCAAAAAGTAAATATAAAAACAATCACTTAATCGGGACAGGCTTAAACTCATTGGGTGAAACAATAAATTTTATGAAAATAGCAAGCTCTTTAAATTTTGACAAATTTCTAATCATGCCCCCGGCATATTATAAGTATGGAGATACAGAGGTGATTGAATTTTATACAAGGATTATAAATTCTATTCCTGAATGTAAGATTATTCTTTATAATTTTGAAAAACTTTGTGGCTATAAATTCAGCATAGATTGTGTAAAAGAACTCGTAAAAAAATTTCCTAAACAAATAACAGGAGTAAAAGATAGTTCATCTAATTTATTTGAAAACTTGAAATTAGATAATTTCTCAATCTTTCCTGGTTCAGAATTACAGCTGTTAAAAGGTTTAGAACTAGGATGCTCTGGAATTATCACTGCGACATGCAATGTAACTGCTGAAATGTCGAGAAAAGTTTACGATGATTTTCACTCAGGCAAAAAACAAACTTTCAACCAAAAATTATGTGATGTTAGAAGTGCTTTTGACAAATATAATTTAATTTCTGGATTACATAGTTTTTGTTCTAAAGAAGATATAATTTATAAAAATATTATACCACCCTTGAGTCTTTTAAATAAAAGTGACGAAAAAGATTTAATTGGTATTTTAAAAGATTTAAACTTTACAAACAAATCATCATTGGCGGCTTAATATGCAACTTGCTAGTTTTTTAAATAAGGTTTTTAAAAAAGATGGTTTTATTTTAACTGATGCTGACTCAAAAGACTACATTATAGGGAACCCAAGTAATAATCCTATTAAATTAAAAATTTTAAAAAAAAATCTTCATTACAAATTATTATTTCATCCAGATCTATATTTTGGTGAAGCTTATACTAATGGTGAAATAATAATAGAAAATGGAACCCTAACAGACTTCCTGGACTTAGCATTAATGAATTTTGGTAGAGGAGAATTAAATTTTTTTAGTTATCTCATTAATAGACTTAGAGGGTCTTATAGATATTTAACAAATTTTAATTTTATTAAAAAATCTAAGATGAATGTTTCTCATCACTATGATATTTCAGATGATCTATATGATTTATTTTTAGATCCAAAAAGACAATATTCTTGTGCATATTTTAAAAATGAAAATGATAGTTTAGAAGCAGCTCAAAATAATAAAATTCAACACATAATTAAAAAACTAAATATTAAACCAAATCAAAAAGTTTTGGATATAGGTTGTGGCTGGGGTTCACTGGCTATTGATATTGCCAAAAGCACAAAGTGTGAAGTTACAGGAGTAACATTATCTGAAAATCAATTGAAATATTGTCAACAGAAAGCTAAAGAAATGAATTTGGAAAATCAGGTTAAGTTTAGACTGATGGATTATAGAGAACTCAAAGAAAAATTTGATAGAATTGTAAGTGTTGGAATGTTTGAGCATGTAGGAAGAAAATTTTACAAAAAATTTTTTAATCAGATTGAAAATTTATTAAAAGATGAGGGTATTTCTTTAATACATACAATAGGATCAGTTAATCCACCAAGAGATCCACATCCATGGATAACAAAATATATTTTCCCAGGTGGTTATACGCCTAGCTTAAGTGAGGTAACAACACCCATAGAAAAAGCCGGCTTGGTAGTTACTGATATCGA
>Ga0209335_10005065_pt1 | contig 12260 bp, 9 predicted proteins | sample COG_09_FD_184753 | JGI IMG/M metagenome (GOLD analysis project Ga0209335, IMG submission 184753) | Pelagic Microbial community sample from North Sea - COGITO 998_met_09 (SPAdes) (version 2) | ecosystem: Environmental > Aquatic > Marine > Neritic zone/Coastal water | place: Helgoland, sampling...
TAAAAAACCATTTATAATGTTTAGAAAAAAAAACAAACTTCCTGCTGAAACTCATTCTGTTGATTTTGAATTAGAGTATGGAACTGCAACTATTGAAGTTCATAAAGACTCAATTGATAAAGGTGATTCAGTTTTAATTATTGATGATTTAATAGCAACGGGTGGAACAGCTAAGGCGGCAGCTAAGCTTGTGGAAATGTCAGATGCTAAAGTTACAGCATTTGTTTTTGCGATTAATCTTTTTGACTTAGGTGGTACTGATAGCTTGGTTAAAAAAGGTTATAAAGTTGAAAGTTTAATGGATTTTCCAGGACATTAATAGAACCGTTGTCCACGATAGTTAGATTTTAAACCTATTATTGAAGATAATAAACCTAGAAATCTAAACAAGTACTTATCTCTATTAAATTTATTAAATACACATGTATAAAAAATTGCTTTAAAAAAGGAACTAAAAAATTTTCCTAAAATTTTAAATAGTGCATAAAAATAATTATAATTTTTCTTATAAAAGTAGAAATAGGACCACATCCAATGCCAATCACGTAATCTATTAGCTTCAATTTTTAGTATTTTACTTGCACCCATTGAGCCCTTAAATCCTAAATGATGAACCTTTAGTTCACTCGATGAATAAACAAATCCACCTTTATCGTTTGTTGATTTACATAAATCAAATTCTTCAAAATATAAAAAATAGTTTTTATCAAAAATATTTTTATTTTCATATTTTTTAAGATTAATTAACATTGAGCATCCTGTTACCCAATCAACCTTAGTTAAAGTTTTTCTTTTACTTTTAAAAAAATTCTTCTGAAAACTATTATGTTTTTTAGCATTAAAAAAACCAGCAGGTAAATATGCTGTGTCATTTGAGTATTGACACCCAACAATTGAAAATTGATTAGTTTTGTAAATTAACCTAGATACTTTTTTAAAAAAATCTGCTTTGCAAATAATATCTGGATTTAAAATCAATGCATAATCTGTTTTAACCCTTTTCAAACCAAAATTATTTCCCTTACCATAACCTAAATTTAACCCTGTACAAACAATTTCAATATTAGGAAAAATTTTAAGAAAATAATTTTTATGTTTAAAACTTTTTGAATTTTCGACAATAATTACCTTGGTTTTTTTGTCTATTGATTGTAAACAATTCAATAAGATTTTTTTTTCTGTTAAATATGTAACAATTACAACAGTTAAATTGTTTATTTTTTTCATTATTATCAAAACATATATATACTTTAATTAAAATTATTGTAAAAACTTTTAAATGAAAAATATAATAGTTACTGGTGGGTTGGGTTTTATAGGAAGCAATCTAATAGAGCTCTTATTAAAGAAGAATTATTATGTAATCAATTTAGATAAGGTTACTTACTCTTCAAATTTTTACAATATAAAAGAGTTTAAAAATAATAAAAAATATAAATTTATTAAATGCGATATCAATAATAAGAAAATTGAACAAATTTTTAATAAATACAAACCAATTGGAGTATTTAATCTAGCAGCAGAAACTCATGTAGATAGATCAATAGACTCCCCAAAAAGCTTTATTGATAGCAATATTCTGGGTGTGTACAATATTTTAGAGGTTTTTAAAAAATTTTCTCAAACAGGTATAAAAACTAAATTGATTCATATCTCAACAGATGAAGTTTATGGAGATATTTTATTTGGTAGAAGTGATGAAAATTATCCTTACAAACCAAGTTCTCCCTATGCCGCTAGTAAAGCTGCCTCTGATCATTTAGTATCATCTTACGTTAGAACTTATAATATTCCTGCAATTATAACCAACTGTTCAAATAATTATGGACCAAAACAACACCCCGAAAAGCTAATACCAAAATTAATCTACAATATGCTTATAAATAAACCTCTACCAATATATGGTAAAGGTACAAATTCAAGAGAATGGATTTATGTTAAAGATCACTGTGAAGCATTAATTAAAATTTTTGATAAAGGTAAAATAGGAAATTTCTATAATATTGGATCAAATAAAAACCAAACAAATTTAGAAATATGTAGTAAGCTTATTAGTATAGCCAGTAAGAATAAAAAACTAGGTAAAAATGTTAAAATTAAATTTGTAAAAGATAGACCAGGGCATGATATTAGATACGCTCTTAATAGTGGCAAGTTAAAAAAAGAATTAAAATGGAGTCCAAAAATAAATTTAACTGATGGTTTAAAAAAAACTTTTTCATGGTATGCCAATAATGAAAATTATTATAAATCAATAAAAAAAAATGACATTATTAAACGTTTAGGTGTCAAAAAATAAAATTCTATTTAATTATGCCTATTTTGCATAGTGCAAAAATAATTTTTGTTCATATACCAAAAACTGGTGGAGGAACTATCGAAAAAACTTTAGGCATATATGGTAAAAATAATAATGGTAATTTAAATCCAGATCATTCTCTTTTGTATGGAAAATATAAAAAAAAATTTTTACAACATCTAACAATTAGTGAAATAAAAAAAATAAATATAAAAGAATTCAGTACTTACAGAAAAATTTCATTTGTTAGAAATCCTTATGATAAAATGATCTCTGAATATCTTTGGAGAATTCAGGTATATGGAAAAAGAAAATTAGAATTTAAAGAATATATAATAGAAGAAGTAATTCCCAGAAAAAATAATGTTAACAAATTTGTGAAAAATTTCTATAAAGATGAAAGTTTTATCCCATTTTTAGATGTACACTATGTTAATCAAGTAGATTTTTTGTTTCTAAATAAAAAATTAGCTGTGGATGAAATTGGAAAATTTGAAAATTTTGAGAATGATTTTAAAAAAATTTTTAACAAGAAACCTATTAATACAAAAGTACATAAGTCAAAAATTAATTATACTTATTATTTGATTAAAAAAATATTGCCTAAATTTTTAGCAAATCAAATGTATAGAAAATATTACGATTATGAAACTGAGGAAATTATACGAAGAGAATATAGTGAAGATTTAAAGATGTTTGATTACAATTTTTAATGATACTAATTAATTGATGCTTATAGTTATTGATTTACTTGTTAAAGTGGTAGCGGGAAGTGGAATCGAACCACTGACCTCAGGCTTATGAGTCCTGCGCTCTAACCGACTGAGCTACCCCGCCACTTAATTATCGATGATTTATAATAGATTTTATTTTTACTGCAATCAAGTTTTTCCCTGATTTCCTTACTCACTGTGTCTATAGTATGCCAAGAGTACGTGCAGGTAAGTACCTGCGGACTAGCAGTGGGAAATAACTTTATGCGTTTAGAAAACACAATCAAAATGACTAAAGATTTTTTAATGGATCAAGATTAATTTTGAACAGTAATTTTAGTAAAATTTAATTTACTGGGATTGTAAAACTCGGAGAATACATTCTGTGCTTATCTGTTATTGCGTCTGTTATACCCAAATCAAAAAAGAGAACACTAGCACCTAATTTTGCACCTTCAATAGTGCTTGCTATACCTCCGATACCAGTCTTGCCTGATTCAGTTTTGCAATTATATCTTAAAATATCATCAGATCTTCGAATGTTAAAAGTTCCAGGTACTTTGCCATTCCATTGTCCTCTTTTATTATTTAGAGTACAGCTCCCATCACTTCCATCACTAAAAGATAATGCTACAGGCACATTGGGATCATTTACAATCGTCGCACATGAAGTGAAAAGAAAAAATGATGAAAGAATTAATAAAGTAAATTTCATAATTTAAACTTTAAGCTTTTTTAAACTGAATACTACAAAAGATTTAAATAACACTTTTTTATATTCGGTTATAGGTTGTATTAGTTATTGTAAAAGAAAAGATAATTCCAGTATAAACTGAGCACTAGATAGCAGAACGCCCCTTATCACTCTCTTACTTCTCTTTCTTTATAATGCTGATTAACGTTTAGATTAGTTTTTGGCGGACTGGTGGCGTAATTTTAGTTTAAAAGTCTTTTCTTCAATAACTTAATTTAGTGATGATATTAATATTTTGTTTAGATTTCACTTTTATAAAATATCTTCAATAGATTTAAACCAACCAAATTTGGTTATTTTTTTTATAAAATAACTAATACCATCTAAGGTGTAATGACTGTTATCATAAAAAAGTTTGTGTTTTGATTCATCTAATATCTTACATTTAAGTTTAATTTCATCACAAATATAATTTATTTTACTAAATATAAGCAAGTTATTTTTTTTAGCAATTTTTTGTAATTCATCATTTATTATACCAACATTTACTTTTTTTGATTTCTTATCAAGAAACCCTTCATCAAGCCTAGGCCTTAGCCTTAGCATTGATAAATAATTTTTTTTTTCTAGTAAATTAAGTTCTTTATTATTTGGAAGTTTATCATTTCTAAGTACATACAAATCTAAATCAGAAAAAAAATTATACCATTTAAAGAAAGGAGATTTATCCATTATAACTATTTTTTTATCTATCTTTTGTAAATAATTTATTATTTGTTCTAAACTATTAACATCTTTTTGTATCCAGGATGTGCTTAATACAGCCAAATCGGCTACTTTAATCATTTCATGTTGTATTGGTGTTAATTTTGATTTACATAGTTTTTGATACTTTAAGTCTTTCAGACAGTATAATTCTGTCGAAATATAGGAAACACCAATATTCTTATTATTATTTTTGTATGCCTCATCAAATATTAGATATGTATCTTGACCATGTGAGTCACCAAAAATTAAAATATTTTTTTCTTTATCTTTAAAATTATTATTAAGTTTGATTTTAAGGTATTTTTCTTCTTTTTTTTTTTTATATTTTTGATTATCTAGAGAAAATGTTTCAGTTGTATAGAATCTTTTTGGAAAACCTTTATTATAAATTATAGTTATATTTAAAACTATTATAACAATAAATAATGAGATTAAATATATTTTTAATTTTCTAATATTAATTATTTTTTTATTTCTAAAAGGCTTTTCAATAAATTTGTATGTTAAAAAAGAAATAATAATTATAAATAAAGCTAATAAAATTTTCTCCACATAATTAAAGTCGTATGAACTATATCTAGTTATAGAAAAAATTGGATGATGCCACAAATATAATGAATATGAAATTAAACCTACATTAACTACGAGTTTATTTGATAGCAATTTAGTTATTAATGAACTTCTGTTAGAATATAATATTATCAAACATGTGCTCAAAACTGGTATCAATGTATAGAAAGATGGATGTGAACTGTAGTCATCAAAAAGATAAATTGAAGCAAGTATTAAAAAAAAACTTATTGATAAAATAAAATTATTTAATTTTAAATTTTTTTTTGGAAAACTATTGTCTACCTTGGGAAAAACTAATAATGCACCTGCTAAAATTTCCCATATTCTTGTATGAAGAAAATAAAACGTAGCATTTGGATGATTTATAGCTCCATAATGAGAAAAGAATAAACTACACAAAAAAATTAAAACTAAAAAATTTAATAAATATTTTTTTGAGAAATTAATGACTGCAATAAAAAATATAGGAAATATTAGATAATATTGCTCTTCGACAGATAGAGACCAAGTATGTAAAAATGGTTTAAAATTTGAGTCTAAACCACCATATTCAAGCCCAGAAAAATAAAAATAAAAGTTTGACGCAAATCCAGTAGAAAACAAAATTGATTTAGATGTGTTAACTAAATCTGTTGGTAATAAGAATATAAAGCATAAGATTGTTGTAACTAACGAAATAAGAAACAATATAGGTAAGATTCTTCTAATACGTCTTTCATAGAAATTTTTAAAAGAAAATTTTTTAGTAGCTTCTATTTCTTTATAAATTATAGAAGTTATTAAATAACCAGATATAACAAAAAAAATATCCACTCCTAAGTAACCACCTTTAAAAAAATTAATGCCAGAAATAGTAATTTGTGCGTGATATAAAATTACTGAGATAACCGCTACACCTCTTAATCCATCAATCTCAGGTCGATATGGAATTTTCATTCTAGTTTATGTTGTTAAGTAATTAATAAAATACATAAGTAATAAAATATAATTTGTTGTAATAAATGGATATTTATCACAAATTTTTTTTTGAATAAACTCTTAATATTTTTTATTCTATAATCTTCCAGATATTTTCTTAAATTATGTAAGACTTGATCGCCACATATCAAGAATTTTTATTATTTCAATTGACTCATTTATATTTACAATATTTTTATTATCAGATGAATTCTTAATAAATGAATTTGCTATAGTTTCAATTTGTGTTGTATAAATATTTTTAGAAATAGTAAATTTTTTATAATAAGAATTTTTATTTACAATTTCAATATAGCTCTTTTCAGGTGGCAACCAGGGAGATGGGATAGTTATAGTTCCTTTTTTTCCATAAATTTTACACGAGCTGTTTAAATTTTCCTTAAAACTAATTTTACAAATACCTTTAATATCTTTACCTATCAACACTTCTATTTCGGACTCATCATCAACACCTGTATATGAAAAAGATCCCTTTGATTTTATTAATTTTAAGGTTTCATCTTTTTTACAAAATTGATTAAAAAAGCTTATTGGATAACAGCCCACATCTAATATTGCTCCACCACCCAAATCTTTATTAAAAAGTCTGGAATCTTTTTTGATTTTTTTAGCTTTCCAACCACAATAAGCCTCTATCTCATATATTTCACCAATTTCTCCATTATCAATTAGTTCTAACAATGTCTTTGTTTGAGGATGCGAGCGATAAGCAATCGCTTCATAAAAAGAAATATTGTATTTATTAATAGCTTCCAGAGCTAATTTTGCTTGATCTAGATTCAAACCAATAGGCTTTTCACACAAAATTTTTTTATTATTTTTTGCACAATCTAAAATTAAATCGACATGTGCATTATTTAAGGTTGAAATATATATGGCATCAACTTGTTTTGATCTTATTAGCTCATTATAATCTTTAAATGTATTTTCTGGCTTAATATTAAATCTTTTTTGAAATTTATATAACTTATAATTAGTTTTACTTGCTATGCTAATTAATTTGGAATTCTCAACTTCTTTTATTGCATTAGCAAATGTTTTTGCCATTCTTCCTAATCCAACTATTCCCCATTTAATCATTTAGTATTTTATTTAAACCATTCTTTATACTTATTTGCATTATCTATTAAATATTTAGGCAATAATTTATTTTCTATTACTTTAAGTCTATAGTCATTTTTCCATTTGTTTTTTGACGCTTTGTCTGCAAAATGATCATAAAAAACAATTCCTTTGTCAATCTTTTCTTTTAAATCTTTGACTGTTAACATGCTTGCATCAAATTCATCATGATGTCCAAAGTTTTTCATCTTAATATAAAGATCATCTGGTGTTTTAAGATTAGTAAAATGCCACCCTCCTTCATCTATAATATCTAGATTGGTCTCTTTTATATCTGATGTGTAAGTATCCAATCTCCAGAAGGGATATTTTTTATTTTTTAAATTTTTCAAGTGTGAAAAAGATTTTAAATTTTTTTTTTTGCAAGCTTTGGATCCAAACCATGGCATCAACTCATGAAATAAATTAAACTTATAATAAAATAATAATTGCTTGAATATAATAAAGTTTTTATTACTATTCTTAAATTGACTTGAATTTAAATTGGGTATTTCGTCATTATCACTAATCATTATCAAATCTTCATCCTGAGCATCTAAGATGCCCTTCATCATATAGTCATATGACTGTTCTATTCTTTTGATACTATTAAGCCTTTTATAAATTGAATTTTTTAATTGCTCTTTATTGTTACATAGATCAATTGGCTCGTTATTGATCTTTATATAAATAATTTTGTCTTTAAATTTAGGATAATCATTAATATCAAAATTAAAGTTTTTTCTCTCACCGCTATGCGAAAAGCATGACTCTACGATAATAAATCTATAAACATTATCGTTAAGTATATTAAATCTTAGATCCAACATCATTTTTTCTGAGTAAAATGTTGTACAATCGTAAATTTTCATTACTTATAAACTTATACTATTTATATAAATCGAAAACTTTTTTTTAAATTTTTATATTAACAGTTTTTATTAGGAATAAGAAACTATTGAATACTGCTAGCTTGAGTTTTTTCATCTGATTTAGAAATTTTTTCAATCTCTACCCACTCAACTCTTTTTAATTCTTTAGTCAAAGCTATCTTTAACACATCATCAGCGTGTTCTACTGGGGTAATTTTAATATCATTAATAATTTTTTTTGGCATATCTACTAAGTCTTTTTCGTTTTCCTTTGGGATAATCACTTGTTTTATGCCAGCTCTATGAGCGGCTAGTAATTTTTCTTTCAAGCCACCAATTGGTAAAACTTGTCCGGTCAATGTAACTTCACCTGTCATTGCAACATCCCTTCTCACTGGAATATTGGTGATCGCTGAAACAATAGATGTAACCATTCCAATCCCAGCTGATGGTCCATCCTTAGGAGTCGCACCTTCTGGTACGTGAATGTGAAAGTCTTTTTTTTCAAACAAAGGTGGAATTATTCCATATTCTAAGCTTTTAGATCTAATAAAAGATTTTGCAGCCTTAATAGACTCTTGCATCACTTCACCAAGTTTTCCAGTAATTTGCATTCTACCTTTACCAGGCATAATGACAGTTTCAATTTTAAGAATTTCACCACCATATTCTGTCCAGGCTAAACCAGTAACTACACCAATTTTATCTTCACTTTCGAGCTCACCGAATTTAAACTTTTGTATCCCAAGATAGTCATGTAGATTTTTTAAATCAATTTTCACTTCTTTTTCTTCACCAGTTACAACTTTTTTAACAACTTTTCTTGCAACTTTAGAAATTTCTCTTTCTAAATTTCTAACACCAGACTCTTTTGTATAGCTTCTAATAATTTCTTTAACGATATCTTCAGAGAGAGTCATTTCTTTTTCCTTAACACCATTATCTTTAATTTGTTTGGGTAGTAGATATTTATTAGCGATATTAATTTTTTCATCCTCTGTATAACCGGCTAATCTAATTACTTCCATTCTATCTAATAACGGTGGTAATATATTCAGTGTGTTAGCCGTTGTAACAAACATGACATCTGACAAATCATAATCAACTTCTAGGTAATGATCATTAAATGTTGAATTTTGCTCTGGATCTAAAGCTTCTAATAAGGCAGACGATGGGTCACCTCTATAGTCATTTCCAATTTTATCTATTTCATCAAGGAGTATTAGTGGATTTTTAGTCCCAGCTTTTTTCATCATTTGAATAATTTTTCCTGGCAATGATCCAATATAAGTTCTTCTATGACCTCTAATTTCAGCTTCATCACGCATTCCACCTACAGAAACTCTCACAAATTCCCTGTTTGTAGCTTTTGCAATTGATTTACCAAGAGATGTTTTTCCAACACCTGGAGGGCCAACCAAACATAAAATTGGTCCTTTAATTTTTTCCATTCTTTTTTGAACTGCTAGAAATTCAATAATTCTTTCTTTAACTTTTTCTAAACCAAAATGGTCAGCATCTAATACTGCTAATGCTTTTTTTAGATCAATAGCTACTTCACTTTTTTTAAACCAAGGAAGATCTATCATCCAGTCTAAATAATTTCTAATAACAGTAGCTTCTGCAGACATTGGGCTCATATTTTTTAATTTTTTAAGCTCAGACATACATTTCTTCTCTACATCTTTTGGCATTTTAGCTTTCAAAATAGATTTATTCAGACTTGATGTTTCATCTTTTCCATCTTCAATCTCGCCTAATTCTTTTTGAATAGCTTTAAGCTGTTCATTTAAATAATATTCTCTTTGAGTTTTTTCCATTTGTGTTTTAACTCTACCTCTAATTCTTTTTTCAACTCCAATAATACTAGTTTCATTTTCCATAATTTTAATTATAGAATTTAGTCTTTTCTTGACATCAATTGTTTCAAAAATTTGTTGTTTTTCAGAAATAGTTGCTGTTAAGTGAGAGGCAATATTGTCAGCAATATGAGATGCATCAGTTAACTTTTTAATATTGTTAATTGTTTCACTTGAAATTTTTTTATTAATTGACGTTAGTTTTTCTAGTTTTCTAACCGCTGTCATTGCTAGTGGGATTAGATCTTCATCTTTTAAAATAACATTTTGATAATGAGCGTATTCACAAACAATATGTTTATCGTTATCTTTAAAATCTAAGATTTTAACTCTTTTAGTTCCTTCAACTAAAACTTTTACTGTGCCATCAGGTAATTTTAATAATTGAAGTATATTTCCTTCACAGCCAAACATAAAAACATCTGTTTTTTTTGGGTCATCTATTTCTGAATTTTTTTGTGTAACAAGAACTATTTTTTTATCTTTTTTCATTACCTCATTTAAAGCTGAGATAGATTTGTCTCTACCAACAAATAATGGGATAACCATATTAGGAAATACAACAATATCCCTTAAAGGTAATAAGGGTTTCTCGATTTTAATGTCCATGATTTAAATATGGATATTAAATATGATATTGCAATAGCTATTTAATGTTTATTAACGTTAAAATTAGGCTGCAGAGGTTTTATCTGTCTTTATTTTGTTGTTACTTTTTGAATGTACTAGAATGGGTTGAGTATGGCCTTTGGCCGCACTAGCATCAACAATCACTTCTTCGACGTTATCTTGACTTGGTAAATCATACATAGTTTTTAATAAAATATTCTCTAAAATAGATCTAAGGCCTCTTGCACCAGTTTTTTTATTGATTGCTTTTTGTGCAATTTCTTTAACAGCGTTGTCTTTAAAGTTTAATTTGGCACCATCTAATTTAAATAATTCTTGGTATTGTTTGATTAAAGAATTTTTTGGCTCTTGTAATATTTTAACTAAAGATTTTTCATCAAGATCTTCTAAAGTTGCTATCATGGGCAACCTACCAATAAACTCGGGTATCAAGCCATATCTTAATAGATCTTCAGGTTCTAAATTTTTCATCCACTCACCTGTTTTTTTGTCGTCTGTCTTTTTTACATTTGCTCCGAAGCCAATTGATGTACCCTTATCTCTTTGAGAAATTATCTTATCTAGGCCAGCAAAAGCTCCTCCACAAATAAACAAAATATTAGTTGTATCAACTTGTAAAAATTCTTGCTGGGGATGCTTTCTTCCTCCTTGAGGTGGAACACTTGCAACAGTTCCTTCCATAATTTTTAATAATGCCTGTTGCACACCTTCACCTGAAACATCTCTAGTAATTGATGGATTTTCAGACTTCCTGCTAATCTTGTCAACTTCATCAATATAAACAATTCCTCTTTGTGCTTTTTCAACATTATAATCTGCAGCTTGTAATAATTTTAAAATAATATTTTCAACATCTTCTCCAACATAGCCAGCTTCAGTTAGAGTGGTAGCATCCGCCATTGTAAAAGGAACGTCAAGAATTCTAGCTAATGTTTGAGCTAATAAAGTTTTACCACAACCTGTGGGTCCAACTAATAGAATATTAGATTTAGAAAGTTCAACTGTCTTACTAGTTTTGCTTTCATAATTAAGTCTCTTGTAGTGATTGTGTACTGCAACTGATAAAACTTGTTTAGCATGACGTTGGCCAATAACGTAATCATCTAGAACTGCACAGATTTCTTTGGGTGGTGGTAGTCCATCTTGATGTTTAACAAAATTATCTTTACTTTCTTCTTTAATAATATCCATGCATAGTTCAACGCACTCATCACAAATGAATACTGTAGGTCCTGCAATTAATTTTCTAACCTCGTGTTGACTCTTGCCGCAAAATGAACAGTAAAGAATATTTTTATTATTAGTAGTCATAAGTTTTATAACGAATCAATCCATGTATTCTAATATACAAGAGCAATACTAATCAAGTATACGTTTGGTAACCCCTCAAGATGTTGTGTGTTAAGATCTATTTTCTACTACTGCGTCTATTAAACCAAAGTCTTTGGCAGCTTCTGGGGTCATGAAATTATCTCTCTCTAGTGCTTTTTTAACATCATCAACAGATTTTCCGGTATGTTTAGAATAAATTTCATTAAGTCTTTTTTTTAATGCTAATACTTCATTGGCATGTATTTCTATATCTGTTGCTTGGCCTTGAAATCCAGCAGATGGCTGATGGACCATTATTCTAGAGTTAGGTAAAGAAAATCTTTTGCCTTTTTTTCCTGCTGCTAATAAAAAAGATCCCATCGAAGCTGCTTGACCAATGCATAAAGTCGAAACATCGGGTTTGATATATTGCATTGTATCATAAATACCTAGTCCGGCAGT
>Ga0209335_10005071_pt1 | contig 12255 bp, 15 predicted proteins | sample COG_09_FD_184753 | JGI IMG/M metagenome (GOLD analysis project Ga0209335, IMG submission 184753) | Pelagic Microbial community sample from North Sea - COGITO 998_met_09 (SPAdes) (version 2) | ecosystem: Environmental > Aquatic > Marine > Neritic zone/Coastal water | place: Helgoland, sampling...
TAAATGTTAGTTAATTAATAAATAAATATTCATATTTACATATTAATATATTAACATATTTACATATTTACATATTTACATATTTACATATTTACATATTTACATATTTACATATTTACATATTTACATATTTACATATTTACATATAAAATATAAAATATAAAATTGAATTATATTTTATATAAGTTACAATCATATAACAAGTGTTATTGTTACCAGTATAATGACAAATTTACTCGTAGGAAACTCATCAAATTTTAGTGTAAACAACAATCCGCATCCACGCGACGAACTTATTCAGTTTGATGCCGGTCCACATAAATATACATGTAACGGTGAAGGAAATTATACATCAGTCACAAAATGGAACCATTCACATTTTAAAGAATTTGATGCCGATGCGATTATTACAAAAATGATGAATAATTCAAAGACTTGGTCAAAATCTCCCTATTATGGAAAAACGCGCGACGAAATTAAAGAATTATGGAATCGTAATCGCGATGAAGCAGCACAATTGGGAACTGATATGCATTACGGTATTGAATGCTACTACAGGGGTGAGGGCGAGGGTGAGGGTGGTGATGCTATGTTATCGCCTTATTTCCTTGCCTTTCTTGCCGATAACCCACATTTGAAACCTTATCGCACCGAGTGGATGATTTTTGATGAAGACGTCCATTTAGCCGGTTCAGTAGATATGGTATACGAGTCTGATAGTGGAATCGAGAATGAAGTTATGATTTATGATTGGAAACGATGTAAGGATATTAAAAAATCAAATGGATTTGGAGATTATGCTTTGACTGATTGCATTTCACATTTACCTGATACTAATTTCTGGCATTATGCACTTCAATTGAATACATATAAAGCAATTTTAGAATCAAAATATAATAAAAAAGTAACAAAAATGTGTTTGGTTTGTCTTCATCCAAATTTACCATCCTATCAAATAATTAATATTCCTAATTTAAAAAGTGAAATTTCAACATTATTTAATTTACGAAAAACAGAATTAAATGTCATTAATTAAATAGTTAAGTAAGTAGTTAGCTAATAATGGGTTTAACTATATATTTTATTTTTTATATTCTTAAATATACTTAAAAATACTTAAATATAATGCTAATTGTATAATACAATAGTATATATAAAATGTTTTATCACAACACTACAACTGAACCTACCGTAATGCCAGAAACGGGTTTTTTTTACAATCAATATTGTTTTGGCGTATTTTGTATTGGGTTTAGTATATTTTTTACTGAAATTGTATTGAAATACATAAAAATAACTGATTCATATGATGATGATAAGGTGGAGGAGGAGGTGGAGGAGGAAGAAATCTATACAGATAAATATATTGACGAATTTAATTTATTGAATGAACGGATTTTAACAGATTTAGATTATTTGAATTTAAAAAAAAATAGTATTTGCGAAACTACTCCAGGAGGAATTGTTTTATTAAATTACAATAAAGAAACAGATGGTTTTTGTTATTATACCGATAATTTAAAAGAAATTACCTATGATATTTTGGAAACCGTTGCACGTAAATTTGTCATTGAATATAATTGTAAACAATTATATATTAAACCTCAGTCGGACGAACCAACTAGTGCAGATGCAGGTAGTGAACCAACTAGTGCAGATGCAGGTAGTGAACCAACTAGTGCAGATGCAGGTAGTGAACCTAATACGAATGAATCAAAAAAACAAGTTTTTGCAAAATTTAAAAAATATAATACTGGCGGAAAAGGTTCTGTTTCTAAAATTAAAAATCTAAAACCAATTACTGAACAAGTAAATCGTTTTCGATACAAAGGAAAAATTTATGAATATGAAATTAATAAAAAAAAAAATAATGATACTATTGTGCCATCAACGACTATTGATTATGCAACATATAAAAAGAATTTTTTAGACGATAATAAAAATATGTAATAGTAATTATTTTAAAAACTTGTTATAATATAATTATGACAAAAAAGGACAAAAACAATGATGAAAAATCAGAAAAGAAGAAAGAAAAGAAAGAAAAGAAAGAAAAGAAAGAAAAGAAAGAAAAGAAAGAAAAGAAAGAAAATGATGATGAAAAGAAAGAAAATGATGATGAAAAGAAAGAAAATGATGATGAAGTGACAGAAAATGATGATGAAGGGACAGAAAATGATGATGAAGAATCGGGTGATACTAAACAAAGTGATCAGGCAGATAGCGAAGAGTCTTGCCCTGGTTGTACCGTTAACGAAAGAGGACTTCATCTGGTTAATCAGTCTACAGAATTTGAAAAAGAACTTGGCGATAAATTAAATGAAGGAATACAGAAATATAGTGTTTGTCCAAAATCTGCTATAAATGAACTTGCAAAAGTACCAGCAAAATTAGTTGATAGTGTTTCAAGTTCTATTAAAAATCTCGGTCATTCGGTTTCAAGTGCAGTTAATGATGTAGTTAATGCATCGTATGGGAGACATATCAACGGATATCCAAATATTTTTGGTCCTTTTGAACTTGTATATGCGTTAGGTGTTGATAAAGTACAAGGTGTTATAAATAGTATAGTATTAGGACCATCGGCAGAATTCATTATAAGTAATAACAATTTAGATATGTTACGTCAAAAAATTGACGAAAGAAATGTATTGTATGGTAAATTATTACATGACCCATCATTTAATGCTGTTTTTAGTAAATGGATGAGTGATTATACTGAACATATATTAACAACCATAAATATTGCTAAACCTGAAATAGATAAAATAAAAAAAGAAATTACGGATACAATTGAACATTTTGGCGATGATGTAGGTAGATCATTATCACATGCAGCAGTTAATGTCATTAAAACTGCAGTTGCAAATGTTCCTGTTATTGGTGGAATTGTACATTCGATTATCTCGGTAGATACTCTTGTAAGAGATATTGAAGATGTGTGTACGGGTCCAATCGGACTTGGTGCTGGAGTAATTTCGAAAGGAGTAAACGCGGTTAAAAGAGAAGAATGCAAATTAAATGAAAAATTAAACGAATTGAATGATAAAACTAATAAGATTGTTAATAGAGTGGAAAATAGTATTAATAAAACAGTCCAAAGCGGAGGACGTAAATCACACAAGAAAAATATTAAAAAAATAAAAAATACAACTCAGCGGATTAAATACATGTTAAATCGGTTTAACCGTAAAACAAAATGCCATATAAAAAAATTGAGGAATAAAAAAAATACAAGACGTTTATAATTATTTCCCTTTTATTTTTTTTCATCCTTTAATTCTTTTTCCTTTTTTAATTTCCATTCTTGATATCCAATACTTTTTTCTAAACTAAACGACGATTCTAGATGAGATGATGCTATTTTAAATACTTTCATTTCAATCTCATTCAGCGTTTTAATATATGATTCTAGAGTAATATCCATTTTATATAATAATGATGACTTGTACTTACTTAATAATAAATCTTTATTTTAATTCAATTTTTATATTTAATTATAAGAAATATAACAAATAATGCTATTTAACTGTTTTTGATTATTTACCATTTGGGTTAATTGAGTATCAATAATATATCCATTTTGTTTACATAATAAAAAAAAATCTGATATAGTATCAAGTGTGTATAATTCATTATTTATATTATATAATGCATAAACGCACTTATTTTGAGCATTATTTGTTTTAAATGCAGAATTTCGTTTTTGTTGTATATTTATTTGCTTGGTATGATTTATTAAAGGACCATCGGGGATTGTATTTATTGTAAGTATATTTTTATAATTAAAATATATATCTGTATATATTTCACTTTGAATAGAATACATTATTATAACTATACCTATAAAGTTTTAATTAATTAAAAAAATATTTAATTAATTAAAAAAATATTTAATTAATTAAAAAAAAAATTGAAAACTATTTGATTCTAATTATTATCATTACATTAGTTGTTTTAACTTGAGAATGAGTCTTTTATTACCATTTTCCAGTCAATCTTCAAGCAAAACCGCAACTTCCAAAATTTTCCGTTATAATTTAAGTGATACTATTCTAAAAGAAATTACTGATTTTTCAAAAATACATCAGAATGATGATAGACATGCATATAAAGATGCTTGGAATATGTGGAAGAATACACATGAACAATTAATTATTGATGAATCGCGTAGATTGTCAAATGTTGGATTTACGGGAGACGTAGATATTAAAATGTTTAAAGCAGGACGTTATTATTTTTCCAAAAAGTCAGTGGTATCAAAGACAAATAAAACTAGAAAAGAAACGATTGACGCACAAGTAGATAGTGATAATACAAATACTACAGATAATACACAGAAACGTAGTTATGTTAATATGGATGCTGATATTATTCAGTTGATGGACAGTCATCTAAAATCATCCATGGATACTGAAAATTTCAAACCTGAAAACAGTTTTGTTGAATTTATTACAAAAAATCAACATATTTTACAAAAGGAAATTATTAGATTAAAAAATATTATCATTCATTCTACACAAACAAATGATAATAATAATGCAATTTCGAAGAAAATTTCAACAAAATTAAAGAAAACGTTTAAAAATAGATATTTTATTCTTTCTAAATTAGGAAGCGGGGGGGGTGTTGCAACCACAACCACCAACTAAACTACCATTACATTTACTGCATGTATTTCCTATTATTTTTTTTTTCAATGTTTTTTCATTTGTTTTTTTACATTTTTTACATAATTTTAATTCCGATAATATATTTTCATTTACAGATGGGACTTCATTGTCACCGCTAGTTTTTGCGTTTTTTTTTGCGTTTTTTTTTGTAGTTTTATTACCTTTCTTTTTACGCGTAAACGTTTTTGCTTTTCCTTGTGTATATTTGGGATGTTTACCTTCCTTTATTTGAACCCATTCTTTTTTTGCACTGGGTGCAACATCTCTAATAGAAGGCGAATTTCCTTTCTTTTTTTCCTCCCCTAATTTCATTTTAATTAATTCCAACCATGTCATGGGAATTTTACTCATTTTGTATATTATGCCTATATAAAAATATTATTAATAATAATTAAAAAAATTGACTTTAAAAATATCTAATATACTATGTAACAATATAACAATATAACAATATGGTCAAAAATACTTCAGGCGGTTGCAAGGGAAAAAAAGTTGCACGTAAAAATATGTCATATGGGACACATGATGTTAGAAAATCAACAGATGATAATGAAATGTATGCAGTTGTTACTAAAATTTACAGTAGTCAGCGTTGTTCTGTATTTGGATCAGATGGAAAAACATATAATTGTAATGTACGTGGGAAATTTTTAAAAAATAAACGTGGTTGTGGAGAATTATGCAATGGGGTTTGGATTTTAATTGGGTTTTATGACTGGGAAGTTCGTTCTGACGGAAGTAAAAATTGTGATTTATTGGAAATCTATAGTTCTATTGAAAAAGATAAATTGAAACAATTTGAATCATCTCAAAAATTATCACACCTATTGAAGATTGAAGGAATTGATACAAATGAAATGACTTTTTCAAACTTTAATATTAACGATCCCGTTACCGGCACTAATGATAAAAATAATGGTAAAGATGAAGAAATTATCGATATGGATAATAATGACAAAAGTAATTTATCTATGCATGATATTTATAATTCACCTCAACCCAAAGAAAATTTAAAAGAACAGACTGATTGGTTATCAATTGACGTTGATGAAATTTAAAAATTTACCACCACCCAGAAAACCATCCTTTTTGTGCTGTTGATTCTTGTTGTTTTTCATTATCGTTTATTTTTTCATTATCGTTTATTTTTTCATTATCGTTTATTTTTTCATTATCGTTTATTTTTTCATTATCGTTTATTTTTTCATTATCGTTTATATTATTAGTTATTAACTCAGTACCATCAAATGCACCATCACCAATTGATGTAACTGTTGATGGAATTACAATTTCGTCCTTCTTCGTTTCTTCGTCATGTATGGTAGTGGTGGTATTGTAGTACAATGAATTAACGACAGTAGATGATATATTGTCTATCAACCCATTTTCTCCGACACTCATTGGCATTAAAGTGGTATTTGGATGCCATGCGGGAACGATGACAGTTGATTCTTCTTCTTCTTTTGTTTCTTCTTCTTTTGTTTCTTCTTCTTTTGTTTCTTCTTCTTTTGTTTCTTCTATAAAAGGAATTTTATATGTTAAATTATTAATATTATCGATTATTTCCATTTCATTATTCCTACCAGTTATATATAATGGCATATGTGTATTTATTGCATCATCTATAATTGTTCCTGCCCATTTATATTTTAATATACTCAATTCATCGATTATTCCATTCCACGTTTCATCTATAATTTTAAAATTATCAGTTTCAGTTTCAGTTGTGTTAATCATAACACTTGTTTTTAATTTTATAATTAATTGTCTATATTTTTTAAGACAAGAAAATATTTTTCTAGAATTAATAGTTGATGTAAAGATATTTTGATTATCAAATACCTTACATGCAATATATTGTGAATACCATCCCCAACTATATGACTTTTCTCGTGGCAAATAATGACATAAATCAGAAATATCATAAGGAAATGAAAAAATATCACTATTTAACTGTTCAATTATAATTATTGAAAGATGATTGAATAATAGTTCATTGTAAAAATGTGTATTATTTTGTTTCATCATTATAATAAGTGGTTTAATAATTGACCAACCTTCTTGATGTAAAAGTACATTGGTCGCTTCTATAATAAAATGATCTATTAATGGTTTATGAGATAGTCCTTCATTGGTTTCACTAAAACGTATAAATCCATTAAGTATGTTTAATGACATATTAATATCGTTAGTTGTTGAAACATGAAAAATTAATTTATAAATAATTCCAATATAATAACTAATATCGTGATTTGAAATATTAGTTTTCGTATCAGTATTAATCATTGTTAAAATATATTTAATAAGCGTTTGAGTCATTATTGTTACTTCTTCATGGTTTTTATTATTTATGTTGCGAACTAACTCTGTTATTTGTTCTTTTATTATTAAAGTAAACTCCATTATATAATTTAATTATAGTTTTTCTTTTAATATCTTTATATTTGTATTATTAATCTTTTTTCGCTTAGTATATTTATTACTTGATATGTTTTTTTTATTACATAATATGATACGCTTTGTTTGATTATGTTTGGGGGTTTCGTTGGGTTTTGTGGTTTCGTTAAATATAAAATATAATGCATTTAAATCTTGAAACATTTGTATAGACGGATTAAAATTAATATTATTTAAATAGGTTTCTATTGTGAAAAATAAATTATTATATTTTATCTCATTATTTACATCTGAAAATTGTTCTATTTCACTTGGGTCTATATCAATATTGTATTTCAAAATAGAAAAAAATTTATAATTATTCGAAAACGTTTTATGGTATTTGTTTATAAATGATATAATTATATCATTTCTTAATATTCCATTATCGTTATCAATTATACATCTGTCTTTATGTATATGATCTAATTCGTTATTCTTATCTATATAAAGTAAATAAACTAATACTGATTTTACTGGTTCTTTGTAAAAATCATTATACTTTTCTTCTTCATCTTTTAACTTGTATAATGTCGTTGTATCTATTTCTTCATCAGAATCTATACTTGAATCACTATAACTATCATTACTATCACTACTATCATTACTATCATTACTATCATTAGTATTTTCATAATCATTATTTACCATTGTATTGTATTTATAATGAAATCATAATAATATTAAAAAAATTAAACTTATATTTATTATTATTATTATTAATCAATAAATTACATCTTATTTTTTGATTAATCACATCCATCGCTACTATAATAACTTTCATCATTTAATTCATTTAACAATGAATCGTTTTCATATTCCTCACTAATTGTCGGTTTTCCGTAAAACTTAGATAGATCGCCTAATCTATCAATATCAATATCACGTATATTTTGTTCCTTGATAATACGATGATTGAATAATATATTTCCTAATTTTTCATCGTCTTTTATACTTTGATCATGCATAATTTTTAATTTACTATATTCAATATCTACATATTTATAATTATACATACCTTGTGCATCATTCGATTTATTTATATTAATATATACCCACCCAGGCAATGAGTTTTCTGTGTCTTTATTTTCATTGCTTGGATTGTTAATTGTTTTTTGCGAAGATGCTGCTTTTGAAAAATTATTTACAGGATTTTTTACGGTTTGTGTTGTAGTTTGACTCAACCCAGGAAATTCATGCGGTACTGCATTAATTGAGAACTCTTTTTTCGGTTCTCTTTTTTGAGTATTAATCGGGGTAGATTTTCGATATGGTTGAGATGATGAATTACTACCCTTTTCTTGTTCTCTGCCATTACGCTTTGACGGAGGAACATATTTATTATTTTTAACAAGAGTCCAATCATGAGATACCATTTCTTTGGTTTATTGCTTCTTTTCTATTTATTAATTCATATATTTAATTTATTAATATTCGATTTATTTTTTTATTATTTTTATACTTACTTATTAAACTATACTATGAATATTAATAATTTATCAGAACAGTTATTAACTAATATATTTAGTTCAAACCTATTTTATGATAATAATGATAATAATGTTAATAAAGATAAACATAAAGATTTATATATTAAATTTATTATTACATTAATTGAACAACATAACTTAACCGATTCTATTTGTGCCGATTCTATTTGTGCCGATTCTATTTGTGCCGATTCTATTAACATACTAGATAACTCATCCTTTTCATATAAACAAGTTCAAGATATTGCATTTCAACTATCTTTGCAAATACACATATTAGAACAACTCGGATTTACTATGCTGTTTTTACAAAAATCTGATATATTAGTAATAACAATTAAGGACAAACTATTTTATTTTATCGCAAATTTATCACAAATTGTACCTATTTACAATAAATCTCCAGATTATTTAATTTTAAAATATATATCGGTTTCTTCATTTCCACAAAATGTTTGTGCTCCAGAAATTTATCATGCTAAATCTTTACCATTTATTACACATAAAACTGCCGTTTATTATAGTATAGGACTACTATGTTTGAAATTACTTAATCTCTCTTTGAATAACTTAAAAGGTACAAAATTATTTTATTTTTTAGAGAGATCCATGAATAGTGATCCATCCAAGCGTTCCTTATTATTTTTATAATTTTTATATAATTTTATAATTTTTATATATTTTTATAATTTTTATATAATTTTATAATTTTATAATTTTTATATAATTTTATAATTTTTATATAATTTTTTATATTTTTTATTCTATTCTTAATCTATATATGTCAATTGTTACATTAAAACGTAGTTCATCTAGATTTCAAAAACGGGTTTCTTCCGGGGTAACTAACTTTTCATTAAACGGGGGATATAGAAATCAACGTTCTATTGGAAATACAAATCTTGCTGCATTATCAAATTCAAACTATAATTTATGCAATGCAAATGATCCTACTATTATAAAAAAATCATCTAAAAGTACAAAAGGACATTTATATTCTTCTTTATGTGATTATAACAATCCTTGTGGTTCTGGTATTAATAATATGGGTTGGGTTAAAAATTTCTCACCAGAAGACCACAGCGCAGGTGAACATATTGTTAATAAAGTTTTAGTAGAATCTGCCAATTGTGTCAATAACATTAACCATAATTCAAATGATTCAACTATTTGTTGCAAAGAAAGATCATATCATATTGGAGGAAAACGTTTTTATACTGTTAATAATACAAAAAAAATAGATGAATTTTTAAAGGTAAAAGGTGCTGTTTCTTCTGGTGATTATTTAAGAGCAGGTCTCTTATTAAATAAAAAATATGATTCATCTTGCAATACTACTATTGAAAGTATTTCACATTCGCCGAAATCATTATTAAATAGCGGTTGCTATCATTGTTAATTTTTACATAATTTTTATATAATTTTTATATAAATAATATAAATTATTTAAATACATTTGATTGTATAATATTATCATCAATGCTATCATTACCGTATTACCGTTTAAAACTACAAGTTCCTCAAGATTTACTACATATTTACAATGATGCAGTTAATAAACATAACGAAACAACTCAATCTCTTTTTGATTCTGTTAATACTAACTTTAATAACAATCTGGAAAATAGACAACCTATCAATAAACACGTTGATGCCGGGTTTGATTTATTTTGTCCATCCGAATTAGATGTTACGTCTAAAACAACTATTAAAGTTGATCAAAAAGTTAAAGGTTCTATGACCTTTTTTACGAATAGTTCTGCTTGTGGTATTCCTGTTGGATATTATATGTATCCCAGATCAAGTACCGGCACAAAAACACCTCTTCGACTTGCCAATTCAGTTGGAATTATTGATTCAGGATATCGGGGGAATTATATTGCTGTTTTTGATAATTGGTCTGACTCTACATATTCTATTCAAAAACAACAAAGATTAGTGCAAATTTGCCCGCCTAATATTTCGTTTCCTTTCTTTATTGAGTTAGTTGATAATTTAGACACAAATACTCAACGTGGAGAAGGTGGTTTTGGATCTACTGGCAATTAATATTCATATATTCATATATTCATATATTATACTCAATATTTATCATTTATTTTATAGTATAATATATGAATGAGTACAAATAGTAAAAATGAAAGTACTATTGGAAGTGAACCGAGTGATTCCGATAGTGAGTTAACAAGTGATAATAGAAGTAATGTTTATCATGATAATCATGATAATGACAATGATGATAATGACAATGATGATCATTATTATAATAATAATAATAACGATAACAATAATAATAACGATAACAATAATAATAACGATAACAATAATAATAATGAAACTAATGTGCAATACAATAAATTAACATATAGTGACATTAGAGAACAAATTAACAAATCATATGAACAAGATATAGTTCATAGATATTCATCCGCATTAGACATTCTTGCAAGTTACATAAAAGGTCAAAAAATTATTTATATGGAATCAAGTTACTATACGGTTAGATTACTAAATTTCCTTATGATGCCAGCTATGCTTATTTCTGCGATTATTACTGTTTTACAACAAGCAGTTGATGATCCAATTATTTTAGCAGCACTTTCTGCATGTGTTACTTTTTTATTAGCAATTATTAATTATTCACATCTAGATAGTGCATCTGAAGCACATAAAATATCATCACATCAATATGATAAACTTCAAACATATACTGAGTTTCAGTCCGGACAAGTTTTATTATTTAGTAATCCTATTCTTAATAATGAAAATTTAACTCGTTATTGCAACAAACAAAAAAAACGAATTCAAACATCGGTTGCTTGGCAAAATGATATTGGTAACGGTAACGGTAACGGTAACGGTAACGGTAATTATAACGACGATAATAATGATATACATGATGTTTCTTCATCTAATAATCGACAACGAAAAATATGGATCGAAAATGCAGAAAATACTATGTTAAGTAATATTTACCAAGAACGATTAGATGCGGAAGCACAACTCATAAGTAATATGCGTGATAACATTGTTCGAATTGAAGATAAAATTGCAGATATAAAAGAATCTAATCAATTTATTATTCCACGTAAAATTAGATATACATATCCTTTACTTTTTAATACTAATGTTTTTTCAATTATTAAAAAAATTGATGATTATAGAGCAACTATTTTAACTGAATTAAAACATGTTAAAAATGAACTACGATACATTAGTGCTTGGCAAAAAAAACAATATTCGATTTATGGGAACTCTTATTTTATAGATAAATATAAAAAAAGAACAAGTGATTTATTTCAACAGAAAAAAAAAATTGTTAATACTATTTTATTTTTAAATACGGCATTCTCTATGATTGATAAAATGTTTCAACAAGAAATTTTAAATGCAAAACTAAGAGAATCTTTTTGGATTCGGTTTTTTGTTTATGATTTATTTAATTGTTTATGTGTTGAAAAAATTAAGTTATTGTTACCACCTGATTATATTGACCCTGTTATTTCTGGTGGGTATATAATGGAAAAAATTATGAAAATGGATGACATTAATCCTACATTTTATATGTCTAACAATGATCCACCTAACAATTCACCACCTAACAATTCACCACCTAACAATTCACCACCTAACAATTCACCACCTAACAATTCACC
>Ga0209335_10005089_pt1 | contig 12222 bp, 1 predicted proteins | sample COG_09_FD_184753 | JGI IMG/M metagenome (GOLD analysis project Ga0209335, IMG submission 184753) | Pelagic Microbial community sample from North Sea - COGITO 998_met_09 (SPAdes) (version 2) | ecosystem: Environmental > Aquatic > Marine > Neritic zone/Coastal water | place: Helgoland, sampling...
AACGCCCGCGGCCGGGCCTGGGACCGCCCCTGCCTCAGCTCCACCAGCCGCACCAGCCGCGCCCGCGCCCGCTCCTGCCGCCGCGCAGGTGAGCCCGGGCGAGGCCATCCCGGACGAGCTGGCCGACATTCTCACCGAAGATGTCGCCAGCGGCGATGCCACCGCCGCGACCGCTGCCGGCGACGCTGCCGACAGCAGTGCCACTGCGACCGCGACACAGGTTGCTAGGCTACTGCGGGCTGACGCGGACAGTATCGAAACGGACTCCGACGCCCAGGACCCAGGGGATGGCACTGGAGGCGAGCCAAGCGTGTACGGTTTCGAACTCCCCGGTGCCAAGCCGGCTCCGCGGCGCGTCACGCTCCAGTTCCTCGGGCCTCTCGTTACGCAACACCGTGTTGGGCTGGCCGCCGCATGCGCCGCCCACAAGCGCGTGGCTGAGCTTCAGCACCAGAGGCTGGCTCGGAGCGCCGACCACGCCCAAGCGGAGCACCAGGCTGACGAGGTCGCCCAAGAGCTCGCCAAGGCAGAAGAGAACGTCGAGCGGGCCGGAGTACGCGTTGCCCGTGCGGAGAGCCGTTCCGAAGAAGCGGCCGAGGAGGTCGAAGCATCCCATGCCGAGCTGATGAACCGGAGCCGCGCCGCTTCGGCTGCATCGAAGGCAGTACAAGACATCGAACTATCGGGGCGCTCCGACCTTTTCCACGCTGACCTCAGTTCGGTCTCCGGCCACACCACCGCCGGCTGCGACACCTCTCTCGTCGATGCTACAGGGAAGTTCTACTACGCTATCAGGTGGGGCGAGAACGACTTCTGCGGCGTCGTGCCCAGCATGAGCATCGCGCTGAAAAAGGAGCAGGGAGCACCGGACCCATCAGCCTTCATGGTCAAGCGTTTCGGCCGGGGCCAGCTTGAGGCAGCGAAGGAGTGGGTGCTCGCACGAGGTCCACACCCGCGCGACGATCCAGCCGACGACCTCGACCTATCGCTCATGCACGGCGACCAGACGAACATCTACGCGGTCGCCCTCGGAAAGGGTGGTTTCTGCGGCCTTCTGTCGAGCTGGGACGAGTGCAAGCGGCTGGTCCGCGGGGTATCGGGGTGCTCCTACAAGAAATTTGGCAAGGGGCAGCGCGCTCAAGCCATCGCCTACGTCCGCAAGCACACCACGACTCCCTCGAGCGCCCCCGGTAGCAGCGCCGGCCCCGCTGCACCAGCTGGGCGCAGCACCGCCAAGCGCGTCACGTTCTCGGGCGTCCAGGTACACAAGTTCCCCCCGGGCGTACCTCTCGTTGGGGCACCGGGGCCAGCACCCGCGCCATCGGACTCCGCCCTCTTTGGCTTCGTCGGGATGGACTCGTACGGCAGGGTAGTGAGCCACAACTGGCTGTCCGACGTTCTGAGACACGGCATCGAGGACCCCGAAGTGGTGCACCCGCAGGCCATGATCAAGTTTGTCAAGATTTTCTGCGATGAATCATACCAGCGAGTGGTCACCTGGCTGGACGGCGAGCATGAAGACCTGGTGAAGGCCTGCGCCATGGGAGACGGGCTGGCACTCATCGACGCCCTCAATCGCCACTACACTGTACGCACCAAGAGTCTGGCCTCTCGACTCAGGCAGGAGCTCCTGAACATCAAGCTGGGCGCTGGCACGCGCAGCGCGCCTCTCGCCAGCGGCTTCGAGCTCTTCTCGGGTTTCCTCACCAGGCTCTACAACCTCGAACGACTGCTTGAAGCTGCCACGCCCGTTGGCACTGGACCCTTCAATACTCCTGTCACCGATGATTTCCTGTCTGACCTCGTTGACCACCGACTGCCATCGCGCTACGGTGACGGCGGTGAACCTTCAGGGCTATACGCAGAATTCCGCCGCGTACGGGAGCGAATGGCGGCACACCAAGAGATCGCCACCGGGGCAGCTTTTGTCAATCCAAGCACCATGATCATACCGTTCAGCAAGAAGAAGACCATGATTGCGGCGTTCGAGTCCGGTAAACTCTACGGTAGCAAGACCCTGAAGGATTGGGTCAGGCCGCCAAAGGGGTACAGGCGTAAGGAGATGGCAAATGGCGCCATCTTTTTCGAGCCCATCAATGGCGGCCAAGGCCATGCCAACCTTGTCGTCGACGACCTCGACCACGAGGACCATGCTATGGAACTCGACCCGGACACCAACCTTCCCACGGCTTGGAGCACCGCAAGCGGCGGTGCCCACTCAGCAGGCAGGGGTGGCCACCCGGATGAAAACTGTCATCGCTGCGGTAAGCCTTTCAACCCCGACGCCATCGACCCGAATGGGATCCACAAGAACTGCTTCTCCGACGGCACGGGCCGCAACGACCTGTGCATGTTCAAGAAGAAGGTCGATGGCAAGGTCAAGCACGACCACAGCAAGCCTGGCAAGGTATCCGGCCGCCGCCACCTGCATCGCGTGTGCAACTTGCGCAAGAAGGACGAGAAGCGCTCGCAGGAGCAAGGCCACGAGGCCCACGAGCAGCCCCGCGGCCGAGGCCGCGGCGACCGAGACCGAAGCCGAGACGCCCCGAGCGACAAGCCACGTCTGGACGCCTCCCTCATGTCCTGGTGCAAGTTCAAGAAACTTTGCTTCTACTGCGGCGGGTCCAAGTGTTTTCAAGACTGCATGAAGGCAGGAGCCAGCGCGGAGGACCTCGCGCGCAAGAAGGAGTGGACCGAGACGACCTGGCCCAAGCTCAAGCCAAAGGTCGAGCAGTTCCTGGGAGATGATGCATTCGTGGGCTCAGCCACTCAACCGCAACGACCAGCAGCACCGGCATCGGATGGCCCGCCCCGCACCAGCACGGTCACCATCACCGAGTACCAGGCCAGTGCGTGCGAGCCAGCCCTGACCGAGTCCGAACACAAGGTCACCAACAACCAACCTTCCCCTGCCCTGCTCTTCCCCCTCTCGCCTTGCAGGGAGGCGGGGACGAGTGAGGGACGCGACACTCACGACGCAAGCCGAGAGGAAGGGGCTGATCCCGGCGAGTCTGCGTTCAGTAGCTGGATGCGTGACCTCGCCACCAAGGATCGGCAGCGCGCGGCAAGTGTGCGCGAGTGGGCCTCGCCATCAACTGCCGACGCCAAAGGCGGAGGGGCTAAGCCGTCGAATTACCAGGACATCGTCATCATCAGACCTCGAGCGCCCGACATGATGCGCGCAGCCGATGGTGGCGCGCAGACCGGGGCCAAGTGGGAGATGGATACACAAACCCCCATCACCATGGGCGAGATCCTTGAGCAACGCGACTGTCTGTTCGTGGTGCTCTCTGTAAGTAAGCCCGACGGCTTGAACAATCTACAGTCCTCCGCATGGCTCCCAGGTCATGTGACACACCTATTATGCGCCCCGAACACACAACTACTTCGTGTCCCTCGACGCGGTCTACACGGGGAAGCAGTCGGCCTTGGCGATGCTCGCGCGGATCTCACCCTCGCCATGTCTCGAATGCGCCGCGGTGACTACACTCGAATGATCATCCGCTCCTCGCTGCCCAAAGCCTGCAGAGTCGATGGCGGCGACAGCGACACGTACGCCTCGCTCATTGCGGACCTGACCATGAACAGGCATGCGCCCCGTGATCCAGACTTCATGGCCGACCTCGACGCCGCCTCGCTACTACGGCGGCACGATCAGAGCACCGGCCGATCACTCTACCGGCCCTCGCTGTTGTCCGTCTGCTGCGGCATCTCGGGGGACGGGCTAGCGTGGGAGGCCAGCGGCTGCGACCCCAAGCGCATGGTTTTCGTCACCTGCTGCCCCGAGGACACGGCCATCCTCGAACGGCGTTACCCTCTGGCCACCATCATCCAAGCGGACGTCCGCGACCCTCGGCTCAGTGCTGTTCTCGCCGACGCGGCGCGGGCGGTGGGGGGCATCGACATCTCCATGGTCGCCGTCCTGTGCCAGCCCTCCTCGGACGCCGCCACTGTGCACGACCCGAACGACGCCCGTCTGGCGATCGGCATGCTCGCGGTGGACCTCGGCATTGACGTCGCGCCCAAGATGCTACTGGTCGAGAACGTCTCTTCTATGCGCCGACGCCAGCCAGCCGCCTACAACGCGCTCAAGCTGCGGATCAGCAAGAGCTTTCCCGCCTTCTTCGCCAGGGTGCTAGACGCACGTCTTTGCCTCTCGCCCTCCCGACGCAACCGGCTGTTCATGATCGGCCACCCCGACCTCGATCTGTCGCCTATGGTTGCGGCCTGCAAGCAGCAAGCGATCCTCGAGCGCAGCGGCGAGTACAAGTCGGTCTCGGTTTTGGACGGCCTCAGACCATACCGGCCCGACGCGGGCAAGATAAAGGGGATCTTTATTCCACACCTCAAGCGCTGCAAGCATGACTCACAAGGACGCCCACGCCGCATCGCCAGCTCGGACCGCACCAGCACGTGCATCACCACCCGCTGGGGGAAGCGCGGTGGGCTCTCGCAGGAAGCACTTCGCCGCTATCGACCACACGACGTCGACGAGGCGCACAAGCAGGACACCATATGCCTTACACCCCAGGAGGTCGGCGTTGTGCTCGGTTTCTCGATGTGGGCGCCTTGGAGCGACGCCCGCGCGTGCCCCCTCGGCCCATGCGTCGGCTGCAGCGACAAGCACGGTCGGCATCGCGGGATCCCCGGCGAGCTGCAGCGCGGGAACGTGATCATACCGCAGCACTTGTTCTTCCTGACTCGGTTCCTGATCCCTGAGCTACGGCGCTCCATGGGCGTCGATCACTGCCCCAGTGCTGACTGTGGGGGTGGATGCTCCGACGTAAAGCTACCTGCCGATAACACGCCAAAAGCTTTCGGCGGATCTGAGGGAGAACGCAGCCCCACTGGGGGTGATCCACCAACTTTCGACCAGGGGACGGCAGTGGGCATGAACAAGGCCGCTCTCTGGGCACTCCATCGGCCTGAACTGGAAGTCACCTCCCGCAACTCGCACGTCCGGGCTTGGTCGAAGGCCAACCCCATCGCCAACCCTACGAGGAGAGTGCGCTTTGCAGACTCCTGCACGGGCGACCACACGCACACCGCGCACGGGAGTGCTGACCCTGAAGCTGCCACGGCCAACAGCGACGGCGACACCGGCGACTGTGGCACCTGCGGCCTCGACGCCACGCCCTACTCGGCTGGGGGTGCCAGTGACTCTGACGCCGACGCCACCGAATCTCGCGCGTCTGGGGGTGTCAACGAACCCGACCCCAAAGACAACGCGCCCGACGCGGCTGGGGTCATCGGAGCAAGCAACCACACCGCGACCGGTGCCGCCTCCTCTACTCCGGACCGCGTTTGGGCCTGTCTGGTAGCGGACGCGGAGGCACGCGCCGACGCCATCTGCAACCCGGGGCACTGCAACGGCTTCTGCCTTTCATGCAGCTGTGCATCTGACGCGCCCGATGAGCTGGCTGAGGCGGTCGGCAGAGCCATGTTCGAGTTCTCCACCAGCCACACCGACTCCACCGTCCACTCCTTGTGCCGGGCCCGCGCCCGAGGCGCAGAGGCATGCCGCAGCAAGAACAGGGATCACCAGCTGCGCGCGTCAAAGCGTCGACCCTGGTGCAAACCACCGCCCTCGCTGTCACGTGCCCACGCGCTCATGGTGGAGGAGTGGGCCACCCCGGTTGTGTCCGACGAAGAGGCCGAGGTCAAGCTTCGGCTCCTGCACCAGCGCATGGGGCATGCCAGCCTCAAGTTCCTGAAGAAACTGCACGACAGCGGTGAGCTGCTGGGCTTCAACCTGAGCGCCGACCAGTTCGCGTGCATCCAGTTCTTCTGCCCCACCTGCGCCAAGGCGAGAGGCACCAAGAAGGCCCACTCGAAGCACCGGGCCTCTGGCCCCCCGCGGCGTCGCATCCTCGAGCGAGTTTACGTAGACGTCGCCGGTCCACGCCGAGCTGCCAGTCTCCACTACACGGGCAAGAGAGGCAACCAGAGCGGCGGCGGGAACTACTACACGGTCTTCTACCTCGACGCCGCCACGGAGCGAGGCTTCACGTCTTTCATTCGCACCAAGGACGAGCTCGAGTCTAACGTGAGACACATGCGAGCCCATCTTACAATGCAGGCGCGGGACTCGATAGAGTTCAACGGCACTGACGACATCAAGGTCAAGGCGTTCGCCAGCGACCGCGACTCCAACCTCACCTCTGACGAGGCGGTGGCGGACATGCTCGCCGCCTCCATCCACCACAGGATGACCTCGTCCGACGGGAAGAACCAGACTCCGTTCCTGGACGGCCTCATCCGCCGCGTACAAGACACCACTCGTTGCCTGCTGCGGCACTCTGGCTTGCCGCTCGAGTACTGGGAGTTTGCCGAGACAGTAGCGATGAGCCTCGTGAACTGCCTGCCCAGCAAGCGCCACCGCCAACATCACTCACCCATGCACCGATGGACCGGGCGCAAACAGGACCTGTCACGGTTCAAGACGTTTGGCGCGGACGCCTACGTCCACCTCGAGCCACACGAGAGGGAGAACGGCGACAAGTTGGACCCAGTCTTCGCCGGCGGTGACGGCACCTACCGGTACATGGGCCCGGAGGAAGGCGTTGGCTACGACGGCATGGGAGATCTCATTCTCAACACCAAGACCTGCACCCTCAGCTCACGTCGGAACACCAAGCTGGACGAGGACATGGAGCGAGTGTCGGAGTTAGCCCTGCCAAGTCCCAGGTACCCTAAGCTCAAGACGTTATCTGAGAATGTCCCCATCGACCCTGGCTTCTCTACCAAGTTCATAGATCACTCCCCCGACGGCAACAGCGACCTGGACGTGCCGATCGAATGCAAGCCGGCCATTGGTGGCGAGGAGACGTCGCCTCGACTCCCAGACCCACGCACGATCGTCAAGACAAGAGGCGGCATTAAGAAACCCTCTCCTTCACGTCCAGCAAAAGTCGGGCGGCTCACTCCGCTTGGGGACGATCAGCCCATCATGGTGTCAGAAGTGAATCCCAAGCAACAAGGCAAGAAGTGCCGGGACCGGTACGAGAAGTACAAGACCGCCAAGACAGTGGGCGAAATGCTACGACTGGGCGGCACCAGAGCCGATTTGCGTCACGACCTCAAGAAGGGTTTCATTCTCCTGCTACCGCCGGGAGAAACCGCTGCGTCGGTTCCCTCCTGCCCCGGATGGCTGGCCCCTCAGCGAGCTCTATCTGTGGCACACGCCTCCACTGCGCGTGAATGGGCGCACTACGCGTTGAACGAGTATGCTCAAAATGCCAGGGAATACATGAAGAAGAGAGCCGAAAGCGACCAGCACGTTCCCGAGGGCCTCTGCGAGGCAGATCGTCTTCTCCCCATCTGGGAGGCGTACTCGAGCAGTGAGTCCACAGACTTCATAGACAGCTCCCTATCCGCAGTGCACACCCTCTCCAGGGAGTTCGCGAACTGGCACCGCTACCACAACACGTTCGCCGCGGCCTCGTCTGAGATGCAGGCGGTCACTGACATGGCCGAGGAGATCTTCAGCAGCATGCGACGCGGACACCACGCCAACCTTGTGAAGGAGCTCGCTCACATCCGCCGCAGCGACGTCCCCACCCCGAAGCGCTTCTCAGATGCCATAAAAGGAGAATTCAAGGTGTACTGGTTGGAGGCCATCGAGAAGGAAATCGAGAACCTAAGGGAGCACCACGTGTTCGAGTGGGTACCCAAACCACCGGGCAAGCATCTCATAGACTCCAACTGGGCTTGGAAGGTCAAGGCAAACGACAAAGGCCAGATATCCAAGTTCAAGGCCCGCCTAGTAGCGAGGGGCTTCAGGCAAATCTACGGCGTGGATTATATCGACACCATGTCCCCAGTCGGCAAGCTTACCACCTTCCGGGCCCTCATCGCTGAGGCGGCGCGCAGAGGCATGGAGTTCGCTTTCGTCGACATCCGGTCAGCTTACCTCGAGGCAGAGCTTAAGATCAAGCAATACATGTCGCCACCGAAGGGAGTGACTCCGCCACAGCCCGGCATGGTCATGCGCCTGGACCGTGGACTCTACGGACTAAAGCAGTCTGGCAAGCGCTGGCACGAGAAGTTCAAGAAAAATCTCATCGATTGGGGCTTCACTCCCAGCTCCGCAGACCCCTGCCTTTTTGTCAAGCGACAAGGCCAGTCACAAGTGAGAGTACTGCTCTTCGTAGACGACATGGCCATCTTCCACGACTCAGACGAAGGTGGTACCAAACTTAAGGAGGAACTGATACAGGCAGTGAAGACACACGGCTACGAGTACTCATCCTCAGACGACGACAACGTGTATCTCGGCATGGCAGTGAGCCGCATCAATAACACTTGCCTCAGGCTCTCACAAGAGCGGTACATAGAGGAGGTCATGATCAAGTTCGATTTCGACAAGTGCGACAAAGTGTGGTCACCCTCCAAGCCAGGGCACGTCACTGTACTCGACTGCGCATCATGCAAACCCGAGGACAACCCACGCGGCAGGCGTTTCAGAGAAATGACTGGAGCTCTTCGATGGATCGAACAGTGCACCAGACCGGACATCTCCGCCACACTATCCGAACTCAGCAAGGTCCAGCTCAACCCAGGCGACGACCACGTTGAGAGGCTTGAGCACCTTATGCGCTACGTCAGCACTACACGTAACCTAAGCCTCGTGTACGGCGGCCCAGATCGCGGCACGCTCGAGGGCACACTCACGTGTGTTACTGATGCCGACTGGGCAGGGGACAAGGACACCTACTACAGCCGGGGAGGCCACCTACACCTCATGTGGGGCACCCCAGTCTCCTGGCAGTCCCAAAAGATGAAAGCCATAGCTGCCTCCTCCTGCGAGAGCGAATACATGGCCGCTTCTCGGGCGGTGCGGGAGTCATTGTGGCTACGTTACCTTGTCTCCGACCTGGGCTATGGGGACCTTACCACCTCGAGCTACGGCAAGTTCTGCGACAAAGATTTCATAAAGCTCCGCCTCTCGAGGCTCATCAAGCTTTGCGACAAGGCCATCATCTTCCTCGGGGACAACAAGGGTGCGATAGCTCTGTCCAAGAACCCAGTGCTACACAAGCGGTCCAAACACATCCACGTCGCCTACCACATCGTACGTCGCATGGTACAAGCAGGGCACTGCACGTTCTGCTACGTTCCCACCAAAGAGAACATTGCTGATCTAATGACGAAGGGCCTCCCAGCATCAACACACGAGTACCTGGTTAACAAGATCATGTTCAGCCGACACGATGACGGCCTGGCAGATTACCGGGGCAAGCTTATCCCCTTTGATCCCAGGCCAATCACACGCGACACGCTCTACTCCTCTGAGCCGCTAGGCCTCAACCCAGGGAAGTTCGACAATGTCTTCCCTGAACAACCATCTCTGCCCTCCAAATGGCCAAAGGGACCTCTGACGGTAACAGGTATGGACCCAGCGGACCGTTTCGACGATCAGATGCTACCGAAGGGATGGGGCGCCCCTAGATCCGCTCCGGCTGTCGCTGCCAGCGCTGTTGGGTCCGTGTCAAGGGCCATCCGTACTCTCACCAGAATAGCCCGCGCTCTCAGCGCCAATGGGGGGACACAATATGCAGCGTTGGTCAGAAAGTTGTATGCTATCATCGACAGCGGCGCTTCCTACACCTACGTCGGTGGAGATAGGCCTCTCTCTCACGAGCGGTCAGGCGCTGGTTTCGTCTCAGTCGCTAACGGGCAACGCGAAGAGATTGCTGGCAGAGGGTGGTATGGTCCTATCAGCTCAGCTAGGCGAGTAGCCAGCTTCCCAAGAGATCTGGTCTCTGCATCTGACATAATCGAGCAATTTGGGTTCACCGTTTTCGATCGCGAAGGGGTTTATGTCGTGTCTTCCACACCTTCAGGCCGCGACGTCCTCATGACTCGCATCGGCACCCGCACACCAGACAGGCTTTTCTCCTTCGACAAGGACGCTCTGTCTAAGCACGCCGAGGGTATGAAGCTCCGCGGCATGGACCCGAGCACGCAGGGCAACGCAATGCGATGGCTTAACACCATGGGGGTGCGCGAGAGCCCGACGGGAGCTCTGCAGGGATGTGGTGCTAGCCACCGCCAAGCTTGCCACCACGGAGGGAGCGCGCTCACTGCACCATTCCAAACTACTGTTTGAGTATTATCACCCCGCGGTAAAATCCCGCGGGGTGCGAGGCGGTCTGGGGCCACCAACCCCACACCCACTCGCCCAGGGCCGGCACCGCCGCGTTGCTGTCGATGAGCTGCAGCTGGAACACGTGAGCGTAACCCTGCTGCGCCGCGTGGTAATGCGTGGCACCCTGCAGCACCTGAGCGATGCGCCGATACAGCGGTATCGGCTCTTGGCCGGTGACAACGCCCTCCAGGCGGTAGGTCCTCCCGGGGACCGGGAGCTGGGCAGACGGCGCGCCGCCCTGGTCCAGGATGACGAAGCGGGACATGTCGCCGTTGCCGTCGGGATAGGCGAGGATGAAGAGGACCACAATCTCGATCTCCTCATCCTCGTCCTCATCGCCGGCACCCTTGGACTCGACATCACCTCCTCCCTGGGTATTCTCACGGCGCCTGTCACGTTCACGGCTCCGGCTTCGACTGCGCTCTCCGCGCCTCCTGGGCGCCTTGCCGCAGGTCGTCATACGAGCCACGCGCTTCGTCCGCGCACCGCCGCCTCCCATTGGCGCGGTCTGGTAGCGACAGAGGCGGAGGGGGAGAGTTGTGTGTGGGACCGGGTCTCTGAGAAGTGAGAGACGAGCCAGCGCTCGTGGTGCTGGCTCCGTCTCTCTCTGGGGTTCCTACCTCTGGGGTCTGGTTGGTTCCTAACTAAAGATAGCAGAGCCCGGCCGCGGTCGGCTACCAGGCCGGCCGCGTGTCCTGGCGCAAAGGAGCTTACTGGGCTGTTCGTCAGACCTCTGCAGAAGCAGAGACTCCGTCGGTTATGGGGCCCCAGACTACGTACTAACGAACCGTCCATTGTAAGTCCCCCCTTGCGCAGGCCGCCCCTGAAGCGCCTGCGCCCGTCGACCTGTTCACCAGGGCCGACACGCGGATCCGGGTACCAGCGCCCCGAGCGCCGGTCCACCCACAACACCAACATGGAGGCGGATGGTAAAGCCTCATCTAGCTCCGGCAAGCTCCACCTTCGGGCGCTGCCGGGCAAGTTCAAGCCAGGAGCACCATGGCTCCACCAATTCAACAAGATGATCTTGACCTGGGGAGAAGTGGGACGACAAGTCCTACTTGAACTACTGGACTTCTACCCCAGGCGCCAGGAGCCTTTCCGCAGAGCTGACCTGCAACTCTTGGCCAAGGCAAAGACCTACGACAAGGTCCTGTTCCGAGAGATCACCCCACTTGGCAGAGGAGATGGGAGGGCCGGGCGACAGCCATTACTCGACGAGACCACTACGGTCATCGACCTGAACGGGGTGGAGAAGCATGGTTTTCGGCACCTACGTGACGCAGCCGTCCAAGAGCTGGAGGACACCAAGTCCAGCATAGCTCACTCTGACAGCGCCATGACGTCACTCCCGGCGACCCCCGCCATCGCAGCGACCGACGCGGCGATGACCGCCTTCCAGAGGCACGCCACCCGGGACGAGCTCCGCGACGCCTTCACGCACGCAGCTCTCAACACCCCTGGAGGCAGGAGGTCCCTCAAGCTACTCATGGACGGCGTGCTGGACCGCGCTGCCTCTCCCGGGACAGACGCAGCGACCGACCAACCCGGCGCCCGCGCTGATCAGAGGGCCTCCGAAGCCCACGAAGACTTGGCCTACGCCGAGGATGATTTGGAGGCGGCACGGCAGCGCGCTGCGACCTGCGAGGCCGCGTCACAGGACGCCGACACCAAACTACGGCTAGAGACAGCGAGGAGCAATGAAGCCGAGAGGACAGCGCTGAGCATCAAGGCACTGATGATCAGGGCCGACAAGAAGGTAGCGGCAGCGAAACGCATTGCCACGTCTGCACAGGAAGAGCTAGCCGCCGCCCACTCGGAGGCCCAGGAGGCGTCGGCAGCGGCCCTTTGTGAAGGCCGGGAGCTTGTCTCCCTCGCGCGAGAACATGGCCTGATTGACCCTTCCGAACCCCACGCCGACGCGCCACAGCTCCAGGGCGCGACCATCGGCCAGCGCAGGTGCTACGAGGCGCTGGTCGCCTTGGCCAAACACGTTGAAGGGAGAGGCGAGGACCAGGCCGACGAGTACGCCGAGTTGGCTTTCGACGCCTTGGGCAGCCTCGACGGCACAA
>Ga0209335_10005093_pt1 | contig 12219 bp, 5 predicted proteins | sample COG_09_FD_184753 | JGI IMG/M metagenome (GOLD analysis project Ga0209335, IMG submission 184753) | Pelagic Microbial community sample from North Sea - COGITO 998_met_09 (SPAdes) (version 2) | ecosystem: Environmental > Aquatic > Marine > Neritic zone/Coastal water | place: Helgoland, sampling...
GACATCACCGACCGTAGCGCACCCTCAAATTCGCGAGCATCCGATATTCTGCGCGTGAATAGGGTTGGCTTTGTTGAAGGGCTGGGCTTTGACTCACAGTGGCACTTGCCGCGGTAGTCATCGCAGCCCGAGTGGAGTGCACGGTCCCAGCGCTCCGCCGGCGTTTCACCCGCATCACCGGCAAGAACCTTCTCGGGATTGAGCGGCAGGTACCGGGCCGCCCGCCCCAGCATCATGCGCCCCCGCACAATCGTGTACGGACCCTGAAAGTCGTACACAACTCCCCGCGAGTCGCAAATGCCCTAGTGCAATGCCGTCAGAGCCTCGCTGCGTTCGTGAGCAACAACAATCACTGAAAGGTTCAGGCGGAACTAGACCGTGTGTCCAATACATGGAATGATCCACGTCAAGGGGGGAAATGGCTGCCACACGATCTGCGCGCGCTCCCGCGTTAACGTGATGGCAACGATGCGAAGAGTAGGACGCGATCCGGCAGGCTGTAGGTGAATGTTCTTCAGAGGAAAACTATGATAAGGCAGCACCGAGAAGGGATACAGATTCTTTTCGTGCGAGATCCCATTTGCGGGCACTCCACACCCAGTCCCTTGCTGCCCGCTTTGCAGCGGAGTCGAGCTGCACTCGGGGACTCTTTGTCAATGGCCCACTCAAGACTTTCCGAGATTTCAGGGGAGCTTCACTAGGGCGTAGAACGCTATCGATCGATTTCGGATATTCGCAGCAATGCAACAGACCACACGAGGCGGCCGGAATATTGTTAGCAAGCGGTGCAAGCAGTTGAGATAGGCTCTTGCCCCTCCTTCATGGATGCCCTTTCGCCGCGTCCGCCCCCGAACTGGGTATCCTCCAGGTCGGGACAACCGTCCCTCGCGATACGCTCAATCCTTTCTGTCGACCCAGCTTCAAGTTTTTGTCGCTTCTCAAAACCCCAAAAACTTGCCGGGCAAACAAGGAGGCCATGTCGCCTGTCGACAAATCACTGCTGGGGCTAGCGTTTTTGTTATTCTCTGCCTCCCCATCGTGCGCATTTCACATGCCCCATACAATCGAGCCAGGTGACACCCACTCTCCTTCGCGCGCTGCACCTTGCATGAGTTCCTGGGATCAGCTTCGCGGGGATGCAGACGGCAGAGGGTCCGTTTCCCAGCGGATTGCGGTTTAGTGGTGCGTGAGCGGCGGATACCGGATATTCCCGACTCATGAAGTGGGATGCTTGTTGGCTGCCAGGCTGGGGTCATCCGAGGCTGCGCCACCCGCTCCTTGGAGCGACTCCCAGGAGCGCAATGGGCTCCTCAGTGCCGCGGCTCGCTCGATTCTCACTCCGCCCTCGCAACACAGTGTCGATGGGCGTCTGGCTGACCTTCGCACCATTGATTGGCCTTACGCTTTTCGCGGGTGGTGTCGACCGAGCAATGGGCATCGCGCTTCGGGGGGTCGTTGACGCTGTTCCCGCCACAGTTGCTGCGGCGCAGGTCTGCGACAGCCCCGCATGCAAACAGTAGCGATGCATTGGCCGGGCCTGTCTGATTTAATGTGCGGCTGGCAGGTATTGGCTGGGTGCTCGCTGCTGGCAGAACCGCGTCTGCTTAGCTCCATCGCAGGTTTCGGCGCGGTGTTGGCAACAATCGCAGGAGCGGCGTGGGGCGGGGCTAGCAAAGAAGGGGTAGACCTGTCGCGCACCTTTGCAGGAAAGGTGGTGTGGGTGACTGGGGCGTCGTCGGGGATCGGTGAGGCACTCGCTCACGAGCTTCATCGCGCGGGCGCTCGCGTCGTGCTCTCGGCGCGACGTGTTGGAGAGCTGGAGCGCGTGCGGGATGCATGCATTGCAGCGGCTCGCGCCCGCGCGCAGCAACCTGAGCCAACTGCACCGCTAGTGCTTCCTCTGGATCTCTCGCGCCCTGGTGACATGAAGAGCAAGGTAGCAGAGGCGATCGAGTTGCTGGGAGGCAGCAGCGTCGACGTGCTGGTGCACAACGGCGGCGTCTCGTCGCGCGCGCTGGCGGAGGAAATGGACTGGGAGATCGACGAACAGGTCGCACCTAGCCCGGCGTGCACCCCACCATGCCGCCTGTCTTGCGGTGAGTGCATCAAGGGTACCTTACCTCTCTCGGCCGACTGCCATCGCCCTCTGCGAGTAACCTGTTGGAAAACTGCACCTCGCGGGCAGGTGCTGCGCGTCAACTTCCTCGCGCCCGTCGCGCTGACCAAAGCATTGCTTCCGAGAATGCTCACCGCCAGACGGGGGCAATTTGTGGTCATCTCCTCTGTGCAGGGCCTCATTGGGCTGCCCGCTCGCTCCGCGTACGCCTCCTCAAAGCACGCACTCCACGGATTTTTCGACTCACTCCGGGCGGAGGTCGCTTCGCGTGGCGTGGGCGTCTCGCTCATTTGCCCTGGCTACGTCCGCACAGCTCTTTCGCTTAACGCCGTCACAGGCACTGGGGAGAAACACGGCATCATGGACACGACCACAGCAAAAGGGATGGACCCCGCGATTTTTGCGCAACGTGCGCTCGCAGCTGTTGCACGACGCGAGTCCCAAGTTGTGATTGCAGATGACATCTCGGCCCATGTGGCGCCGTATCTCCGGGTCCTCTCACCCAACATTCTCCAATGGGTCATGCTCAAACGTGCCAAAAACTCCTTGGATCCTGCCAACGGGTAGTGCAGGCGAGCAAAGAGTGGGAAGTAAAGCACCACACTTCAGCCTCGTTCATTCTTTTCAGTACAAATGCCCCTACCGCAGCTTCTCCCACGATCGCTCGGCAATTCAGAATTCATGCTTGGCGGGGCAGCAGCTCCTCACCTTCATCCTCTTCGTTCTCGATAAAGTCTCCCGCGCCGCCATCGCGCGACGCCGCCACAGGGCGAGTCGCGTCGCGAAGTGCAGCGACCCAATCACTCTTGTGCACCGCTTTGTCATGCGCGGGCCGAGCGCGCGTCATCCACGCGAAGAGAGCAAGCAACCGCTGCTGTTGGGTGCCGCCGAGCTGCTGTGCGAGGCGGGACTGTCCAGCAAGCGCTGCTTGAAAGGCTGCCTCTGAAAGAGCCTCGAAGTCTGAGCCTGCTGCGGCCACCAGCAACTGCTCGAAAGCAGCGCCGTAGCCAGCCACACCGTTCTCGAGCCCAAGCCCCTCAATCCATACCCGTACCCCCCAGAGGTCCCTCGCCAACTCTGCATTTGGGACGCTATTCCCGAGCATTGCAGCACCCTGCGCGAGCCCAGGGCCTGTCGCCGGCGCGTCCGCCACTGGCTCCGGGAGCCACTGCGCTCGGATGGTCACATACCCTGCAAGCAGGTCATCAAAGCCGTACAGAGGCTCTACGCTTCGTACCGTGCGATGAGAGAGGAGTGGAGCGAGCAGCAGGCGCGCCACGCCGACGTAGCCGCCTCCCGGCGCCCCGTCCTCGTCTTCGTCGAACACGCAAACTTCAAGGCGCTGGGCAAGCAGTCGCTTGTCCCACTCCGCCGTGGCTGGGATTGCCACAGAGGTCTGGCCCCCGGTAAAGCGTGCGCCACCCGCTGAGTCGGTTTTGACCACCTCCGTCTCCGAGACTTCCGAGTCGAGTAGCTGGAACATTGCAAACACCGCACGGCCCGCCGAGCTCTTGCTTCCGCCGCGGAGTCCCGAGACGCCATTGACCTCGACATGGAGCATGTAGGTACTCCCCAAGCGCCGCTGGAAGCGCGGCTCCTCCACCTCTAGCTTTCCGACGCCGCCGCCATCGGTGCTGCGTGGGTCAGCCACGCGCTGCAGCGCCGCCTGCGCTGCGTACTGCCGCGCAGGCTCCGCGAGCGAGGTTGCGACCTTGACTGTCAGGTTGAAATGGCCAAGTAGCGTCGCAGCAGGTTCGTCTGCGTCCTCACGCAGCTCCACACGGTGCAGCACCAGACTGTCAGCCGGCGCCGCCGGATCGACCAGTGACTTGAGATTCACCTTGGTGGCGCCTAGCGTCGCAGCTTCCATTCCGACCACTCGCAGGACTTGCACGCGGAGCGCATCGGAGGCGAGGAAGTGCAGCAGTAAGTGATCCACCACCACGTCGAAGTCGCGCACGAGGCGCGTGTCAGGGGCCAGCCCGAGTGCTGGGGCTGAGTGCTGGCTGTCGTGCATGAAAAAGTCGAGCACCATCATGGTGCTTGGCTCGCCCTCCGAGAGCTCAGGCTTGGCGTGAGCAAGCAGCACAAGCGAATCCACCTCCACACGCACAGTCGTCCGCCGCACCTCCCACGAACCCTCCGAGACAGGTGCTCCTGCAACCAACGCGGGAGGCTCCGCTGCACGAGTCGCCAGCTGCCTGACTCCAGCGTGCTGGTGTCCTGTGGGAGGCGCCCGCACGGCCGCAAGCTTGGCGCGGAGGCGGTCATTGGAGACAGAGAGATTAGCCAGCGCTGCCTGAAGTCGCCTCGAGTTACGCGCGTGTGTTTCTTGCATCCGTTTGATTTCCGCGTCGAGCTCCGCCTCGAGCTGCTCCTGCTCCGCAGTGAGTCGCGCCTGGAGTGCCGCCACCTGCTCCATCTTTCGCATCTCCCTCACATCTGCCGCATTTTCCATCCGCAGCCGCCGTGCCTGCCGCTCTAGCTCACGTCCAGCCGTCCCTGGTCCGTGATCTCCTGTGTCCATGACCCCGCGGCTGAAGGAAGATCCGAAGCTGCTACCAAACGCGTGCGAGCCGTCTTGCCCGACCAGTGCGGCTAGCTGTTCGCGCAATTCGTCACTCTTTCGCTGCAGCGCCCGCCCCTTATCCTCAACAGCAGCCACTGCTGCACGGAGAGCCTCTACTGAGCCGCTGTCACCGCGCTGCGCGCGCGCTACAGCCTCCTCCTGCCTTGCTATCGCCGCGCTCGTGCTGTCGCGGTCCGCGCAGAGGCCCTCGTTGCGCTCAAGCAGCTCAGCCTTGCGCGACTCGAGCTGCCGTGCTTCCACACGCACCGTCCCGGCATTAAACGCACGCTGCCGTACAGCCTGATTTTCAGACTCCAACACCGCGATCTCACGCGCCAAACCGTTCATTTCGGCGGCGAGTGCACTGTCCTGTCCGCCCTTGCGCAGCTCCAGGAGCTGCTGTTGCCTGTTCAATTCATGGGTTGTCTTCAACTGTTCTGCTAGTTGCTCTTGAAGCGCTTCTGTCTCTGCAACTAGTGCTCCATGCTGCTCTTGTTCCGCCTTGTACGCTGCCCGCACGCGCTCCTGCGCGTGTTCGAGCATCATCAGCCGCGCTGCCACCTCCTTGATACCTTGCTTGATATGCGGTAAGTCTGAGCCTCCGCGTTCACTGGCAAGTTGTAGCGCGCCCCGAGACGCCAGATTGCTTGCTGCTACTTCTGCTTTCAATGCAGAAAGAGTCTCGAGCGCCCTCTCGAGCTCTCCTTGCAGGGCAAGCACGATGCGCTGTTGCTGGTCCTGCGAAGTCCCTGTAAGCATTTTACTCTCCTTGGTTCCATGCCGCCGCTCCATCGGCTTGTGTCCCGCGACAAGCGCGAGGTTCATGGACGAGTGTTTGGTTAGCAGCAGTTGTCGGTCAACGATTTGAACTGTCTTCTCCTGCTCCCGAACCGCAGCTTGAAGCTTTGACAGCTGAACGTCGCCTGCAATGCTTCGCACTGTGCCGGGTTTGAACCCAGCTTTGCGGCACAAATTCGAAAGCTCTGCCTCTGCCTTGTGCGTCTGGTGGCCGGGGCGGTTTCACAGTCAGCTGCGACGCTGCGCTGTGACTCTGCCCCGGAGGGCTGGTGGGAGCAAGCGCCCAGTTTCCAATGAGTCCTACAAAGTGGGCCAGACCTGGGTAGCGAGGCGCTTGAGACGCGCATCCTCCTCATTGTTGCGCAGCTTTAGCCTTTCGTTCTCGGCTCTGAGACGCTCGAGGGCGAGCTGCCCCTGGCTCGCATCCTTCACCATCGTCCGGTCCCAACGCACAGTCCAGACCTAGCACAAGTGCCTTGACGCCTGATCAAAATCTCCACACAACACTGAAACTTCAGAAGCTATGGCACAGATTCTGTACGGCAGCAGCAAGACGCACAAAGCGCTCCAGATCACAGTGCAGAGCGTTGCCTCTGGTCCATGCCTCAAGGAGCTGTAGTTCGGATTTGAAATCGGTCAGTGTATTTAAAACGTTTTAATTAATAAAGTTTGTTCGGATTTTTCCTTCGTGTCCCCCTCGACGTTGCTCTGCGAGCAGCGGATATCATCGTGGATTGAAGTGAAGATGATTCATGACGCTCAAGACTGGAGAAATTTTTTTGTCCATTGGACAAAATTAAAGCCGCAGTCAGTCTCCATGATTCTAACGTGAAATGTGCTAGTGTGCTTACGCTGATCGCAGTTCCAAGACTGAAGGCAGGTGAATCTGTTGAATCATGGAGCCTCACGTGGATATCCTAAATGCCATCCCTCAAGCGCACGCCCTACGATTGCGCGCTGCATCATCTATCTTTACCAGTCTCTACTCGATGGCATGCCTGGCCGCATCCTCTACGTCTATCCTGGTGTGGGCCCGCGACTTCAGCGGGAGGAGACTGGTAGGCCGTAGCATACCTACACAAGGATTGTGGAGGTCAGCATCACCAGACCTCTACCAGACCTCTACACACATGCAGGTTGAACATAGGCCACGACCAAGCCTTAATATGAGGATGTGGAACGGGACAAACCGGGGCTGCGCCAATGAGATACTTCATACGAACATCCTCCCGTGCGAGTGCGACACATGAAACAAAGCTCGAATTGGCATCGGAAGATGCAGGCTGAGCCGCTTCTTGTAGGCGACGTGCAAAAGATGTTACACCGGCAGCAGGAGGTGCATCTGTCGCAGCGGCGGCAGGCGGCTGAGGAGTGTCTGGCAGAAACACGGCGCGGCGGAAAAGGGAGTCGGCGAAGCGGTCGATGTCGCGGTCCGAAACATCCCACAGATTCCCAACAGCGAGGCGTGCGCCGCCAATAAGGTACGAGAGCACCATTCCGCGTGGCTCGAAGACCCCTTCCCTCTTGAGCCGCGCCGACGAGCAACCCATCAGCACGGCAGTCGCGCAGCCGCCTGTACCCGCGAGAGATCGCACCTTGTCGCCGGCGACGTAGCGTTCACCAGCTCCGTGCCCACAGTATGCAAAGAGCGAGCGACTGGAAAGGTCTCGGAGGAGGTCAGCCTCTGCTGGTGGCTGTCCCGCGGCGCCCGTCCAGCGCTGGTACCGAAAGCTTTCTTCGAACATGGCCTGTGTGTGCGGCAAGTCCCCCGCAGGATTGAGCACGAAGAAGCCGTCGCGAGGGTCTAGCAGTGCACCACAGTCTGCATCGCCCGCAGCCAGAGCGGCAGCGAGTAGGGCGGCAGTGGGGAACCGCGAAATGGAGTGGGCACGAAGGGACGGCAGCGACTCCCACGGCAGCGCGGCAAGAGAATCGTCGAGAAGCAGGACCAGGTGCTCGCCTCCGGGGCTCAGCAAGCGCGCACCTGCACCCTCCTCCACCCATGCGCGATCTACACGGTCGAGCAGTGCCCCCAGGCGCTTGTCGAGGGCCGCGCGCTCAGCCCACCACCGCTTCTTTCCCTCACTGCCCTTGACCTCTCCTCCCCCCATCAGCCCCGCCTTGTTCTCCAGCATGATCTCCTCGAACTCGTCAAGCACCTCTGCCGTACCAAGCACACCAGCCCCGAGCCCTGCGCTGCGCACCACCCCGCTTGTTTCCATGCGGGTGACGTGAGGTCGCCCGTTCGACTCAGCAGTTAGACATACCACAGCCCATTTTTTAGGCAATGCCGCCTGCAGCTCACTCAGCCAGCGCCGGCTGCCGGCAAGCGTCTTACCGCCCATCGCAGAAGCACGCTTTGCAGCCATGGCATGCTCAGGGTCTGCAGCGCCGTCGCAGGCGGTACCCACACTGAGCGCCTTTACGCGCGATGTTGTCTCCTGTAGCAAGTACTCTTCGCAAGTAGGAGAGTTTTGTGCTGCGATGCTGAGAGGCGTGAGTCCCAGAGCAACAGCCCATTGCTGCCGGGCCATCACACCAACGCAGGCTAGTCGCAGCGCAGCTTGATCCACTGCACTCTCCTCATCGCCGCGAGCCGCCGAAAGTGCAGCGCACAGCCCGCGCCCCACCCGCTTAATCAGCGCCGGAGGCCCTGAGGGATGCACCTCGGCCCACGCTTCCTCCAGAAGCGCAAGCGCCCCCGCCGCGCCGCCGAGAGCAGACTTCGCTGTGCGGCACCCAGCAACAGGCGTAGACTCTGCAGCGAGTTGACAGGCCGCGAGAGCAGTCAGGCGCTCGACCAGCTGCGCCTTCTTGCCAGTGGTACTCATGTTGCGAGCATCGAGCAGTGCCTTCAGCTCCGCGACCTTGAGCTTTTCCAGCGTTGATGCGTGTGGCAGTCGCTCGATCGTTTCTGTCCCAGCCGCCATCTCTGTGTCTCCACCTTGGTCGAGAGCCAAGGCTTCGACCGCGTCCTCCAGCTGTGTGTCACTGACGACGTCGGCGAGTAGCGCCTCTCCTAGACGCGCTCGCAGCTCGACTCGCAGCAGCAGGGCCGTCCGAGGCACGTACTCAAGAGCTTCGCGCAGGTCTGAAATGCAGCGTGACGCCTCAGCCGTGCGGGCCCGCACTCGCGCTGAGAGACTCGCGACGTCCCGGGACATTTCACCTGCCTGAATCACGCCGCGGGACGGTCCACCTACTCGGCCCCCTTCAGACGCTGGAGCGCGAGGACCCTTTGTCTTGGCCTGACCCGAAATTACCTTGCTATCACTCGGAAGAATACTTGTTTTGTGAGCAAGCGCAGTGAGCTGGTCGATGAGCCAGGTCACCTCATCGCACCTCGACGCGACTCCGAGTGCCGCATCTCCGCCGTCCATCTCGTGCGTTTCGCACTGGGCTAGAAGCTGCGCTGCAGCAGCAAGGCCCGGCCCAGAGGGACGCCCCCAGGTCATGGCTTTTCCCGTCTCACCGTCGCATGGCGCACCTTCCTCTTCCAGTGCCAGCTCTGCTCGCTCCCGCGCCAGGAATGCAAGCGCTGGCGCTGCGCTGAACGCTAGCGTGTCCGCAAGCGCCGACGCTTGTTCCCTCAGGGCCCGCGCATCGTTTCCCAGCCCCTGCGCATCGCGCAGGCGCGCGAGTAGAGCCAGCATGCGCACTTCCCAGGCTCCTGCACCTGCCGCGCGCGCCATCTGCAGCCCCTGCTCAAGGTAGTAGAGAGCCTCACGCGCCAACCCAGCCTCGGCGTGAATCGCCCCTGCGCGAGCAAGCGCCTCTAGCGCACTGCTCAACCCGCTCCAGTGCGATGCCTGTCGTGCTGACCCAACGACAGCGCCTGCCAGCGATGCAGTTTCCTGAGAGGGGCCTGCAGGGGCCGACTCCTGCCCCTCCTCCGCCGCCACCGCAGACGCCGTTCCTGCTACTTTTCCAACAGAACCCACTTTTGCAGACTTTTCTGTCTTCCCACAGCCTCGTCCTGGCTTGGCTGTGATGGTGGTACCAGTGACATCCACGGAGATTCGGGGGAAAGCTGCGCGAAGAGGAGAAAGAGTGGCGTGGAGTGCCCTCGTTGCTGCGTGCAGTGATCCTGGCACGTCTCCGCTCGTCAATCTCTCTGCGAAGCTCACCTCCCAAAAGGCCGCAGCAGCATGCTCGCTCCCAACACCCTGAGGAAGAGTCTCAGGAAACTTGTTTTTCTCTCCTGGCCAAGACCGCGCGAGCAGCTCCTGCGCCTCGTCCACGTGGCCATCTGCTGCGGCCACTGCAGCCTCCGCCACGCCCTTCAGTCCCAGCCCAGTTCCGCTGCCTCCTGGCGCCTGACTAAGCACTCGACGAGCCGCCACTGGAAGCCCCATCTGTGTTGCCAGCGTGACTGCGAGGAGCATCAGCTGCGCTGCCAGCTCTGGCGCTTCGTTCGATGCATCGTCCTCCCCATCTCCGCGCGCTGCCGCCAGTTCAGCGGCCGTGAGAGCGGCGATGCGCGCGAGAACATTCTGGCCATGTAGCCCAAGAATGTCTCCGAGCATACGTGCGTGCGCCACCGCCCGTGCGCGGGCATCAGCGTGACACATGTGCCCCAACGGTACTACTGCTTTGAGGATCCGCAGAGCCGTGGCGGCCGCCTCGGCTGCTGCAGGCGTCCACGCGGGATTGAGCGACAGTGCGGCGCGCCATGCCAGCGCTTCCACCGCCTGCAACGCCACGCGCAAAACTCCCTCGGGCTCTTTCGCGTTGTCCCATAGCGCTGCGGCCTGCCAGAGCGCGCCGAACACTTCGTTGATCTGCGGGTCGACCCCCTGTGGTCCTGCTCCCCGGTCCTCGCGCCTACCCGCACCCATCCCCCCAGTTGCAAGCCGTTCAAGCTTGAGCCGCTCGAGTGCGACGCGTCCGCGGCGCTCGAGCGCTTGTGCCTGCAGCGCCGGGGCGCGGGCGTCTCCATCACAGGGCGAGGCGAGGGTGGGTGCGTCGAGAAGCTCGTCACACAGGCCCAGTGCCGCGCGCACGTCCGGGACGCGCGAGCGCATGGCTGCGTCCAGCTCTGCCAGCTGCAGCTCTACCTCCGCGTCCTCTCCTAGCGCAGTCCGCAGTGATGCAGGCGCCAAGCTAAGCACACTGCCCACCCGTCCTGCAGCACCTTGCGAGGGCTTGCTTGCCGCGGCCCGAAGCACTGCGCCTTCCGCGAGGGCGGCGCACGCAGCCCCGAGGTCACCGCCCAAGGCAAGGATGATTGCAGCTTGAGCAACCCAAGACAGAGCGTCTCCAGCTCGTGCGGTTTTGTGCAGGCAGAATGCAAGCATCCGGAGGCGCTTTGCGAGCTGTGCGGCAAGGGCAGGCGAGGCTTTCAGCATCGCGGGCTCTGGCGCACAAGCCTCGCACGCCAGCTGCAAGGGCCACACTGCCCCCATAAAGTCACTGGAGTTGTAGCGTGCAGCGGCGGCGTTGTAAAGAGGGCCAGTGGCAGCAGCTGCTACTGCGAGTAGCGCCGGCTGGCGCGCTAGCAGTGCGCGGAGAGCTCCCAGCGTCGGCGCTGCTGTCCGGGTCTCGTTGCAGCCGGTGCTCCCATACAGTAACAGCGCACCCGCGAGCTGTTCCACGCTGTTCTTGAGGGCTACCGTGCGGGCAGGCGCACCTCCTGCCAGGGGACACCTTGCCGCGGCCTCGAGCAGCCCTGCGCTCTGCTCCAGGCTCGCCACCAGTGCGTCCTCGAGAGCCCTGCGCTCCTCCGCGCGCCCATCATCTTCCAACCCCTCATCGCCCCAGCCCTCTCGTCGCCCCAAGCAGAGTGCCGCACAGGCTGTCCGTACCACATCTCCTGCGGCACCAAGCCGGAGCAGGCGCTCACCTCCCATGGCACTCTTATCTTGGCATAGCACTGCCGCAGCCTCCGCCGCCGCCGCGACCGCCGCCCTCAGCTCCTCCGTCACCTTAGCCGCACTCCCCTTGCGCGGCGAGGCAAGGAGTGCAGGTGCAAGATTGATGGTGACAGCAGCCGTCAGCGCCCCCAGCAAAGCCCGCGCCCATGCGCGAGAAGGCGGCGTTCCGCCCGCGGCCTGCTCCATCGCTCCGCACAGCCGCAAGAGCACGCCGTGTGGAAGTGCCTCGTCCCCGTACGGTGTACTGGCACCGCCGCCAATCGATCGTCGCGCCGTGCCCTCGCCTTCGCGAGCTGGTGTCCGCACAGGCGTGGGCGTGCTGCCTGCGCCCAGCGACTTGCGGGAGCGCCCGGTACCGCGCACGTAGGAGGATGCAAAGGCGCAGGCCCAGTCGGCAAGGGCTGCAGCCAGAGTCTCATCAGGCGCCGCAGCGGTGAGGTGCGGTACGAGGCAGGTGGCAAGAAGGTCATGGAAGGCAGGCAGTGCCGCGCGGCACTTGCTGTCGTAGAATCGCGAGGTCTTGACGACTTGCGAGAGCACCTCCGGCAGCCCAACCTTGCCGCTGCACGCAAGATACACGAGCGACATGCCCCGCAGCTGCACTGCCACGCCCATCGCCTCACTTACCATGACACTACCTTTCCGCTGCGGCGTCTCCGCCGCTGCCGCGGTGTCTGCCGCAACTGCAGCCTTTGTTGCCGCACGGTAAAGGCTGCTCGCAAGCCGGGCTGCCAGCGCCTTGTCCTGACCCCTCAGAACCTCGAGCCAAGCGGCGCATCCGGGACCACAGGCATCTCGAGCATCTCTCCATGCATAGCAGGTTTTGGCTTGCACCGGTAGAGTCGCGAGATTCGTAAGGCACC
>Ga0209335_10005094_pt1 | contig 12218 bp, 12 predicted proteins | sample COG_09_FD_184753 | JGI IMG/M metagenome (GOLD analysis project Ga0209335, IMG submission 184753) | Pelagic Microbial community sample from North Sea - COGITO 998_met_09 (SPAdes) (version 2) | ecosystem: Environmental > Aquatic > Marine > Neritic zone/Coastal water | place: Helgoland, sampling...
TATTTTTTTATAGTGATTTTTTATATTATATGATACATATAAAGAATTCGTAGTATTGTATACTATATGTATACCTGGATAGTTATAGCAGGTGGCATATTTTCGTTTATTGCTGCGATGGGAATCGGGGCGAATGACGTAGCGAATGCGTATGCGACATCTGTTGGTTCAAAAGCACTAACCATAAAACAGGCCGTAATCCTCGCGAGCGTATTCGAGACCTCTGGTGCCATTTTGATGGGGAGCCACGTGACTAAAACTATAAGAAAAGGAATTGCCGACTACGAATGTTTTGAAGACGACCCAGGCGCACTCATGTATGGCTCAATGTGTGTGTGTTTATCCGTAGGTATGTGGCTGTTCCTCGCCTCTAAATACGAGATGCCGGTATCAACAACCCACTCGTGCGTAGGCGGAATGATCGGAATGACGCTGGTTCTCAAGGGCTCGGAGTGTGTTATATGGTATGAGGAGAAAGATTCGTTTCCCTACGTGGGGGGCGTGATCGGTATCGTTGCCTCGTGGGTCGTTTCCCCGGTATTCTCCGCTCTCATATCTAGCGGTGTATTTGCCTTTATAAGAGCATTCGTGCTGCGAAGCGAAAATAGTTATAATCGCACTACCATTTTATTTCCCATACTAATCGGATCGGTCACTACCATCAATTCATTTTTCATCATATATAAGGGGGCCAAAGGTCTTGGTCTAAACGATACTTCCTTTGATACCGCATGTATATGGTCGTTTGGAATAGGCGCTGTGGCGGCTATTATGATTATACCATTCACAAATATAATCAAAAACAAGATTGACGAACGATTAGGAGTTGCGTTTGATATGGATACGATTAGCGATGGTGGAGAAAGCATAGATTTACACTTTAACGATAGTGTAAATAAGGATAGTGCAAAAGAGAATAGTGCAAAAGAGAATAGTGAAACTAGTATAGTATGTTGTGGTGCTTTGCAAAGACATCTTTCGGAAAATTTGAACGCGGATATAGATCAAATTGTTAAAAATAACGAGGAGGTTAGCGCAATTCACGGTGACGCTGAGAAATTCGACCCCAAAACCGAGGAATATTTCAAATCGCTCCAAGTATTTACCGCAATATGTGGTTCGTTCAGTCACGGCGCGAATGATGTTGCGAATGCGATAGGACCATTTGCCGCAATTTATATGATTGGTCGTGACGACGTCGTTCAAAAAAATAACGAGCTAGGTGATGACGGATATTGGATTTTGGGAATGGGAGGTATTGGAATTACATTAGGTCTTCTGCTATACGGATATAAAATCATACACGCAATTGGACTGAAACTATGTAAAATTACTCCATCGCGTGGCGTGGCGATTGAACTGGCGTCGGCAATGGTAATTATTGCCGGTAGTCGGTTGGAGATTCCGCTCTCTACAACACACTGTCAGGTTGGGGCGACTGTTGGTGTAGCTGCGTTGGAGGACACTAAAAATTTGAAGGGAGTAAATTGGGTTATTGTAGGAAGAACCGTTGTCGGGTGGGGATTGACGCTCGTTGTAGTTGGTAGCACAACTGCTATTCTCACAGCACAAGGAACATATGCTCCCGAAGTAGGTAGATACGATTGTAATTCTTAAATATTATTAGACTTAATAAAATTTAATTAACGCGGTAGTAAAATAAAATCTGGTAACTGCTTCTGAAATTCCACAGAATAGGGGTGGACTTGTTCTCGTTGAAATTCGACCCTTCGAACGTCCATTCCTTATCCTTATTTATATATTTTTTCCAGGAGAATTTGTTAAGGCGAGACATGCTGGCACCGTCGTAGCCATACTCTACGCCCCCGCACGTAATCATCGCACAAAAGTGAAACATATCCTTGTCGCGCATAATTACCGAATCGAGGACATACTTAGACCCGTTCACGGTAAACGATAGGACGCGGTCGCTAAAGTTCTTAGATTGGTCGTCTATCAATTCAACCGTGTATATATCGGCTTTTTCGACGAGGTAATTGTTCATTAGTAGATTATAATACTCATTATATTCGAGCCTTGCGAATTTGAGGTCCGTATTGTTTTTGCGCGGATAAAGATATCCAATAATCGCATCATAATAGTCTAGCGGATTGTTTGCCGCATCAACGTCCATAATTGGGCTGGTGCGCTTTGAATACGGAATGGAGTTGAATATTCGCGTAATAATATTGTTAGTGTCCATAGTGAGTGCCAGATTTCCCACGTCGTCGCTGTTGGTTTTATTGTAGGATGCTTCGATTGCCGCATTTAATAAAAAAAACGAGTCCGACAAGATTTTGGGTGTTATCTTTACCTTGTCTGCGCGCTTTCCTTCAATCATCAGTTGCCTAAAAAAACGGAAGAATTTCCGGCCCTTGTCACTTACAAACATACAGGCGAACATGGTGTTAAACCAGCAATTAGATTTGAGCTGAAGAGGCATGATTATCCTCCCATAGTTAAGCGACGCGCTGGATTTCAGGTTGTTCAATAAGACCGTTTGGGCGCGCGGGTCGTTACGGTCGACGCAATCCAGCGAATCGGTAGTGCTAATGTTTATCTCCATCGTTTTTTTAAACAGGGACTTTTGGTTGCGGTGCATGTTAGGTTTGAATTTTTTACCCTTTAGCGGGGTATCTAACCCACACCCGAATATGTTTGTCGTGGTTGATTTTTTATTCATAGATACCAATATCCCGTTGACTGCTGGAGAGAAGGATTTTTTCGCAGACAAATCTGAACGAATTAGTGGAACCAATTCGTCGATTGGCATTAATCCTTTTATCTTATCGCGCTTCTTTACAACTTGGTGAATGCTCCGACTCACCAGTCTCTCTTCAAACGGCGTTTCGTCTTTGATAATGACCGTATTTTTAGAGATGCTCTTCGTAGAGTTGCTTCGCGCAGAGTTGCTTCGAGTAGAAGACTTGCTTCGCGCAGAAGAGTTGCTTCGAGTAGAAGACTTGCTTCGCGCAGAAGAGTTGCTTCGAGTAGAAGACTTGCTTCGCGTAGAGTTGCTTCGCGCAGAAGACCTGGTTCGCGTAGACTTGCGGAGTGTCGGTTTACTACCCAGTCTTCGTTTTTGAATTTCTAAACGCGCAAATCGAGGAGGTGTTTTGCGAGTCCCTTTTTCGGAGCCCACCATTATAATATGTCCCTATAATTAATTGGCAACAATATATAACGCCATATATATATAGCAATGTCAAAGACAAATGATTTAGAAAAAATAATTTCAAGAACGACTTTCGAGAATATTCGGTCCAATAATATTGCCGAGTCTATGACACCCAATATTGAGGCGACCGGAATGAACCGAAGCGCCATTATTAAATATGGCTTGATTATTCTGATTTTAGCAATTCTGGGGTTCAATCTCTTCACATATTTAGGTATGTTTACCGACGCTACCGCGGACATTTTAGCTCCCCTGGCAAAAATATTCGGTAAATCCAGCGGGGACATTCTAAAGCAAACCGCCGTCGTTTCTGGAGAAGGGAGCAAGGGACTGATCGACGTTGTCTCGGGTAGCATAGTAGGTGGGGTAGACGTATTACAGCAGAACGTCGCGGATAGTAGTGTTCGTAACCGCATTACGCGCAATAAAATTGACGACAACAGCAGAAGCGACGAAATCTACTACCGACCCACTAACAATTTCATTCCGGTCGGCGACGACGCTGGAAGTAAAACACAAACATCGCAGAGCAAATCCGGCTTTTGCTATATTGGCGAGGACCGTGGGTTCAGAAGTTGTATAGAGGTCAACGAGAACGACTCTTGTATGTCTGGCGAAATATTTCCGTCGCGAGCCATATGTATCAATCCCAATCTTCGCGAGTAATCAAATTTTAACTGTATAAAAATGTTTAAAATTTGATAGGTTTATAATGGCAACCAGAACCGCTGCTGCCACCAGTGTCTAATATTTCGACAGCTGTGCTCACAATCGAAACTAGCTTCATAGCAGCCTCTGTATTCGTCGTATCATCTGTCGGTATTGTATCGAGGTGACGACGCAGGCTCTCACTTGTATCCGTATCCACTTCGTTGATTAAAGATTTAAATGCGTTTTCGTCGATATCCTCGTCCTCGCTGTCCGTATCGATTGGGTCAATAAGAAGAACCTCCTCCTCACAAGAGCGGTTCCTTTGTGGATTTTTAGCCATGTTTGAAAATCGCTGATTGTTGGTTAATCCATCGTCGGTAGACGATTTCGTGTCCCGCAGGCAGAACCCTGTGTCTCGTGACCCTTCAGTGGTAACAATAGGGTTCGTTGGGCAAGTGCTCATATTAATATTATATTTTATTTAAAATTCGATGTATGGGGGAGGGAGATTTAACCAGTTGAGCCGATTTTACTTACGAGGTAATGTCGTTTTCTAAATAGTTCTAGATATTTCTAGATATTTCTAAATATTAGTTTTGAATGTCTTGCGCCTCTTCGAAAAACCACCTGCTCGATAGGTATCTTGGTGCGGTCTTAGTTAAAGATACGGTTTTACTTTTAAGATTCGGCCCATTTGAGACGAGGTCATATATTTGCGCGGTTCCAATGGCCGAATTAAAGTAGCGAAGCTCGGAGGTATACCCATCGAATCCGCCGTTCATCGATAGATAGACGTCCTCGTAGTTCTGTTTTGCGGTCCCGCTCAACATATGTCTTTTCGTAAGCGTGCCGTTAATATATACGTCGAGTTGATTTTGTTTGTTAAGTCTAATAATGACGTTAACCCACTTACCAATCGGAAGACCATTGATGACGATATCATCCTCAATCTCTTCGTACGTGTTCATCTTGAGGAGGAGGTCGTTAGAAAGTCCGTCGCTACCCTGGTCTATGTAAAGACCGGGCGCATTGTTAGGGTGGTATGTTCCCTCGCTGGTCTCAGTTTTCTTGTCCGTCCCCTTGTGGAATATATGCTTGTATCGTTCGGTGCCGGATTGAAATGTGGTACCCTCTACAAAAATCCAAAGCGACCACGTGAATTCCATCCCATGATGCTGGTTATCGGACCTGATTATTGATACAGCTCCCTTAATACGCGGGTTCTGTGGTATTACCATCATTTTAGTAGCGTCGATCATCCCGTCTAACAATATTGGATTCTCGGAGGGCGTAAAATACCACGCCAGCATCGCCGTTCCCACGCGAAGAACAACTATAAATACTAAAAGAACCATCACTAGAAAGGCAAACTTAGCAACAAGCGAGTTTGCCTGATAAAAAGCACCCATCGCACCATAACTAAAATTTTGTGATCCATATCCAACCATCTTATATATTATATAACATAAATTATATAACATATATTGTCACGTAATGTAAGAAAGAGGGCGCAGGTGGCAATGTCTAAAGTTTTACATCTCAAATCCACCCGTTACCTCATTGTCGCGTAATACCTGAACCCGAAGGCGGTATTTGTTGAATAAGTTCCCTAACATACTGCCACCATAACCCTTCTTGTAAATATTATACGCCTCTTGCGGATTAGTGGGTCCAGGGCTGTAAAGGAAGTTGGTTGTCCAACCGCTAAAACCACCGCCAGGTGTGATTATGACCTCTCCACCGACATCTGGCATAGGGAGGTTGGGTAGCACATCAGTTTTATATAGCTTACCATTAAGGTATATGTCAATGGTTTTGCCGTATGTGCTAATGGTTAGATTAACCCACTTTTGTAGCGGAATATTGTAAACGGTCGTATCATGATAGCCGCCGCCGCCAGTCTGCGACTCTGGGTCGGTGCCTATAGGAAAGTGTTTCACGGTGACGATTATGTTGTTTTCAGTTTCGCCTAAACTAACATTTATACTTTCATTGCCACCATCACCCCTTTTAAGTATTACCTTATTCTCCCCATATCTTTTATTCCAATCGTTAATGTAAAACCACATTGAATATGTGTAATTACCTGCCTGTGTATTTTCGGGCAGGTCGTCCGACGAAATTGTGTGTTGAATCGTTCCGCTCGACATGGAAAGCAATTTTTTTGTTTTTTTAAAATACCAATTTACGATAAGGTATACGATGAATAACAGAACCATAGCCTTGAGTATAGTTCTTAATATTCCACCTTGACCATAATTCATATTTCCATAATTACCAAATGAACTGAAATTATTCATCCCAAACATATCTATATAATGTATCATAAGAAATTATCTAAAGTAAAGGGGGGGTTAACTCACTAAGCAATTTGTAATTAATGTCAATCTCACCCTTACTTAATATTCGGTCGTAGTATACCACATTACATATGCCTCCCTCAATGCCTCTATTGGCACCGGCACTAACAACGTCAAATTTCATATACGGAGATACGGTGCCCTTGGTTCCGACCAGAACACCATTCAAGAATACGTCCATATACCCCGAATCATAATTTATTACTATATTGTTCCACTTTTGTAATACTATATCGTTCGTGATAAAAACATCGAAAGTTTTGGACCCTGTTGAGGTTGGTTCTGTAGGACTCCGCTTGCCGTGGTGTTCTTCGGGGTTGGCATCGTGCGAGTGGGGGTGCATATGGTGGCTCAACTCCGTTTGTATTCTTAGCGTATTTGTAGAGACGTTAAACTGGATTTTTGGTTTATTGGAGTAGTTTATGATATCAGTGAACTCATTGGCGCTCGCGCGCATATTAGGAGCCATACCGTATATATTGAACCATGATGAAATGGAGTAGCTGTAATTGAATACGTCGCCCGTGTTATCGGCTGGGTTCAGATTCTGGTATGTCCCCAGCTCATACTTGTTGCTTAGGTATTTTGGCTCTCTTAGAAGAATTTGTCCGTCGTGTGTAACTAATTTCTGGTAGATGATTGGTAATACGTAGCTCATGCCGATGAATACGACCTCGCCGCCTAAAATAAGCCATTCTGTTTTCGTTGTTATTTTCCATTGGGCTTTGATGAATTCTACGGTGTCAATCAGAATACACGGTATGTAGAGAAATATATCTATCAGCAATTTGAGGAGGCGATTATTTTTGCCTGGAATGTCTTTTGCGTTGGTTTTGAATTTTTTGTATAAAATATAGCAAATCGCTACTACTCCAGTGACAACTACCGCCTTAAAAATAAACGCTGTAATATTAGTAATCTGTGGAACGCGTTTAATAATCCAAAGACCAAGCAGAACCACCCCAACAATAGCGAGGGCGAGGGCGATTAGAGAGAAAAACTTTTTCACGAAGATTTTCCAGAGACTTTTATCGGTGGTTAGTCCAAGCGACTTTCTATGGTCGATGAAGAAATATGTAATAAACATTAAGAAAAATATAAACAATACACCCATAGTAACGTGTAGTGGTTTGTCCGCATATAAATCGTATGGGTCTCTTAATACAATGACCAGAATTAAAATGACAAATATAATACTTTGTAGAATCGCGTAATTAAATGGCTCCGTCGTAAATTTTTTAACGAAGGTAGAAACCTTAGAAGCTGATTCCATTATTTTAGGCGGAATCTTAGCCGCCTTTTCTTTTAATTCTATTACTATTTCGGTGAATAAACCTGTTGTCATAGTTATAATAATTAAATATTTTATAAATTTTCGGTGGTTTATAAATTTTCGGTGGTTTATAAATTCTCCATTGCGGTTTTCTCTCCGTGGCAATCCCTACATAGCGCTACTAAATTGTCAACGTGATTAGAACCACCATATTCTAATCTGGTTTTGTGGTCAACCTCGAACCAAGCTGGCAACTGCCGTTTACATTTCCCACAAGTCCACCCTTGCTGTGAAGCAACATATTTCTTCTTCGTCTCGCTTACACTACGCTTCGTGGATTGCTTTCCCGAGTTCATCATGCGTTTTTGCTGCGGTGTTATATTTCCTTGCCCCTGCTGTATCGGGTGGCCCTGTATCGGATTCGCAAATCCTTCTTTGGTCATATTAAGCAACGGGGTTAGTAAATCGCCCGCCTCCTTATCTATCGGCATATGCTTAATAAACCCGTTTGCGTGCGATACTAGCGATTGGCTTTGTCCTGGGAATTTCTTAAGATATGCGTAGGCGGATATTCCAGCAAACGCAATCCCCGCCATTTGATAATATTTTTTCCACGACTTTAGTAGCTGAACGTATTTGCCATCGTAATATGTGTTGGCAACAAAAAAAGCTGTTATTGCTATAATAAGGAGTTCTATTTTCATATTATAATATTGAAATAAAAAATATTATACTATATTCGTTTTACCTTTTTACTTTTTTTAACTTTTTTTAACTTTTTACTTTTTGCTTTTTACTTTTTTGCTTTTTATTTTTTGCTTTTTACGGTTAAATAAAATCGCGCGCTTAAAGGTTGGACCGATTAAACCACGGATTGCCGGACCTTTCGGATACTGACCGCATGCGGATACGCTCACCCATCGAGACATTCTCACGGATGATACTCATTGGCGCGTCCCCACCACCATACTCGCTTGTCCCAATGACCGAAGGAGCGATTTCGCTATACAGTTGCTCCCTATACTCGTCGTTCGTAACCTTGTACTTGCGAAGGTAGGTGAGAACCAGCTTGTCTTCGCGCGAGGCGTTCACGATGAGCTGCGCCGTATCGTTGCGCGGAATGTAGGTCAGCACGTGACCGACGACGCCGTCCGGAAGCGAGTGAATCATACTGATAAGAGAATTTGCCATTATATGCTTGTAGTTTGTTTTGCCTATATATCTCTACGATGATAATCATTTCAATTTTTTTCTGCGCTTAAGTTCAGTCTGTCCCGTCTCCCTGAGCCCGCTCATCATCTTCATAAACGCCTCGTAAAATGTGTAATTAATATACGGAATGTTATTGTCTTTGGAATATTTCATTACGTCGGGAACAATGAGGTGCATATTTTCCGCGGGCATTTGTGGTGCGAGGTGATGCTCTATTTGAATGTTCAGAAAACCCGAGATTACCTCGGCATATCGGTTTCCTACGCCCCAATTACACGTGGCGTCCATCTGCCATTTTTCCCACGTTGTCTCGACGTTGTCTATGCGGCCCATGGCAAAATGATTGAGCGCAAACATAATTCCTAAATAAAATCCTTGAATGCTATAGCCAATCATATAAAAAACGACGAAATCCTTAATGTTATTTATGAAAAAACTGCTGAAATAAAAATGGAGAAATATGATGGCGAGCTCGTCCCAATACTCCTTGCGAATTATGAAGAGCTTTGTGCTAACGAAGAACACGGGGACATAGAGAAACATAATCGGGATAAATATGAGATGTTGGATTCGCAGAAGATATGTAGGGACTTTTCGAATTAGAACCGGGTCCCACGCAAAGAACGGTGTAGTTCTCAAATCCCCGTCGTGTTCGATTGAATTTGGCATCGCGTGGTGTTTATTGTGTCGATTTCGCCACCATCGCGCCGAACCTCCCTTGAGAAGCCCCTCGTAAAATGTCTGAATCATTATGTCCAACTTGTTATTTCCGCTGAATCCCAGATGCCCTGAATGGTGTTGTATAAATCCACATTGTGCCCAGGCGACACCTACCATAACCCCGCCTACAATCGGATAGCCACAATACATTACATAGTAACTGGCGAGTGTAGATAGAAAAACCGCAGCCGCCCAAACAATAAAGAAGTTGTATTTCGTTTTGAAATATCCCTTTGCCTTCCACGTAGAGATTAATTTTTTAAACTCGGCATTTCCCACAATATACTCCTCTTTGGAGAGAGTGCGGACAACGGGTAATCGAGCGAGGCGTTTGGCTGCGTGTTTTGAACGAAGATGAAACGTATTAAATGCGTCGGTCGCATCTACGTCATTCTCAATACAATTGTAAAATTTAATAACATTTCCACCAGGGTGGATTGATTGAAACTCGCCCGCGTCATATATTTTATTGTTGATTCTCACGTGTAGCGGTTTGTAGGCGGATATTTTTCTGGTGGGATTCTCCGGAAACAGCTCGTTATGATATAAATACAGCAATATCGTAATGTAATATAGATTGGCGAATCCACCAATCGCGTGGTCTGTATTATGTAATACGCGGATAACGCTGTGAATTGATGCCATTAATAGTGAACATAGTTGTGCCCCTACGAAGAGCGGTTTGGCCGGATTTTTATATCCCGTGCTAGTAATGGAATAATGAACATACATAAGTATGTTGTAAAATGCTTCCATAAGCATAGCAAAATAAATACCGACCGACCCCCCGAATTGTGAATGTTGGAGGACATATAACCAACACAATCCCGACGTTCCGTGGTGAAAAATATGTAGTGTTGACAATTTGTCCCATTTGTGCGCTAAGATAATTAGAGACGAATCGACAAATCCGATACTGTTGGTCAATATGTGTAGGTATGCGTAAAATTTAAAGTTTCTATCATATTCTACATCAATACCAACCGTCGCATCTGAAAAATATGGATACATTCCGCAGATTGTGTAGTAGTTTAGAAATACATTCAGTAAATTATATAGCGTCAGGCAAACTCTAGGTGGTTTAAGGGGTGCGTCGAGTAATTTAGAATACACGGATACAGGCGATATGACGGACATATACATTATTGGATATGTGAATGGTGTAATCATATTACTAAATCTGTTGATATATATTTAACTTATTTATTATAGAGAATTGCGCCGATTATAAATAGGATTATAATTATAAACATAAAGACGAATTTCTCTCGGTGTCTTCGCGTCTCATTGTCCTTCACCGCCTTCGGTTTATAGTTTTCGTAGTAATCAGACATCGCCTCGTCCATACTTATTTCGTCCTGCCCCGTCGCAACGTTTATTTTATTATGGATAAAATGCATCCATTTTATGAACGACTCGCGCGAGTCCAGATATGGTGTGATGGGATATGAGTCTAGATACTTGCTAAACGTGTTCCCTATTTCGTCTACGGGCAGAAACAGTGGAAGGTTCTGAATAAAATCATAATATTTCTTTTTAGTTACGTCATTGGGTGACAGCGGATATGATATGGCAATTGTGTGTAATACGAACCAATAGTGTGGCCCCCATATTTTAGGATCTAATGCCATTTATTGTAAATGATATAAAAATTAACAGATAATAACAAATAGTATGTCAAAGCAATATAATTTTTGTAATAATTGTGGTAAAAATGGCCACATGTTTCATCAATGTAAACAACCTATAACGAGCATTGGCGTTATTGCGTTCAGATATAATAAAGGTGAGGCAGAGTATCTTATGATTAGAAGGAAGGATTCGTTGGGCTTCGTCGATTTTATGAGAGGTAAATATCCATTACACAATAAAAACTACCTTATGAACATCATTGATGAAATGACCGTGGGTGAAAAGGAGCGCTTGGTGACAATGGACTTTGACGAGCTGTGGAGTTATTTGTGGGGTGATAACATTGGCATACAGTATCGAGGAGAAGAAAAAGTATCTAGGGACAAATTTAGCTCACTGAAACATGGAATAAAAACGAACAATACATACTTCACACTTAACAGTCTAATTGCCAATTCCAAGACTGCGTGGGAGACGCCCGAATGGGGATATCCTAAAGGCAGACGCAATTATCACGAAAAAGACCTGAATTGTGCACTCCGCGAATTTGAGGAGGAAACTGGGTATTTGCGTAACAATTTAATGATAGTGCAAAATATATTGCCTGTAGAGGAAATATTTACCGGTTCAAATTACAAATCATACAAACACCGATATTATATTGCGTATCTGGATAATCTTCGTAACTCTGACACAGAATTTCAGAAAAGCGAAGTTAGTAAAGTGGAATGGAAGCCATATTCTGACGTTTGTAAGATGATACGTCCATATAATTTAGAAAAAATAGACGTTATAACTCGTGTAAATACAGTATTAAGCAATTTAAGATTATATATGTAATATATAATATGGCTCCATCTCAAAATATGGGAACTAAGAAAAAAAGGACCAGATGTCCTAATGGAACACGAAAAAACAATAAAACTGGATTATGTGAAAAGAATAAAGGAACAGCATTACCTAATAATAACGTTGAAGGGACGCCAGCACCAGCACCGACAGCACCACCACCAGCACCACCAGCGCCACCAGCACCACCAGCACCAGCACCGCCAGCACCAGCACCAGCACCGCCAGCACCGCCAGCACCGCCAGCACCGCCAGCACCGCCAGCACCATCTCAAAATATGGGAACTAAGAAAAAAAGGACCAGATGTCCTAATGGAACACGAAAAAACAATAAAACTGGATT